>ERZ650310.584-NODE-584-length-10781-cov-5.345236_pt1 | contig 10781 bp, 15 predicted proteins | sample MGYA00376246_ERZ650310 | MGnify/ENA primary metagenome ERZ650310 (study PRJEB26733, sample SAMN07839286) | wastewater metagenome | biome: small river; feature: stream; material: water | place: USA: North Carolina | collected 2016-03-01 ...
CATAGCTATAAGACATGGCCATTAAGCATGATTCACGCTTTGGCAGGGTGTAAATGCTGCGAGTATTTCCGTTTCCATAGTTTTGCGTTCCTAAAAATTTAGGAGCGTCATCCCCCAACACTTTTGGCACTTTCACAAAAAAATTATCGTGTCTTAATTCAGGCTCGCCCTCTTTACGTTGTGAGTTGATAAAATCGACAAGCTCAATACTTGTCATCGTTACGTTTGCAGTTGATAAAGCGTTCATCTTTTCAAATCTCAGAAAAGAAAAAAGCCAACTGTCTAATCGGGTGGAAAAGGGTAAACAACGAACCCTACCGATATTAACAATTAGCTTTTTTCTGTTGTTTAATTTTGTCTATTCGTTTCCACACTAGCAGACACACGAATTATAGCACAAAATTAAACCAATTACGCTTATAAAAACCTAAACAGCAAAATACCGAATGTACTTAGCTTTTGTATGCCCCTTCTCGCACTCCACCGCTTTTATCATTTTTTTGTCCTCCATTTGCAAAAGTAGCGCCTCTATTTGAGTTTTCGGTGTGTTGCGTAAACGATTGCAGATAACCCCTAATGTCTCGCCATGCTCTTTATCGACGATAGACAGCACTTTTGCTGACAATCCATCTGCTGACTCTTTGTTTTCCGTGCTAAATGCCAGTTTGATTTTCTGTTCAACATCGCGCATGGCCAACGCATAGCCGTAGCAAACGTGTTCTGACGTGCGTAAGCCGCTAGGCAAGGCACATACAAGGCTCACCTTGGCCGCTAACTCATATCCGCGCCGAACTATTGCCTCTAGGCCTGTGGTGGCCTTATGCGTCTCTGCAAGTGTGTAGAACCGCTCATAAACTTCATTTAGTAGCGATTGTGCGTCAACAGTTGTTGGAATTACCGATTTTTCGCCAACGTGCTGCACGCGCTCATTAGCGCTGGCCATCATGTCATAGTGCCCATGTCTATATAAATTTTGCAGGGCATTTGTCATGCCTTCGCTCATGGGTTTTTTAACAAATTTTGGCTTGCGCCGTGGGTTAGTCTCTAAATCACTAAAAATCATGGCGCGCGCCATAAATCCATTAGTTGCTTGCTCAAACGTCATTAAATCGTTAAACGTGATCGGCGTGGTAAAACCTAAAATTGTGAGATATGGGTTCTCTAACCCGTCGTCAACACTTTGCATCGCTGCCAATAATTGCTCTTTTAGCGATTCCAGTTTTTGACGTATGCCATCTGTGCTGCTGTCGTCTGCCAGTTTTTCTATTTTTTTATCGACTTGTGCATACTCAAGCGCTAATTTTTGTTTAATCTCATCTTTCAAGTCGCCGGTGACGGGTAGATAACCATTGGCTTTTGAGTAGACGCTCATCACTAAACCGACAATGCCCTCAAGATACGACGCGCCGCCTTTTTTGCTGGCATTTTGCAGCTTTGACAGCGTGATGCCAAGCTCATCAATACAGTAAAAAGCAGCCTGGTGGCGAATAAGATTACGCATGACTTCTTGTTCCGACTTAAACCCGCCGTGCAAAGCGGCTTGCACCCCTGCTGTCTTTGTAATAGCTAAATAAGATTGTAAAATCTGTTCTTTGCCCGTACCGCTACCCGCCACGACGAACGCAATCATGTTAGCGCTCATGCCGTCTAACTCGTCGACATAGCGCATACCTGCTAATGATGACACCGCGCACAATGCAGCGGCTACGGCGAGATTCTCGCGCGGGTACAAACATTGATCGTTAATCCATTGCGTTAACTCACCCAAAAAATCAGGCGGACGGCGCACGTCTATTGGCTCATCAAGCAAATGTTTCTCCAGTATTTTTTTTGGTTCATCATCAATTTGATCATCATCAATCATGCCTAGACTACCGTCGTACACAAACGTGATCGGCTCACAGTAGCCGCCCTCTCGCGCATAATGTAGCAAAGTGCCGTAACCCACGGGCGTAGCTGTTTTCCCAAAAGAATGCCAGTGTTTTTGCAGATCACCCGAGCCGTTGTATTTTGACCCGCCAGCGCTCCAACTGTCCCACAGCTCAAAGCCGCCACCGGCTAGGCAGTGATGCACAGCCATGCCGATGCTCACCCACTCTGCATAGCCGCAAGACGGATTACAGTGGCCTAGCAGCGTCGCTATGTGTTGCTCGTCAACATCTAAATCCAAACCCTGATTGGACACTCGAAAAGATTTTGGTAGAGTCAGTAATGCAATCAAATCAGGTGGCGCGATGCTAATATCCTGCGGGTAGCCTTTTATCGTTTCGTAGTTTGAGCCGCTAACGTGCAGTGACCCTGACCCGACAACATAGCCGCTTGTTTTAAAATCAATGCCTTTGTATTTAGCGATGCTTTGCAGTAACGACAGTGATGCGGATTTGTCATCGTCACTCAATTTAAAATAGTGATGCTGACTACCGCCACCGCTACCTGTGTTGACGATAAACGCACAATCTAAAATAGCTGGTATATCAGCGCATAGTTTTTTAAACGATGACACACCGCCATTTCTAGCATCTACGTCAATGATTAAATAATCACGCACGATGACACCAAATCCGCTGTTAAAGTGACCCATCTCGTCAAAGCACTCAATTTGCTCATCAGACCAATGCGGGCTGTTTTGCCAGTTGCTCATAATCGGATGTTTTAAAACGGCTTTGCAATCAGCAACACAGCAATTGCATAAGCCATTTGTCGAGCCATGCAGCCCGAATACTTTAAAACCTGCGTCTATATAGTCGTAAATCTCGCTGATCATTGTTATTGTCCTTTTTTGCTAAAAATCAATTTGCACAATCTCGCTCAAAATAAGCAGACAGCTTAATTAGCGTTTCATATTTGACGTTTTTTTGGTGTGTGTCGCGGATATATAGCAATGTGTTGTAGTGCAAACCCGTCGCAATAGCAACGACCTCTAAGCGCCTGTCTTGTAGTTTTTGCTTGATTTGCTCAATGGTTAAAATGGCAGGTGTTGTGTTAGTGCATTGTGCTGTAGTAGTCATGTTTTTTACTCTCAATGTAAAATAGCTTGCTTGGGATGTTGACATAGTACAGTTTTAAGATTAAATTAGCAACACAGGACGCAATGACGGACTGTAAAAACTCAATGAGCGAAACAGGAAAACAAGATCATGTCACATCTATCTAGTATTAAAAAAGCCACCCCGCAAGCGCCAGTGATAACCATTGTTGGGTTTGCTGGTAGCGGCAAAAGTTCATTGGCTGGCCTGTTTAATAACCCTATTTTCATTCAAGCCGAAAACGCGACAAGTGTTTTTGAGACATTGCCCGAAGAAATCCAGCCTGAGTTTTTTGGCCAGCTACCCATTCCCAACGTCAAAAAGAACATCAAAACAAGCGAAGTTTTGCTTGAGCAGTTACGCGAGTTAATCACGCAGGAACACGATTTTAAAACCGTGGTGATTGATACAATAACGGCGCTTAACACGCTGTTTGAGCAAGAAGTTGTCGAGTTTGATGCCAACAGCGCAAGCAACATTGGGGAGGCGGCAGGAGGATATAATAAGGGCTATCTTGTGATTGCTGGTCTACACGCTAAAATCCGGTCAGCGTGTGAACATCTACGCAAACGCGGAATAACCGTGGTTTTTCTTGCTCACACGGGCATTATCAAAATGAAAAACAGACCGGAGTCGGGGGAATATGTCGCGTACTCACTCGATATGCACGAAAAGAGCCGCGCTATTTATGTCAGCAGCAGCGATGTTGTCGCATACCTGAAAGCACGTGATTTTGTGCTTGGCAACGAAGAAAACAAAAAGGGACAAACAACAAAATATGGACGTGTTAGCAACACCGGCGAGCGTGTTTTGATCACAAGCAGCGATGGCACGATTGGCTATATTGACGCCAAGAATCGCTACAACCTGCCCGATGAAATTGAGGTCAACAAAGGCGAAAACCCTTTGATTGCTTTAATTCCTTACCTTAATCAATCAGTCTAATTTAAAAAACCCGCGCAATAAGCGCAAATCGGAGTACATATCATGTCATTTTGGCAAAAAAACGACGGTACAGACGTCGAAACCAGCACAAGTTACGAACAAGCCAGCGGGGAGATGCTGCCTATTCCAAAAGATACCACCTGCATTGCCGCCATTGAGGAGGCAAAATGGTCAGAATACCAAGGGGACAGCTATATTAACCTGAAATGGCGTGTAATGCGCCCAGCCGAGTATGCAAACCGAGTGATTTTTCACAAGCTGAAAGTGTTCGGCACAGCGCAGGACAAAGACAAAGCTGCTACTGCTGACAAAGCAAAAATGATGCTACGTGCTATTGATGCCAACTGCGGAGGCAAGCTGTCTAAGTTGACCGAAGCGCCCGAAGATCGCCATTTAATGTCGGCGCTTGTTGGAAAGCCAATGGCTATCAAGTTGCAGGTTTGGTCAATGAACGACAAAACAGGCAACTGGATTAGCGCCGTTGCACCAGCTAAAGCACCAGCTACGCCACCTGCACAAGCGCCCACGACTAAACCAGTCAATCGTCCCGCACCTACGCCAACACCAAATGTCGTAGATGATGACGATGACTTGCCTTTTTGATCGTTAAAACAACAACCCATCATCTAAAACACGCTCCAATGTGAGCGCAAAGGATATAGCAATGTCAAAGAACACAGTACACGAACAACGCAGCCAAGAATGGCACAAGCAGCGCGTCGGTAAAATCACTGGCAGCGTAGCGGGTGCGGCGCTTGGCGTGAATCCCTACATGACGCAAGAGGCGCTAATCCGCCGGATGGTGCGCGATGCCCACGGATTAGATAGCGAGTTTACCGGAAACATCGCCACCGAATATGGCTCAATGAATGAGCCGTTAGCGATGCTTGGCTACACATTAAAAACAGGTAACGCAGTTAACGAAGTTGGTTTTTTTGTGCATCCAGTATATGAATGGCTTGGCGCTAGTCCTGACGGCATTGTCAACACAGAGTACGGAGATGTTATTTTAGAGATTAAATGTCCGTTTAGTCTCCGCAATGACTTGTTGCCCGAGTTTAAAAGTATCGAGAAACAGCCGCATTATTACGCACAGCTACAACTAGAAATGGCGTGTACCGGCATTAAAGAGACGCATTTTTATCAGTGGAATCAGCATGGCGACAGTTTAGAAATAGTGCCTTTTTGTCAACAATGGTTTGACGATGCTATACACAAACTGTATGCGTTTTATCAGCGGTTTTTAAATGAGATTGATAACCCAATACATTGCGAGCCACTTGTTAAACAGATTGACAGCAAAAGCGCTGAGTTGTTGTTAGCTGAATATGACCATCTTGCAGAAACAATTGACAATGCAGCACAGCGCAAAGCTGAGATATTAGCAAAACTGGTCGAGATGGCAGACAGCAAAAACTCGCTGGTGTGTGGTCGTAAACTGACTCTAGTCAAGCGCGACGGTTCGATCAGCTACTCCAAAGCGATTAAAGACCTGTTGCCAAATGCTGATTTGAGCAGCTATCAAGGCAAGCCGACAACATATTGGAAGTTGAGCTAAATGCCATGCAATTACGGCCATACCAACAAGATGCGGTAAATGCCGCAACACCCTGGATGAAAAAAAGCACCGAGCCAGCTTTGCTAGAGCTGGCCACTGGTGCGGGTAAATCGTGGATAGCCGCAGCCATTGCCCAATGGATTGTGAAAACCTGCAAAAAAAAGGTTTTAGTATTGCAGCCGAGCAAGGAATTAACATCTCAAAATCACGAGAAATATCTAGCAACAGGCGAGCAAGCAAGTATTTTTAGCGCCAGCGCTGGGTCTAAATGCACACGTTATAACGTGGTTTATGCCATGCCGCTGACTGTGCTTAATAGTATTGGTCGGTTTGGTGATGCGTTCGGGTGCGTGATTATTGATGAGTGTCACATGATCACGCCAACGATCAAAGAGATCATCGAAAAGATCAGCGCAAAGAATCCCATGTTACGTGTCATCGGCATGACAGCCACGCCATACCGTATGGGCACTGGCTATATTTATCAATATGACGCAACTGGCAACAAACCGCGAAAACTTAGCGAAGATGAGACAATAAGCGCTTATTTTCACTCACTGCTTTATAAAATAGAAACCCGTGAATTAATCGAAATGGGCTTTTTGACCGAGGCGCATACCGACACCACAATCATCCACGGCTATGATGCAAACGGGCTAGAACTCAATAAATTAGGTCAGTTTGACGCTAAAGAAATCGAACGGGTTTTTGTGGGCCAAGGGCGTCTAACATCTCAGATAGTAGCGGACGTGGTAAGCCATTCGCACGGCCGAAAAGGCGTCATGCTGTTTGCGTCAACAGTACGCCATGCGCAAGAAATTATGGAAAGTCTGCCACCTGGAAACAGTATGATGCTGGGTGGCGACATAAACATGAGCAAAAATGAACGCGAAAATCTAATTGATAGATTCAAGCGCCAACAGTTTAAATATATCGTCAGTGTCGGCACGTTAACAACCGGATTTGACGCTCCCCACGTTGACGTTATTGCTATTTTGAGAGCCACAGAGTCAGCGTCATTATTCCAGCAAATTATTGGCCGTGGGCTTAGATTGTGCGAAGGAAAAGCCGATTGCTTGGTGTTGGACTATGCCGAAAACATAGAACGGCATGACCTGAAAAACGATATTTTTAAACCGACGATCAAGACAAGCAAAAGCAAAGGCAGTGGCACGATTGAAGTGCCGTGTCCTTACTGTTTTTTTGATAATGAGTTTGCCTTAAGACCAAATCCTGACGAATTAAAAATAGATAAAGGGGGATTTTTTATCGACTTAGCGGGCAATAGGATTTTGCTAGACGACCCAAACGGCGAGACACGATTTTTTGCGGCGCACCTTGGCCGCCGGTGCAATGGCTTTGTTAAATCACTGATAAACAAGGGCAAGCTTGATCGTTGCGAGCATCGTTGGGCGTGTAAAACGTGCGAAAAATGCAGCCATGAAAACGACATAGCCGCGCGTTACTGCGAGAAGTGCAAGGCTGAATTAGTTGACCCGAACAGCAAATTAAAAACTGAATTTGACACAGTAAAACGTGACCCAAGTGCGTATTGCACCGAAGAAGTGCTGTTTTTTAGCGCAAGAAAAGGCAAAAGCAAAGCTGGTAATGATATGGCTATCTGCGAATACTCGACAGACACCACGCAATTTAGAATGTTTTACACCGCCAATTTTGACAGCAAGATGATCACTAGAAAATGGATAGAGTTTAACCATGGTGTTTTTGGCATTGTCGAACCATGTGGAACTGTTGACGATTTTTTTGACCGCTATACCAACCAAATGCCCAAAACAGTGACATACCGGAAAAACCAAAGCACAGGATATTACGATGTTTTGTGCCACAACGCTGAGATTTCGGAAAAATGAAAATACCATCATGGCTTAAAACCTATGGAAACATGGATTACCGTGGCGATTGTCCCAAAGAAGATGCGGAATTGATGACTTTTTTTAATGAGTTAAAGCGACTTTATCCGCACCTGTCAGCCATTGCTATCCACCCGGATAACGAAGGTTTAATCATTGGCTCAGGGCATAACGTGCATATTAAACAAAAAGCAAAAGGCGCAATTAAAAAAGGCGCGGCTGATATTATTATTGTTGGTAATCCTACGTTTGTTTGTGAGATGAAACGACAAGACCTCACAAAAAGCCAGTGGCAAGATGGCCAGCTTGAGTTTTTAGAAGCAAGCAAAAACAATGGCGCGTTTGTGTGCGTAGCGTTCGGCTATGTTGCAGCACTCAATGCAGTAAAAGACTGGCAATAAAAAGCCGTCGATATTCTGACGGCTTTTTTAGTTTTTATCGCGCTTATTTCGGGATTGCGTGCCATTCGACAAAATGATTGCAGCTAAAACCTTTGTGATAGCAATCTGTTTTTTTGGCATACAATCCATTTTCTTGAAGCACGTATATATTGTGATAAAGCCAAAAATACTCGCCAATCTCAACGTCACCGTTTTCATCTCTTGCCAAGAATTTAGTACCATCACGGGGCGCTGTTTCTGCTGGTTGCCATGTCATTTTTTATCACTCAACTGTTGTAAAGTCACAGTTACACCATGGCGCTTGCAAGCTGCTATAAACGCCATGCGACGATGCGCCGGTACAAAATTTGTTTTTTCCCAGCGCCAAGCTGTAGCGTAGTCAACATTCATTAATGCGCTAACTACTACCGCCCCGCCCAGTTTTTCAAAAATATCTCTTACCATTTTTATACCCTCTTTAGATGATTGAACTATAACGTAACGAATAAATAATTGCAAATAATATGCAAAACACTTGCAATAGTCTTTTTTTGATGTAATATGAAGTCATCGAAACGGAGCAAATAAGATGAACAAGCCAACGATTAGTTTTACAGTAATGGACTATAGCGACAACTTAGCTGTAGTAGGAAATGCTTCTTGCACATTGCGTGTAAGTCACGGCACAGACTTTGAAATTGTGCCGCGTGATGCAGCGCCAACCTGGTCGCAAAAAAACGAGTGTGCTTTTATTGGCACAGACGGTTATGAAGTCGAGGTCATAACTTTAGTAAATCCAAACGCCATGCTTTTTGTGCGTTCAGACGCTTGGTCGGTTGATGACGAATCAGGCGACGTGATGGTTAAAATCTATCTACCAGAAAATGTCGTTGATTATGTCGAAGAAGCGATCGAGCAGTACGTTGAAGAACTGGAGCTAAAACGTATTGCTGACAGTGCGGAGGTCTAAAATGGACGGTTTGTTTTTTATCACAATGCTGACGTCAATCGCTGCTTGTGTAGCAGTGGCTTACGACATGATTCATCCGTTTAGCCATGGCGAATTTGATGCTGTTGTTAAGCGCAATCAAGACTTTGACGCGGCGATGAATTTCAAAGCTGATGAACGCACAGACGACAGCATCAACGTCGTGTTAATGCGTGCCGATGAACTGGACATTACGCCATGAAATTAACAAAAGTCGATTGGGTGATGTTGGTGTTGTTTCTGGCTGGCTGTGGCTGGGCAGGTAGCAATGATTTTGATTACAGAAAAGGCCAAGCCGATAAAGAGTTGGCGAGAATTCATAGCGGAGAGTCGTTAAGTAGGAAATATTAACAAAGACGTTCTTTTTGAGGTGGGTATTTGTCGCACTTGACGTAGAGTTGGGCATACATAAGCCTTTGCGATATTCAGATTTTACTACCGTTCGTCGGGTTATTGCGTATAACGCTAGACAATATATGTATAGCGTTATACAATGAATCATCAAGACGAGCAAGGCGCAAGTCTAAAACCAAAGGTAGAAAATCATGAACACAATCACAACTCACGAAATCCACGGTGTAAAAGTTGAAGTTAGTCTTTGCCAGTTTGCACAAAGCGACGCGCCTGCTAACTACGGCAAAACAGTTGCAAAAGTCGTAGCAATTTGCCGCGAAATGCCAGTAGCAGAATTTATGGCGGCATTGCATAGCGATGGCACAAAAGCAGGCAGCGACGCGCTGATTAAAATTGATAGCCAACTGAAAGGCGAAACCATTGTTGTTTTAAATGTTGCTAAATAAGGAGACTGGCATGAAACGCTATTATAAACGCGACAAAAGCGGCTTAATTACCGTTAGTGACGGCTTAAGCTGGAACGAAAAACTTTTGCTAGAAGAATTTGGTTTTTGCGCTGGCTCAGACGAAAACATCGAAGAAGGCGAGTTGACAGGCTGGCCTGACTCAAAAGTAACTTGGTATTTGAACTGCTTCGGCGGTTTTGATATTGGCATACCAATGCCAACACGCCAAGAAAAGCACTTGGCAAAATTAGTAAGGCGCAACGGGTTTTATTTTAACCCTAACGACCCTGCCGATGCCGCGCGTTTGGCGAAGTTTGACGCTTTGCCAAACAAAACCGAGGCTATAAAAAAGTGGCTGGATAGTTTAGATAACTGACTATGCCCAACTAAGTGCGTAAGGCGCAAATACCCGCGCCGATGTACGCAGAACAATGTAATCACAAATGTCAAAAGATAAGCCATTGTCGGCTGGGTATTTGTCGCACTTGACGTAGAGTTAGATACGAGGCATACGATGATTGAATTATTGCATTGTGATTGCATGGAATACATGGCGACTGTGCCTGATAAGTATTTTGACTTGGCAATTGTTGACCCGCCTTATGGTATTGGAATGGATGGCGGAAAATATGGAATTGATGGCGCAGCAACCGCACATGATTACGATAAAAAAGACTGGGATAAAATCGCACCAGATAAAGCATATTTCACTGAACTACAAAGGATTAGCAAAAATCAAATTATATGGGGGGCAAACCATTTTATTAGTCGATTGCCGATTGATAGCAGTTGTTGGATTGTGTGGGATAAAGATAAGGTAGGTGGTTTTTTTGCCGATTGTGAATTGGCATGGTCGAGCTTTAAGTCTGCTGTGCGTAAGTTTAAATATACTTGGCATGGATTTATTCAAGAAAACATGAAAAACAAAGAGGCACGAATACACCCGACACAAAAGCCCGTTGCCTTATACGATTGGCTTTTAGCAAACTACGCCAAGAAAGGACAGCGCATTTTAGACACACATTTAGGCAGTGGCTCAAGTGCCATAGCCGCCCACTATTTTGGTGTTGATTTTGTGGGCTGTGAGTTGGACAAGGACTATTTTGATGCGGCTAAGGCTAGATTTGATATGGCCACGAAACAATTGGCTATGAGTATCTAACTATTAGGTTAAGCAGTGCTAACCCCATGGCTTTTATATAATAAGAGGTTA
>ERZ650310.585-NODE-585-length-10767-cov-5.553958_pt1 | contig 10767 bp, 19 predicted proteins | sample MGYA00376246_ERZ650310 | MGnify/ENA primary metagenome ERZ650310 (study PRJEB26733, sample SAMN07839286) | wastewater metagenome | biome: small river; feature: stream; material: water | place: USA: North Carolina | collected 2016-03-01 ...
CTGCGTCGGGCACACTGCTACGGTGCAGCGTGCGGCTGTGGGCACTGAGTTCTCGGCAGCGCAGTGCCAAGAGTTGCTGCGGCAGGACACTACTCACGCCCAGGCCGGAGTAAAGGCCACTGTCAAGGTACCAGTAACCCAGAAGCAGTACGATCAGCTCGTTAGCCTAACGTTCAACATCGGGAACTCAGCCTTTAGCAGCAGCACGCTGGCGCGAAAGCTGAATTCCGGTGACTGTCATGGGGCAGCGGCAGAGTTCGATCGCTGGGTGTACGCCAAGGACAAGAAGTTCAACGGTCTGGTAAAGCGCCGGGCCGATGAGCGCAGGCTGTTCGAGGAGGACTGCTGATGCGGCGCGTTCTGTACGCCCTGGTGCTCCTGCTCTGCGCTGGATTCGCTGTGCAAACGCACCGCCTGCGCGGCGCTGAGCGGGCCGCAGAGGCCGGCAAGGCTATCCAGGCTACCCAGGTAGCTGAGCGGGCCGGGGTGCGTGCTGTACGGGCCAGGAAGGCCCTCGCTGCGGCATCCTCGGCATCGGCAGAGTCCCGCGCCGCACAGGCGCCGGCAGATTGGCAGGCGGCCACGGTGCCGCAGGAGGTTGATGATGCGCTACGCACTTTTGACGGCCCTGCTCCTGGCGGGGTGCGGAACTAACCCGCCGCGCCTGGTGCCGGAGCTGCTACTGGACGAGGTACAGGAAGCCTGCCAGGAGCCACGCTGGGGCGGGTCTACGCAGGGCGAGCTAGTCCGGCACCTCCTGGATGTGAAACGTGCCCTACGGGGCTGTAAAGCGGGCGCTGAGGCGCTGGCAAACTACGTGAAGGAACAATGATGCAAGGAATCAATCCTGATGGCAAGCTGCAGACGGTGCGGGTTGACGCGACGGGTGCCCTGATCGTATCGGGGGTGAGTGGTGGCGGTGGGGGTTCAAGTGTGACTAATCTGAGTGCAACGGTTTCGCCTACGGGCGTGGTAGTAGCGAGCGACACGGGCACGGATGCGAGCATCCCACTGGCAACTGGAACTAACGCGGGTGCAATGTCGCCGGCTGCTGTCACGGCTATCGCAGGACTCAACGCCGCACTGGCCGGCAAGGCGACTATCACTTCCGCCCAGCAGGCGCAGCAAGCAGCAGGTGCCACGACGGCACTTTTGAACCCCGCAAAGACGGGCCTCGTTGACCCGGTGAGTGGCACGACGATTTCGCTCGGAGGTTCTGGTGGGTCGGTAGATGCGCCATCCGTGCAGGCTGCACTGACGGCAGACCCTGCCGGCGCACGCACAGCAATGGCCGTATACTCGACGACACAGGTAGATCAGGCGATTGCAGCCGCAGGTGGCAATGGTAGTGGAACGACGATCGTGGGACTGTCCCCGCTCTGGACCCCGGTCGCGTACTCGACGACGATCCCGCTTGATGGCTGCAAGTACATGCCGGCCACGCAGATCACAGGGCCAGTGTCGTTTTCGGTGGGTGCTGGCGCACTGCCTGGGGCAAGCTGCACGGTGCGACTGGTTGCCAACAGCGCAGATACCCCGCAGTTTGTCGGCATGACGCAATCCCCGGACTCTGACGGCTGGGCGCCGATTGCAGACACGATTCACACGGTCCGTTTCTGGTATGACGGTACTAGCGCACTCTACGACATTACCCAGCTTGTGAGTAACCCCGTGGCGGTGCCAATACAGGGCGTGCCTATCATCCTGTCAGCAGCACCCAGCACTGTATCCCTGAGCTACTCCGCCGCCCTGCTGTCGTCGTCTGTCCCACTGTCGTCTGCGTACTCGATTACCACCACGGGCGCGGGGCTTAGTATTGCCGCCGTTGCAGTGTCTGGCGCCACTGTAAATCTGACGCTATCCCGCGCAATGACTGCCGGCGAGACGGTATCCCTATCCTACACCGCCCCTGCGACCAGCCAAATCAAGTCAGTTGGCGGAATGCCTGCCGCGTCGTTTACTGGCGTTGCTGTCACCAACGGGCTGGCGCTTGACGACTACCTGACGTTTGCAGTATTCCCGAGCTTTACGCAGAGCCTGAAGAACGACGCCGGATATGACACTTACGTCAGTCTGTCGAGTGCTGCGGTCGGAGGATTCGCACCAAAATCTGCTAGCCCATCCCGCATGCTTGTCGCGTCGCCAGCGGCTGACCAGTATTTCGAGATCACGCTAGACGCAGACCTTGCGGATTCCGCAAGCGAGGTCATTGCGCTGCACAACAACCTGACTAGCCAAGTCAATACTACGGCTACTTATTCCTGTTTCGGCAATGCGACGACCGGGTACTGGAAACAACAAACGGGCGGAATGACGCTGCTGTCGGGCACTACACCATACGCCGGATCCGACCGCGCGCGGTACGTTCGCACTCCAGCAAATACGCTGCGGTTCGAGGTCAGCAAAGATGATGGCGCGACGTGGATTGTGATCGCCACTAAATCCGCAATTACTGACGGCTCCCTGTACCCGCGTATCGGCGCAGGCGGTCCCAGTCAGACCATTCGCCGCCCGAAGTGCAACGGCCCGGTAGCGGTGTAAAAAATGAAGCCAACTCTACGATTAAAGTCGGGGGTTGGTGTCGTGTATGACGGCAACAGCCTCATGCACGCTATCAATCCATATATCACATCAACCGCCCCGGTGGCTGGGTCCGGCTGCACTACTGCGGCAGTACCGATCGCAGGGCAGACGTGGACAGCGATGCGCACGGCCTCCGACGACGTTACCGCCGCGCTTGCGACCGCTGGGGATTTTGCGGTGCTGCTGTTGTGGGAGCACACGAATCAATTGAACTCGGGGACGGACGTTGTAGGGTGTCGGCAGGAGATGCTGTCTTACGTCGCTACCGTCCGTGCAGCACGGCCTGATGTGCGAATTGTGGTTATCGAGTCCATTCCACGTGAAGGCGTAAATGCCACGTACAACACCGTTGACAGCTTCAATCTCAAGCTGCAGCAAATGGATCAATGGTGCTTCGAGAATCGCAAAAAGTATGATTGGGAGTTTGTCTCTGTGCGCGTCCCAGGCTCCCCGTTCCGTCTCGGCGGATTTGCAACTGCTGATTTCGATGGTGCCGCTGCGTATTGGGCGACGAATGAGGCGGTAGGTGTCCGCACCCACCTCAATGACGCTGGGTACCAGCTAGTCGCAAAAGAGATCCGCAAGGCGCTGTATCGAGTGCGGGCGCGCTGACCATGCCGGTGAGGATTGAATAGCCATGCTTCTTAGATACACACCAGCACTGGTCGCTGACGCGCTCGGCGATAAGGCAAAATGATTTAGATCCGCGAGGGGGGCACCTACGACCTGCTTCCCGCGCCTACCCCCGTAGGCCCCCTGCGGGCCTGCGGCATGCCTACCTGCTGCCCGGCAGGAGGGCCGTGGAGGGCCTGAGCGTGCGTCTGGCTGGGGTAGCCATGCGGGCCTGCGATCGGCGCTCTACGGGCTGGCTGGGGGCCTTGGTGCGGGCCGGTGCGGGCTGGCCCTGGAGCAGATCGGTTCCCGTCCAGGATTACAGCGCGTTAAGGCATTGTTCATCCTGGACGGCGCCTATCTCTTTCTCCCGAGCCTATCTCTTTCGCCCTACGGCATCCCGCCGTGCCCGATCACCATCCCGTGACCTTGGGGGCTTGGTATCATTTACCCATTCACACTAGAGAACCGCCCGCATCGGGTCGGTAGGTGGTCCCCAATCAAGGAGTCGGGGCAGGGTCGAGCTACGCATGCCGCGTGGGTGACCGAGGACGGGATAGGACGGTACCGCGAAGTTTATTTGCGCTGGCCATCTATCTCAGGAGGGAGCGGGACGTGAGCGATAGAAGAGCCCAAGAGAGCATAGAAGCAAGAGAACAGCGCAGGACACAAGGAACATCCGGACATAGCACTAGGACTAGTTACCTAGGAGCCGTATGGAGGCACCCCCGGATAGAATAACCACACTAGTTGTAGGGTAGTTGACAAGCATCACATACGGGAACACAATGCAGACCATGCACTGAGGCAGCGCAGAGTAGGAACCAAGCAGTAGCTAGGGTAACTACTAGGAAGAAAGTAGTTGACGGGCTCGAAAGAATCTAATACACTGACTTCCAAGCTAGAACTAACGAACTAGCAACGCTCTTTAACAAACAATCTGTGAACGCTCTAGCCTAGTAGGATAGAAGCGGACCTAGTAACATAGGCTGGTGAGATGCCAGTTAATGTACTACAGCGAGTAAGGTATGTGGTTCACTCCCTTCCCTTCATGCAACAGTACAGTGCGAACAGTGGCGCCCTTAGAACATTAGGCAGCATTGGGCAAGTAGCAGATGCAGAATACAGTATCCCTGCAGACTGTAGGGTGTTGACAAGATCGACAGATGCTGTAGACTGCGAAGCATGGAACGAAAGCAGGGATGCAAGTAGTTCAGAGACAGGCAAGAAAGCTGGTCAATCTGGGTCTACCACGTAGACACTCGTTACCCTGTAGCGTGATTAGTGAGTAAGCAGCTAGGATCTTAGGAACCTAGAAACTGTCGGATGGGATGCAATCTCCCGGCGCTCTTTAACAATTCAATCGTCGTGTGTATGGTACGGAAACCAGACACTGAGTTAGTACGGTGGATAAGCCCACTCGTTTAGGAACACTCAGGCACACGATCAGCTAGGCCAAACACATAAGCCCTAGGGAAACACGAGGGTGTTTCCATAAGTTACCTGATAGGTGCCTTATGGATGCATCCTGATAACCCGTAGTGTACGGGAACACGCATCGATTACCAAGTAGGCAATTAGTATGACCACCAACTCCCTGAACAAGCCCATCCCGCTGACCCGTTCGGCGAAGATCAACGCCGCGAAGCGTGAACTCTCCAATGACAACCTTCTGGCCCTTGCCGCCGTGACGGGCAAGAAGGCGGACCGGGCGAATGCCTCCGATGCTGCCTTGAGCATCGTTGCCAAGCTCCTGACCGGGCAAGCCGCTGGTGGGAATCGCAAGCAAGCCGTGATGGTTCTGCGAGCCTGCATGGGGCTCGAACAAGCGTGCTTCGATAACGCATGGGAGCACTTCAGTGGCTCTCTCTCCGATGTCGCTGCGCTGGGCATCTGGGCGAGGCCGCATCAGGCCGCGCTTTCGCTTCTGACGCACCGGGAAGAAGCCGCCCGTAAGCTGGGCGTGTGGATTGATTCGCAAGCCCGGTTTGAGCGGGAAGGGAAGGCGCTGCGCAAGGCCGCTGACGCTGCAAACGCGGACAAGGTGGCCGCTAAGGCGGCGGCGTTCATCAGCAGCGTGGCACCGTACATCGAACGAGCGCAGGCCCGGCTTGATGAGATCGCTGCCCGCAAGGCTTCGCAGGCCGAGGAGGTTGCCGCATGACGCAAACTTTGGTAGCCATAGGCGCAGGTCTGCTTGTGACCGCAGCGATGTTCGCCCCTGCGGCTATACTCGTGTACTTCCTGTTCTTTCGTAAGAAATGAGCCCATCCGATATGCCTAGCCTGACACGCTGGGCATCGGGATGCGCTTTGCATCAGCTAAGACGCACATCTGTGCGGACGAATATGAAACCCTTCACCATCAAGCTCGTCACCATTCTCGCCGCGCTGGCCGGTTCTGCGGTTGTCGTGATGTGCAGCCCGGCACCCGCGCATGCTGCCACGGCAGAAGAACTCCGGGAGCTGCGCAAGCAGAAGGAAGAGCTGTGCCTAAAGAACCCTGAATGCGCTGGGGCGCTGGAAGCCAAGAAGATGGCTCGCCGTGACAAGGTGGCCGAGAAGCTTCGGGCCGAGATCGCCGCCCTACGGGGCTAACCGATAGCGTATCGGCTACTGCCTCGTGTATCGGGGCAGTGGCCGGGATGTTCCGGATCACCTAGGATCAACGATGTTCACCGTCAATAAGCAAGAAAAAACCGTCAGCATCACCGAGCGCGAGGCCGAGATTCTGGCACTGTTCATGAACAACCACACCGACAGCTGCGAGCGCCCGCACCTCACCGCAGTGCTCCGCAGGCTTCTGCCTGGGATCACGCCCTCGAACTGGATCGGCGTGGCAGCCGCGGAGGCGCGGCTGCGGGCTCTGAAGAATGACGCCGAAAGCATCTCCCTTGGTGCCAAGGTGCGAATCAAGGCCGGACCCGAGGGGGAAGTGGGCAGCGCCGGTAGCGCGTGGTGGTACGAATCACCGGGTGCCGGGTCGATCGGCGTCGTATCGAGTATGGAGTTGAAGCTCGGTGGGAAAGGCTGCTCGGTGGTCGTAGAGGATGACAAGGATTTCAACGTCCTGATAATCCCAGACAATGTCACGGATCTCTCGCCGTGGCTGGAGATTGTTAAAGACTAACTCAACAGTGACCTGAGACACTGCCCCGCGAGTCGGGGCATTACTTAGTTCACTGCTAACAAGGAGGCTGTATGCCCATCGTAGTCAAGGGGGTCTTCCCCGTCGTTTACCGCCAGACCGGAAAGGTGTGCTACACGCTTACCGACCCCACCACAGTGCAGCTGCACGGAGAGATCACTGATGAGTTCATGGGCGCCTTCCGGGTCGAAACGGACATGGATGGCGTCCGGTACCAAGTGCTCTCCGTTGACCTCGAGGACGGGGAACTGTGCCTCGAATCGTTGGAGGACGGGACGAACATCTACGTTCGGGAGACAGGGCCGCAAACCAGACGGGGAGAGCCCGGCCTGCGCGTGTCCGACGGGGTGCTGTATGGCTAACGATCTGTACTGGTACCTGCTCGGTCTGCTCTGCGTTCTGGTCCCGTGGTACGTTGTTTCGAGGGTGCGGGAAGGTAAGAAGCAATGCGAACTCTGATCGGAACCCTCGTGGCAGTAGCTGCGGCCTTGTTCAGTTCCTGCACCGGGCCGGTGCGTGCGCAGGATGCGGGCCGGCCCGGCTGGGTGCCCACCGTCGAGGCCGTAGACGCCCGCCTAGCGGCCCAAGCGCGGCTGCGGCGGGCCAAGGCGGCCCTGCGCAAAAGAATCGCTCCACGGTCCGGCTGAGGGCCTTCCTGAGGATCTTTGACAGCCAGCTATGGCGCATCTCCCGAAAGCGGGGCGTGCGCCATGTCGGGATGTCAATCGGCGCACACCGCGCCAGCCCGAGTAGGAGAATTTCTCATGGCGAAGAGCACTTTCAAGGTCGGCGACAAGGTCAAGCTGAACAAGGTCATCAAGCGCAACTCCGTGGGCCTCGAGCCACTTGACCGCCCGTTCAAGTTCGGCACGGTGTCGGAAGCCGAGCCCGACGACTACGCGGGGCATCTGAGCGTCAAGGTGGAGGAAGACTACGCGGAGGAACCCAGCCGCAGCACATGGCTGCACCACACTGACATCAAGCCGCGTAGGGAAATCAAGGTCGGGGACAAGGTGAAGATCACCGGCGAAGCGCGGGGCGTGGGGATTCAGTTTGCTGTCGGATCTATCGGGGAGGTTGTAGACACCGATGATGCCGGGGGGTTGCGTGTGAGGCAGGGCGGTGATAGTTGGTGGTATGAAGCTGACCAAGTCAAGTTGGTCAAAAAGTACCCAGAGTTGAAGCAGTACTCGGGTTGGAGCGCGGGCCTCAGTGAGACGATCAGCGCCCGCAGCAAGGCAGAACGAACCGGCCGGCTGTCTAAGGGGTGTAATGGGGTGCTAGTCAAGCATAAGAGCCCGGTTACCGACCAGATAATCATGTATAGCTACGACGCTGACGAGGTGAAGGACAACGGTGACGGCACTGCCACCATTCGCACACTGAAGCAACTCGCCAAGTTCAGGGCGAAGCGGGCGAAGTAAGGTTCATCGACCTATGGCATCTTCGGGTGCCATATCCGATGCACCGTGCATCCAAGGAGTTAACATGAAACTAGAGCTAGAGTTCGGAGACGCGTACTGCTATACGCCGAAGTTCAAGATCAACGGGGTCAAGGCTAATAGCAACGACTTCGGCGAGCAATATGACCGAGCGCCCCACGACGGGGATGACACAGGTTGCGACAGGGCGTACCCCTGCGGCAACATGCAGTTCACCCGCAAGGCGGCAGGGGCTCCGATACTGTCGAAGTACGGCATCACGGCCCCGGAATATGAGCTGATTGCGGGGCAGCTTGAGGCCGGGCTGTCGTTCGGAGAATGCGGGTGGTGCGTATGAACCCTTACCACAGAGAGTACGGCCTTAGCCTGGGCCGCAAGATGATGGCGTGGTGTGCGAAGTACAGCATCGTACCTGCCCCGAGCGATAGCGCGCCGAGTACCTATGAGGCCCTCCTCGCTTGGTACACGCGCCCTGGTGGGATTTGGCAGCGCGGGGCGATCTTTTCCATCCCGTTCCCCGTGTTCTCCGGGGGTTGTGAGACCAGCATCTACGGTAGCCCGGAGGCCAACCACGCCTTCCGCGCCATGCATGACTACATGCACATCACTGGCCGCTGTGGCTTCGACCTCTACGGCGAGATCCGCACAGCCCAGGCCCAAGAGCGAGCCCTAGGTTGCCTCAGTGCCGAGGAGCAGCTCACCTTCCGCATTGACAGCATTGGGCAGTCTTTGCTGCACTTCCTGGCTGGCGGGAAACACCTGCACGACCAGGAAGCGTTCGTGACCTGGGTTTACCGTGAGTTCAACCTCATCGCCAATAACATCGACCCCAAGCTCGGCGAGAACTACATGCAGACCCTGCAGCGCGCCGTCTACAGCTACTACGTCAACACCTTAGGAACAACATGAAGCTACACCCGTCAGCACACAAGCACGTCGGCGACCCAGGTAAGCCGGGGCAGATCGTCAACGACATTCCGATGCTGAATATCGACGACGGCTCGGCCCGCAAACCGACAGTCAAGTTCCCGCTACCTATGTACCACGCAGTAAACCCCGCAGCCCCACCCAGCAAAGTGCAGCTTGTCCGGGATCTGATGTACCGGCATCGCATCTCCCCGTTCACCGGGAAGCAAGCGGCAGCCAAGACCCTGAAGGACACGTTATGAAGATGCGCAAGCGTAAGTACAGCAAGTACCCTACGTACCGAGGGCAGCGCCTCAGTTGGGTTGCTAACTTCCGGGCGATGTACCGGCAGCGCATCTCCCAGCTCGCCGGGAAGCAAAGGCAGCCAAGACCCTGAAGGACACGTTATGAAGATGCGCAAGCGTAAGCACGTCAGCTATCCCGAGAATACGGGAAGACAATGTCGTGGGCAGCGCGTCGCTGGGTAGGGCTACACGGGGCGCGCAGATGGCTTGTCTGGTCGCGTTACTGGTGCCAGTAGTAAGCCCTGAGCCCACCCATCCTGCCCGGCGAGTCTGGGCAGTAGGGTGTGTTCGCTGTGAACACCCATAACCAACCAAGGATTACCATGACCCAAGCCTTCAACGCCAATTTCGACCTCGTCTCCGCCGCTGTCGCCGCCGCGCTGTCGCAGGAGTTCTCGCAAGTCAGCGAGGCACAGGCCACCCGCATCGGCAAGATCGCCGCCCGCATCGCTGCCGACGCCGCGCTCATCAACAAGGTTGCCGCGCAGAAGGACGAGCAAGACGCTAACCTGCAGGATCTGGTCCAACCTGGCCGCAAGGTTGCATTCACCTTTGGCCGCGCTGACACTGCCGTCGAACTGCAGGGCACCGTTGTTGCCCGCCGCGAACAGATCCCCGGCCAGAAGGGCAGCTACGCCCAGGTCAAGATCCAGGTCGGCGAGGGATTCGACGCCGAGTTCAAGACCGTGCACCCGAACAGCGTGACCCGCTTCCTGGATGAGGTCACGGTTTGCCTGGACATCGAGGCCGGCGCGCCGGCTGCTGACCTCGCCGTCGCTGGGTACTGAGCATGAAGGCGGCCTGCACCCAGGTCGTCCTGCGCCCCACTATGGCCGGGGCGCGGGACATGTTCTCAAGTAAGGGCCACAGCCCGTACTTCCTCGCGCACTTCAAGGGCAACGCCAAGCAACGGCGCACAGCCCGCCGATCCTACATCCGCTTCGCCATCAGCACCTGCGCCGCTCGCGACATCCCGCTCTACATCAACGGAATCCTGCAATGACGTACCCCACGAACCCCTCCTTCGACACCCGTATCCTGGGCCTCGCCGCCAAGGCCCTGTGGCGCATCACCAGCGCCCTGCTGAGCAAGACGGAGGAACTCAACGAGCGCTTTGACATGAGCGCCAAGGCTGACCTGGACGACGAGGCCGATGACCTGCGCGCCGTGATCGCGGACTGCAACAAGGCCAAGGCGCAGGCCGAGGATCGGCTCACCGAAGTGCTGGACTACCTGGACCCGGATGACTTCTACGGGGGCCTCACGCCTCGCCCACAGGTGCCCGAGAGCGTAGGACCGCCGCCGGTCACCGATACCCGGGACCCTGTGGATGAGGACGACGCCCCCGCAGGGTACCGGGCTGTGAAGTTCGACAGCTGCCCGGACAGCCTCGCCTACGCTACCTGTGAGCACTGCGCGTTCGGTGACCACGCCGGCACGGATAAGGCCGGCCCGTGCAGCACCGCCTACCGCATCGACTCGCTCCGATGCAGCGCCGCCGACCGCATCGACGGGCGCGAGGTGATCTTCATCAAGCGGGGCTAAGCGTGCTCCCCCGGTCGGACTTCGAGGGCCATGCCCAGGGGGTCCCGGACGGGGGCAGCCGCAGGTTCCCGCATCACTGCGGGGACGGGCGCCCCCTGCAGATCAGCCGGGACGGGCCTGCAATCCGTGCGTGGTGCCACCGCTGCGGTGAGGGCGGGGTCGTGCGGCTGCAGGAGACAGCCGCCGAGGCGCTGGCCCGCATACAGGCCCAGCAAGCCGGGGACAGC
>ERZ650310.586-NODE-586-length-10767-cov-4.324496_pt1 | contig 10767 bp, 9 predicted proteins | sample MGYA00376246_ERZ650310 | MGnify/ENA primary metagenome ERZ650310 (study PRJEB26733, sample SAMN07839286) | wastewater metagenome | biome: small river; feature: stream; material: water | place: USA: North Carolina | collected 2016-03-01 ...
GGCAATGGCTGGGGTGACGCAACTCGCCAACCTCGGGCCGGAAGCGCTGGGGCTTGCCGGTGGGGTGCTGAAGTTCGCCTTGGCCCCATATCGCGTTGGGCGTGAGCTGGAAGGCCTGATCGACGACTTTGTAGATTCCGCGCCGCAGATCGTCGAGGCCTACCTCGCCAACGGGCGCAACGCCACGGCCGCAGCCATCGCGAGATCGAAGCCCCCTCCGCTCTTCTTGAGGTCGGGGGGCGTCAGCCTCACGGTGAGCGTGGCGTCGGCGAGATCGACGCCGACCTGCTCATCGCCACCAACGGTGCCCGTGCCCTCGATCGTCGTGAGCTGCACGCCGGGATCATCGACGTCGACATCCAGCAACCCGATCGCGCCCGGCAGCTGCAGCACGGTGAGGCCGTTGCCCAGGCGCGCCAGGCGGCGCTTCATCACCCACCGCAGCTGATCCTCGTCATCGAGAATCGGTGAGGCGATCTCATCGCCGGGCTTGCGCTGGCCCTTGTTCCGGCCGATGGCGTCCTCGTTGGCGAAGGGCAGCGGCCCGATCCGGAATTTCTGCGCCTCGGGATCCCAGTCGCACGAGGCGGTCACGGCGTTCTCGCGGAAGAGACGATGACGCGCGCCGATCTGGCCGAACACGTCCGTCTCATGCCGCACGCGCGGCCAGGTCGACGGATCCACCGTTTCGTCAATGTAGCCGAGCGAGATCTGCCCGTGGCCATTGAGGCCCACTACCGTCTCGGTGGCCATGTTCCAATCGAGCAGGTGCGCCGGGATCGCTTTGGCCTCACCCACATACCAGCCGACGGTAAGACCACGACCACCGAGGGAGGACGCCGTAAACGCCTGGCGGTCGAGAAAGCGCGACGAGCGCAGCTTATAGGTGCCGTCGGGCCACTGCGGCGCCGTCGCGTTGGTCACCCACAGCCCCGACTTGTAGGCCCCGAGCAGGTCGTTATCGATCCAGTGGTGCTCGACCACGTGCGCGTCGATCAGCGGCTTCCCGGTGCCGTCGCCGACGTCCTCACGGCCCGCGCGCATGTTGCACGTGATATTCACGACGCCGTTCTTGTGGTCGTCGCTGATCGCCCCGCGGGCGAATCCCATGGTCATGCGGTACGTCGAGCCGTCCGGCGCCACCTGGTCGACGTAGGTCTGCGCGCCAAAGACGGCCGCCCAGGCCGCCGATGGCGTGCCGTCCTCGTTCCATGGCCAGAGCAGATCGGACCCGTTGCGCGTGGCCAGATCGGCCTTGGTGCGGTCGGCGGTCTTGGTCGGATCGCCGCCGCCCAGGTCGGACACAAACACGGCCCCGCCCTGGTAGGACGCGCCGTGCAGCACGCCGTACGCATCCCAGTCCTCGAGTGGTGTCGCGTCGCCCCACAGCGCGCCGTCATCCTCCGAGGTGAAGAACGCGAGGAACTGCCAATCGGGATAGGGATGACTGGGCGTGGCCCCGACGGTCTTGTACCGGATGTTGGTCCCCGTCGGCGCCGGATTCGTGAAGGGATCCCACGTGGGATAGTCCTTCGGCACCTGGAACACGATGTAGTAATCCGGCGCGGCGCCGCTGTCGTTCCACGCGGGCCGGAATCCGTAGGCGACGCCGGCGCCCGTGGGCGTACTCGAGCGGCCGCCGTTGAGCGGCCCCATCACATGATCGACCACGCGCGCCACGAAGTGATACGGATCGTTGGTGACCGTGCCGTCACTCAGCCACGATCCGAACCCGCCCAGGATGCCGACATCATCGACCGCGCCCACGCCGCTGCTTTCGGAGGTCGGCAGCGTGGCGTTGGCGTCCGTCCCCGCGATCGTGATCCGCCCGACGTAGTGCCAGGGGACCAGCCCTTTCTCGCGCGGCTCACCCGTGACCGGATCGACGGCACCCTCGTCACTCTTAGATCCGTAGAGCACGGGCAGCGCCCGCACGCGCACGTCGGCGGGCGCCTCCGGAAAGACGTCGCCGAAGGTCCAGAACGGCCAATTGGGGGTATGTCCGAAGGGCCCAAACACCGAGAACAGCAGATCGACGGCGGTGAGCGACGCCTGCAGCGACGCCTCCGTGCCTGGCCCCTGCACGATGCCGCGCATGATGGTCCGCGGCACGACGCCGGCGGCGCGGCCTTCTGGGCTCGCCAGGTAGATCTCGATCTCATCGCCCTCGAGCTCTTCATCCTCGAGCAGCGTGCGGATCCAGCGGTCGAGCGCATCGGAGAAGTGCAGATCGCAGCTCGCGGCCTCGAATTCGCCCGACTCGTTGCCGAGGCCGTGCTCGACATCACCGACGGTCAGCAGGCCCGCCTGCTTGCGGCCGCCGTAGTAGTCCGGATCGTCGGCCAGGTCCACGAGCGCGCGGCGGTAGGTCGTGATGTCGCCCGATGGGTACGCCTTGTGATGCAGCGCGATCCACAGGTCGACGCGTGACGCGCCGGTGAGGGTTTCCCCGGCGTCGGCGTCCGGATGCACGGGCACGGTGCCAAACTCGGTGAGCACGACCGGCGTGCGCCCGATGCCGCCGACGTTGCATCCCGCCGCGCCCATGCCGCCGCCGGACACCTGCGCCTGAGGATTGCACGGCTCTTTCGCGCCGCTCGGTGTGGGCGTGCGCGGCGGCAGCACGAGCGTGCGCGCGCCGACTGGCGCCAGCAGCACCGTAAACGGCGAATCAAACTCAAACGATCCATCCTCGGGATCGAACTGGTGCAGCACCGTGCCCGTGCTGATCTCGATCTCCACCACCGACACGCCCGACGCGGTGGCCACCGCGGGATCGTAGCCAATCGCCCAGAACGTGCCCGCGGTCAGCCCGTAGGCCAGCTGGATCGGCGAGAAGGACGCGATCGGCGTGTAGGTGTGCAGCGTGGCGCCGGCGGCCGAGAGATGCACGATGTCATGGGAGGATTTGCGCGCGATCAGCACGGTGCCGTCGCTCAGGCCCATCACGCCCGACGGCGCGAACCCGGTAAACCCCGTGCTCCCCCACGATGCGAACACGCCCACGATGGAGCCCGCGCCGGCCAGTGACACCTTGTAGACCGTCGAGGCCCCGGACGAGGTGACCCCGTCCGTCATGGCCACGTATGCGGTGGACCCGTCCCCAACCACGCCGAGGCTCTTGACCGTGGGCGACGCCAGGCCAGACGCAATCGTCCACACCTGCGTCTGATTGGCGTCGGCGTCGTAGCGCGCGATCTTCAGATTGGTGCCATTGACGCGGGCCGAGTAGAACCCGTCCGTGTCGTCGCGCCCGCCGCCGTTCCCGCCGAATGCCGTACCGCCATACTCGGCGCGGAAGGTCAGATCGGTATTGAACACGCCGGTACCAGTCGTGCCGAAGTTCGGCGCGTTACCGCCGATCACACTGATCCGCTTCGACACCGGCAGGGCGATCACGTTATTCACGCCGGCGCCTGGATTCGGCGCCGAGTCCGGCTGGCCAAGATTAAGGCCGGCAGGGGAGAAAAAGCGCATGTCTCCCGAATCGCCATACCCTGAGAACAGCACCGTACCCGCGGGGATCGTGGCCATCAGACCGCTAACCCTTTCGCCAGCTCGCGGAACGTAAGGCTGATCGGCATCCACCGCGGATGCGCGCGCTCGAGGTCCAGATCAGTCGCCCAGCGTCCGACGTAGGCATCGGGCACCAAGGGATTCGGCCAGAAGAGCGACGGCTGAAAGCGCCCGTCCTGGTGCCACGCCTTGAGCTGGTCCGCGCCGGCCTCGTTCACCGAGAAATCGCAGCGCACCGATCGCGCCTGCGTGCCGTAGTCCACGAGGTATTCCGCGCCGTACTCATTGGCGGCCACGGTGCCGAATCGCTCGTGGATCTCGTGCCAGCTATAGCGGAAGTTCTTCTCAAGCGTGTGCGTCGGGCTGAGCCACAGCGCGCCGCCCAGCGTGACGGGATCCGGATTCCCACTGATCACAAGCTGCCACGTGTCCGACGTAGAATCCTCGAACCAGACAATCGGCGTGATCGGGATCCGCGTCGGCGGCAGCGTGATGGCGTCAAAGGCCGCACTGAGCCCGGCGCCGTTGGTGACGGTCGCGACCGCGCCCTGCAGATTCGAGGCGGGGATCGCGAAACAGTTGGCGGTCACCGGCGCCGGCAGCGTGAACGTGATCGTGACCGTGCCCGATCCGAACCGGCAGCGTGAGACGGCCAGGCGGCTCTTGAGCGCGTCGAGACTGTAGGAGGCCAGGGGCGCGACACTTGCGGTGATTGTCGCCGCCCAGATGGCATTCTCGAGGCTGTGGGCATACCGCCCATTGGTGAGGGCCGGCATTAGGCTCGGGCCGCCTTTCGGAAGTTGCGGCCCGCCGATTCCTTATTCCGCAGCACGTTGGTGATCACGGTGTCGGTAATCTGGCGGCCATCGAGATAGAGGTGCGCGTGGACATCGACCGGCCCCTGCGACGAACCCGCGCCACCCGCGAGCGCCGCGGCGAGGTTCCCCTGCTGCGCGGCGGTCAGGACCACCTCGCCCGGCGTGACGCCGGCCAGGCGCTCGCGCCCGACACGGGGGCCAAAGGGCAGCACGCGGCCGCCCGTGGCGAAGGTCTGCATCTGCTGGTCGAGCGGATTCTGGCCGCCCGCGATCGCCGCGAGGTCGATCGGTCCGCCGCCGTTGATGACCCAGTCCTGCGCCCAGGGCGGCAGGTCGACCTTGCCCGCGGTGATGTCGATTTGGACCTGCGGATCCTTGATCTTGCTCAGACGGTCGTTGATCTGCTTCGCGGCGGTGTCCGCGGCCGCCGGCAGCTTCACGCCCATGGCCTCGGCGATTGCGCTCAGGATGTCATTGGTCTTGTTGAGCGCGTCGATCTGCTGCTGCTGCGGGCCCTTCATGGCCTCGCCGACGACGCCGGCCGCCTGGGCCTGGTCGAGCAGCTGCTGCGTCGCGTCATCCACCGTGTAGCCGAATCGCTGCTGCAGCTCGTAGATCGTCTGCAGCGTGGGCTGCATCAGGCGCAGCGCCTGGTCGCCGTCTTTGCCCTGGGAGACGAGCTGCGCGCGCGTGTCGGCCACCTGGCGGGCGAGGCCCTCAAAGGCCTGCTGGTCGAGATTGCCGGTATTGGCGAGGCCCGTCAGCGCCGCGCCGATGCCGCCCACGGCATCGATCGCGGGCCCGCCGATCGCATCGGTGGCCAGGTTGACCATCCCGAGCAAGCGATCGAACGCCTCGCCGCCGCCAATCCCCAGGGCGCGCAGCTGTCCGTCGAGCGCCTGCACGGCCGGCTGGATCTGCTTCACGGCGTCGCCCACCGGCGTGCCCTGCTTCACGAGCTCAGCGAAGGTGGCCGCCGTAGCCGAGGCAAACGCTTGCGCCTGCGAGGATCCCTGAATCTGCGTCGCCTGCTGCAGGCCGCGCTGCTGCTGGATCTGCTGACGCAGGCGCGCCTGCTCGGCGGGATCCGTCGCGGTGCCGAGCTGCGCGGTGAGCGTGGCCACCTGGTCGCCTGCGCCGGCGCTGGTGCCGAGGAACTTCCCCAGGCCTGCGGCGCTCGATCCCGCCTGCTGCACCTTGAAATCGGTCAGTGCCTGACTCTTGATGCCGAACTGGTCCGCGAGCGCGATCATGTCCTTGAATTGCTTGGAAATGAGGCCCGTGCTCTTGGTCGTCACCTCGGGCAGGATCTGCCCGAACAGCTTGGTAAACTCACCGCCGACCTGCGTGGCGGTCAGCTTGCCCGTCTCGAGCATCGAGAAGAGATCGCGCGTCTTGCTGATGGCCGCGTCCGTGCCGAACGCCTGCACGCCACCGGCTTCGCTGATCACCTGGTCGAGGTGCAGCAGGCCGGCGGCCTGACGTCCGAATTTCTTACTGTCGGCCTCGAGGGCCTGCGCCAGCGCGTCGGAAATGTTCACGCCGAAATCGCGGCCGATGTCCTTCTGCAGCCGCTTCCACTCGGGCGCGCCTTTGATCAGCCGGATCACGCCCTCGATCGCGGGCCCTGCAAAGACGCCGAGCGGCCCGATCAGGCCGGCGGCCATCTTGGCGCCGCTGCTCGCCCCTTCCTTGGCCAGCGACTTCGCCAGCGCCTTGGTGAGATCGCCGCCGACCTGCGAGGCCACCGAGGTCGCGGCCCCTTTGGCGCCGCCGCCGCTCACGATTGACTGCAGCGCGACGCCGGCCAGGTTGGCATTCTGAAGGTAGTTACCGATCTTGCTGCCCGTGCTGAGGCTCGCCAGCAGCGGATTCGGGCCGGCCTGTAGCGTGAGCTTACCGATCCCATTCTTGAGCAGGTCCGGCGCGCTTTTCGCGATGGCTTCCTGCTCTTTCAGCGCCGCCGTAAACGCCGCGGCCTGATCGGTCGTGAGGCCGTACATCTCGGCGACGTCCTTCAACGAGGCGCCGAGGTCGACGTAGTAGCGCACGCCCTCGAGGACCGACCCGTTCACCTCGTCGAGCACGGCCTGCGTGCCGCGCGAGATCTCCAGCACGCGCGCGGTGCTGTCGGCCCACTTCTGGTGAGCCTCGGTCAGCTGCTTGGCTTCGTCCTGGGCTTTGCGTGACGCGTCGCCTTCGACCTTGAACTGCCGTTCAAGGGCCGAGGCTTGCGCAGCGGTCAGCCCGTAGAACGCCGCCAGCTTCGACAGCGCGACGCCTTGCGCGGTGTAATACCGGATCCCCTCGAGCACGCGCCCGTCGATCGTGTCGACGACGCCGGCCAGCCCGTTGCCCTCGGCGATCACGTCTTTGGCGGTGTCGCGCCAGGCCGCGAGCGCCGACGCCTGGGCACGCGCGGCCGCGGCGGCCTTGTTCGCGGCCTCCGCTTGCTGCCGCGTGATCTCGAGCAGCGCACGCGCGGCCCCGTCTGGAAGCCCCACGTCTGTGGCCACCGATCCCGCCAGCGGATTACTCGGCAGTGTCGGCAGCGGGAGCGCCGCCTGCGGCGCGAACGCCATCAGCGCAAACCCCGGCACGATCTGATTGGAGAGACCGCGGAGCATCGAGGACGACTTCGAGAGCTCGACAATCTCCCCCGAGAGCTGCACGAGCTGCCCGATCACCTCCCCGACGGCGTTGACGGCGCTGGTTTTCAGCCGTCCGAACGCATCCCCCGTCTCGTCAAGGGCGCGGGCCGCGTTTTCGCTCATCTGAAATGTCGAGTCTTTCAGCGCGTCGACATCCGATTTGAGCGTGGGCAGCAGCTCGGCGCCTGACTTTCCAAACAGCTCCATCGCGACTTGCGTCTGCTTCGCTGGATCGTGGATCGCCTGGATGCCCTTGGCGATCGCGAAAAACTGATCCTGCGGCGACATCGCTCGAATTTCATCGATCGACAGCCCGATCGCCCCCAACGCCGAGACGGTCCCCGGCGCGCCATCGGCGATCCGCTTCTGCATCGCGTTGACGGCATTGGCGATCTGTTCGACGTTGTTCCCCGACGCCTGGGCGACGGCATCGAGCTGCTGCAGGCCTTCGACGCTGATGCTCGTGCGGTCGGACAGCTTCGTCAGCGAGTCGGCATAGTTGAGGGCAGCGCTGGCCCCCGCTACAAGTGAGGCCGCAACGCCGGCGCCGGTCAGCGTCCCGATCCCAATGGACGACGTCGCCGTCCCGAGCAGCCCCTGCAGACCGCTCGGGCGTTGCGCATCCTTCAGCGCCTGCTGCTGCTTGGATACGGCCGTGGCCACCTTCTGCAACTCGGCGGGCGCCGTCTGCCCGAGGGCACGATAGGCGTCGATACTCTGCTGCAGCGTGCGATTCATCACGCCGAGCTGGTCGGTCGTGAGCCGCGTCGTGCCGCCGAGCGCCTGGATCCCGCGCGCGGCGAGCACGCCCGTATCGGCGACGCGCGCCTGATCGGCCGTGATCTTGGCCAGCGTGTTGCCCAGGCGGACCAAATCCTGCTCGGCTTGCTTCGCGATCGGCTTGTCGCCGATCTTGGCGATCTCGGTCTGCAGGTTGGTCGACTTGGTGATCGCCTTCCCGATCGCCTGCTCGAGGCTGGTCGTGTCGCCGCCGATTTTGACGATGAGCGACCGAATCGATCCGGCCATCAGGGCACCGCCTGGGCCAGCAGCGTCGTCGCCGCGTCCTGAAAGATCGGCTCTTCGGCATCCGCCGCGGGCCGCATGTAGGGATGCGCCGGTATGCCGCGCGTCTGAAAGCCCAGCTCATACCAGACGCCGTAGACGTACGGATTCTGGTGCGAGTGATCGCCCCCACGCGACGGGATCGAGGCATCGGTGATGCCGACGCGCCACGATAGGCCACGGCCGCGCGCCTCGATCGCGCGGATCAGATCGCCACGGTCGCGCGGCGCGCGCGCCTGGGCTCGCTGCTGCACGCGCACGGCGCTCTGTGCCACGAGGGACTCGAGGCCCTGGCGCACGTCATCGCGAAGGGCCGCCAGGTCGCGGCCCACGCCGATCGCGCCAATCACTGCCAGTGTCGATCGTGCCACGGTGGCGGTTACTCCCTCAGAACGTGAACACCTGCGGTTTGGGCTTGCCGAGCAGGTCATCGGCGGTCAGCTTGGCCCCAAACGATCCCAGCACCCAGGCCGCCAGCTGCGCGGTGCGCTGCCAGGCATCCGCGTCGGCCTGATCGAGCGCCTCGAGTCGCAGTTGCACCTCGCGCGGTGTGGCGCTGTCGAATTCGGCCGGCGTCATGTGCCCCCGGCCGAGGGCTTCCTCGTAGGCCCACGCGGCCCACTCGGCAAACGTCAGGCGCCGCTGGTCGGTGGCGTCTGACTCGGATCCAAAGGGCCGGGCGTCTCTTTTTTGCGCCCGTAGACGCCGGACTCGTTGAGCCCCCGGAACAGCGCGTCACTCAACGCATTGATGTCGCCGCCGGCATCCACGAACGCCTCGAGCAGATCGATCGCCTTCTGCTCGGTCATGCTCTTGTCGTTCCACTTGAGCCCGTAGGTCACCAGCAGCACGACGGCCTCGAGCGACTGCCCGCGCGCCAGCACGATGGCGATTCCACACCCGGCCGCGCGCTCGAGCGCCAGCACGTTGGGCACGGTGAATCGAAACTCGGCCTCTTTCAGCTCGATACGCTTGTCGGCCCCCGGCAGGCCGACCAGAAACGGAAACGCTACCGACGTCATGCTGTCCCCCTCCTGCGGTGTCGAGGGCCGGGCACCCTCCTGGCGCCCGGCGCGCGATCACCCGTGGTCTACGGCCGTGTGGTGCTTACGCGAAGGTGCCGACCGCGCGCGAGGTCACGTTGAACTCGACCGTGAACTCCTGCACGTTGTCGACACCGGGCGACGGCTCCCCGACCGACAGGCAGTTGCAGAGGCCGCTGATCTTCTGCTTGCCCGTGTCGAGGCCCTCGGGCCCGAACTCGTATTCCAGATCCACCTTGCCCTCGATCGCCGTGAAGAACGTGAACGCCGCCGGCGTGTAGAGCACCGTGAGCGTGCGATTGCGCGTGGTCGCGCCCGCGATCTCGGTCTTGATCGGATTGGCCTCGTCCGGCTGCCAGGTGGTGTCGTCCAGCCGCTGCGGATCGGTGCTGCCCGAGCTGCTCCGCATGTACGCCGAGACATCGGTGAGCGTGCCCGATGCGTTGTCGATCTTCAGTCCTGCGCCAATTCCGCGAATACCACCGGCCATGATTTACCCCTCTCCCTCGTGGCCGATGCGCTGCTCGGCATCGGCGAACACTTCCCGCCAGAATCGAATCCGCCGAAACGCCTCCGCGCGTGTCGGCCCTGATGGCTGGCGCTGCCACCAAGATTCCTCGGTCGTCAACAGCGCCCGGCGGTGGCGGATCTCAGCCCTGATCCGCTGCCGCGTTGCGGCTGTCAACACGTTCAAACACCTGTCCGCATTGCAAGCACATCCGCTTCAGCACCGTCCACGTGCTGCCGATGTCCACGGACTCGCTGTGTGGGCACAGCCCCGGCGCCGCCGGCGGCTCAGCCGATGGCACTGGCGCCTGGTCCGCGATCAGCATCGCCTCGACTAGACTCCGGATCGCCAACAGCTGCGCGCGCTCGACATCGGTCACTGATGCACCGTGACCGTGATCGTCTGGACGTATTCCCAGGTCGTCACGCCCGTAATCAAATCGCTCAACATCGCGCCCGCTGGCGCTTCGACATCGACACGCGGAAACCCGTCGACCGTCAGCGGCTGCCCTTCCACCCCCGCCTTGAGCAGGTCCACCACCTGATAGACCTGGCCCTCGGTCATGGGGTACTGCCCGACGACGCGCACGGGGATCTCGACAATGCCGCCCCATTTCGCGCCATCCGTCGGCCCGAGCGTGTGCAGACTGCGCTCGAGCGCGCCGCCCCCGCCCACGATCACCCGTGGAAACGGATCCCGCTGCGTCGCCATGCCCTCATACACGGTCACGGCCCGCTGCGCCGGCGGCTGCGAGCGCGACGCGTCCACGAGCACGCCATCGAACACCGCACGCACGCGGGCGAGCAGGGCGGCATAGACGGGCGCGATTGCGGCACGGCTGGCCACCTATTGCACCTCCGCGACCATCAGCTGCAGCCACACGCGGCCGCCGTCCGGATCGCCGTACTGCCGCACTTCGTACACCGTCTCGGTTTCCTGATCGACGAGGCGCCAGCTCGCCCGCACGTCCGATCGGTAGTAAATCGTGATGGTCTGCCCGACCAGCGCCGCCGGGCCGCCGCCGCGCACGCTCTCATCTGACCCAGAGAGATTCGCCGCGAGCGCGCCCCACGCCATTGGCTCGACCGGCGTGTAGCCGTTCGCGGCCTCCGCGTCCGGCCGCTGCAACTCAAACAAGTGATCGAGCTCGCCCGCGGTGCGCGTCA
>ERZ650310.587-NODE-587-length-10757-cov-8.226687_pt1 | contig 10757 bp, 11 predicted proteins | sample MGYA00376246_ERZ650310 | MGnify/ENA primary metagenome ERZ650310 (study PRJEB26733, sample SAMN07839286) | wastewater metagenome | biome: small river; feature: stream; material: water | place: USA: North Carolina | collected 2016-03-01 ...
TTACACCATTCACAAATACTTGTAGGAATGCTTGACCACTTGCGTTTGCTATGGTCTTCAGTGTAGTATTGAATACTGTTTGTGCTGCGGTAGCCACTGCTGATTCATAGTCTGGAACACCTATGCGTCTCCAAGCACTGGTTGAATAGAAATACATTCTATTATTGGTAGTATCAACAGTTAATGCTGCTTTACTGCTTGCGGCAAAATCGGCAGGTAATGTCGGTGTTCCTGTTGGTTTCCCTGCCATTGCTGGAATAGATACAAATCTATCTGTTGCATTGGTTGCTAATGCTGCGGCACCACCAAATACCATATTACCGAGTGTATCTACAGTTAATGCGGCCAATGCATTATTAAAGATATAAAGAGGAACTGCTGTTCCTGTACCAGCATTGATACCTGATATTCCTATACCTGGAGTTGAACCACCAATACCACCTGTACTACTTGCGAATAAACCAATCTTATAACTATTATCCGGATCGGATCCATAAAAAGCATCGACTTGTGCTTTATTTGAGGATCCATTTGGTATTGCGGCAACGTGTGTGGCACCATTGGTAATTGAAGATTGAAAAGATACTCTATTAGAAACTGTAGCATTACTAAAATCACCAGTAATGCGATTACCAGTTCCAGTGAAGGATAGGTTACCACTTGATGATAAACTTGTTCCGCCTACACTACCAGTCGCTGCTACTGAACTCGGTGTAATTGCACCAAGTGTAATAGTTAGATTTGGTGTAGATCCACCGCTTGAAGTACCACTTACACCATTAGCAGTAGTAACACCAATTGCGGTAACTGTTCCGGCAGTTCCATTACTTGCTGAAGTAATTCTACCATACGCATCTACTGTGATGTTTGTGTTGGTGTATGAGCCTGCACTTACAGCAGTAGTTGGAAGATCAACAGTTAATGTTCCACTGCCGGTAATTGGACCACCACCTACGGTGACTGTTCCACTACTTGAAATTCCTACAGATGTTACAGTTCCTGCACCAGCCGATGAAGTTCTCCATGCTGCACCACTATAGAAATATAATCTATTATTTGTACTATCAACTACTATTGGACTCTTTCCTGTAATGGTAGTAGGAGTACCTACTGGTGCTCCGGCCATTGTAGGAATATAAGGGAATCTATCTGTTGCACTTGTTGCTAATGCAGCATTATTACCAAATGCTATGTTACCGCTAGTATCGACCAAAATTGCACGATTTGTAGTAGAAAGTAATGAATTACCGACCCCAATATTGATTGGCAATAGTGTTCCTGTTCCGTGTGCTTGTGATGCAAAATAAACATTAGTTGCATCAATTTGAACGTTACCTAATGAAGAATCTGTGGTATTACTATCATTGACTACCTGAAACGATGCTATTTGATTTGTTCCATTTGGTACCGCTTCAACTACAGTCTTACCATTTGTAACAGAAGATTGAATTCCAAATCTATTAGCGAATGTCGCAGTTGACATATCTGCTGTCAATCTGCGGCCATTGCCTGTCATAGTAATATTACCCGAAGATGATACTCCACCTAAGGTTACAATACCTGTGCTTGGATTTACTGTAATGCTTGCTGCTGTCTTTAGTGGCTGATTACCTGTAGCAGTATTGCTGAATACCAAATAATCAGTTGCTGAAGCAACATCATTTGTTAAATTGACATTGGTTGCATTTGCTGCTGTTCCAGTTGTATTTTGATTTAGTGTCGGAACATCGGCAGCCACCATTGCTCTAAATGTTGGATTACCTGCTGAACCGTTTGGTGCAGCATAAAAGAAATTGGCAGATTGACTACCAAAGGTTGAATTGATATCGGATCCTGCAGCAATACTTAATGCACCTGTGGTGGTGGTACTTTTTAGAATACCAGTTGCTAATGCAGAAGTACCTACACTATAATCTGTTCCTGCTGTGGCTGCGCTTATTGCTGTGCCGTTGCCTTTAAGAACTCCTGTGACAGAAGTTGTTAATGTAATTGCAGGTGTGGTTGATGCATTTGCTACAGTTCCAGCAAATCCATTTGCACTTACTACCGAAACACTTGTAACACTTCCAATAATAGATGGGGCTGGACCACCAGGGCTGTATGTCCAAGTTAATTGATGTGAATCATTTAGTGCTAATATAGCGGTGGTAGCGGGTCCAGGTGCGGTAGTATTATATAATCCGGAAATGGGAACAACTGCTGATGCTAATAATTGAATTGTTTGGAGGGCACCAGCACTATAACCGGTATCACCTGTGGTTGGCCAGCGTGTGGTTGTGCCTAATATAGTAATTGGCTGTGACACTAGTGTTTCTCCTTGATTAAGTCAATGTATTTAGCAAAGAAAAAGGCCCACCTTTTGGGTGGACCCTTTTTCCTCAATCAGTTAGATTAAGCAATACCAGTGAACTTCACGCATAGTGCTGGACGTGTTACCAATAGCGACTGCTGAGAGAAAATACGGAATGTAAATCCTGCAGTAGTTGGGTTTTGGATGAAAATCTGTCCGTTGTCTGTACCTGGGATATTGAACGAAACATCGCTCGATCCGATACGAACTGCACGCTTGGTTGGGAGCATGAATGCCTCACCTTCCTTAACATACTTGTGTGCCATTACTGACAACTTACCGTTTTGGCTATGGAATTCAAGGGCTTCAAAACCGTTGACTACCTTAGAAGCACTGTAAGAACTGTCAAGCATACGATATGCTACTTGCTCTGTTGACAATTCTTGCCATACAGATGGGTTAACATAAATTTCAACGTCTTCACTTAGACCACGTTGTGCAGCAACTGCCACACCTGCTTGAATCTTAGCAAGAGTCAATGCACCAGATACGGCGTATGTATTTGCCTTCCATAGTGAATAAACAGCAGCATCGATACCGAATAGGGTACCTGTATTTTCCATGATCTTGTCAAGACCAACTGCTTCATCAGCGCCGTTTGTACCAGCAGCATAGAAACGCAATACACCGTAACGACCACCTGTACCGTTTAGGTATGTGTCGATAGCAGTAATGTCTGCACTTGCACCAGAAACAGTAATAGTCTTAGCACTTACGTCAATTGACGAAACTACAATTGATGCGTTTGTGTTAAGCACTGCGCTCGATGCATTGTAGATATCAAGCCCTGCACCTTCTAGCGGTGTCCAAAGACCTGCTGACCATTGGCCAGTTGCGAATGCAAATGTGGTATGTGTCGCATCTACGTTTGTTGAAGTTGCAGTTGTCTTACCAAGACCTGTTGCAGACTGACCGTATAGCAATGCAATTTCAAGACGACGACCAAACGATTCCATTGCGTCGCCCATTACTAGGTCAACAGCATTACGGAACGAATTGACGTTATCCGAACGTGCTACTGCTTCATACGAAATACCAGATTGCTCAAGGATGATGAAACCATCAACAATGGCGTTCTGTGTCTTCATTGAAGAAGCGGCGTTTAGAGAGAATGTACCGTTATTTGGACGGCTGTATGTGAAACCCTGTTCCGAACGAACGATAACAGGTTGGTTGTATTGGTTACCCAATAGATAGTCGCGACCCTGGAATTTGATTGCGCGAGTTAATAGGCTTTCGTCTGGGATCAAATTTTGAATTTGATCGGCATAAGCCATCTTAAATAGACCATTTAGGTCTGTGGTTGTAGTTCCGGCCATTTTGAATTTCTCCTTGAATTATGGCGTTATATAAATTTCTTTACGTATTACCAGTTCTTCATATCTTGGAGGTTAGCCAGTAGCGCCTTTACGGTATTCGCGAACTTAGTTGTTCTTTAAACAGGGGTTATCCAACGGAGCCCCATTGTTCAAAATGTATTTAGCATTTTATCAGTAATGTTTGAAGAAGTCCTTTGGTGATAGTACCTTTTTCTCTTCCTTTTTACCTTGTCGATTAGCATTTACTTCTTTTGGCACTACAGTTGGTTTCTTTTCAGTCTTAACTGTAGACTTTGCTACCTTGCGAACTAGATCAGAACCAAGAAATGTTTCTAACACTTCATCTGGTAGATTACCTAGAAGTGAATTGATATCATGCTTATAATCTTCTTTTACTTGATCCATAACATCAGATGGATTTACATTATATCCTGCTGCTAAAGCCGATTGCATGTAATAAACAATTCTTCCGACAGTTCTTTCTGTCTTTGGCAATCCAGCAGTTTCTAATGCGGAAATAATACCTGCTTGAATAGATTCAGCATGTTTGTTGATTTCTGATTCCATCTGTTCTTTTTCATATTGCTCTTGAGCAGTACGGCGTTCAGATTCAAATTCTTCAACTTTTCTCTTATAATCACGAAGTTCTCTATCTTGCGGAGAAAGCATTGCTTCTTGAAGTTCTTCATTGATAATATTTTCAGCAAACTTGCGAGCATCATGCCCAAGTAACTTGAATGCTTCTTTAGGATTCTGTTTGAAAAGTTTTAGAACCTGTTCTGCTTCTTTGCGAGACATTGCTGCCTCTTCCATTCTTTTTGATGCTGCTTTGTTATGAGCATATCCACGTAGAAGTTCCTTTTCATCAACTTCTACTTCTTGTCCATCAACCATTACTTTGAATAATCGCGCCTGTGTTTGCGCAGGTGTTTCACCCGGAAGTGATCCCGGAACACCATTTGTGTTTGGTTGCTGTGCGTTATCTACTACTGTCGCAGCGATAGGGTTTACTTGTGTTTCCATTTTGCGTCCTTTCTGATTTGCGTTATGGAGAGGGGGCCACTATGGTTACCCCTCTGATTGATTAATTACTGTGCTGGTGGAATACCAGGGCTCTGACCGTGTAAATCTGTTCCATCCCTTGATGGTGCTGGTGGGTGTGGTGCTGGACCAAAAGGTGGATCGTTTGGTGCTTCTACTTTAATTTCTAACAACATAATAGTCTCCTTGGTTAAATTACTTTTTCTTTTCTGGGTGTTTCTTAAACCATTCAATTTGAGCAAGTCTACGTAATGCTTCTTTGCGTGTAAATGTATCTTTAGAAATTTCTTTTCCTGATTCTGATTTGACTACCCATCCTCTTCCTGGCTTATGTTCAATCATGCTGGACCTCCTGGTAATTGGGCCCTCTGATTAGTTCCAGCAATAATAGGTGCTTGTGGCATTCTTACTCCTGCTGCCTTTGCTTGCACTGCTGCATTATTCATTGGCGGAACATTAGTTGGACCCATTTGTGGACCGCCGGCAGCATTCATTGTTGTCGCTGCTGGACCTTGACCTGGCGCAGTAGGAACTGGTCCAGCCGGTGCAGTAGGTGCCGGTGGTGGCAACGAAGGCTGATTAGTCAACATTCTAAATGCCTGATAAGTTGGATCACTTAGCATAACAATGTGTTCATGAATGTGTTTTGCAATAATACCAAATTGTTCTGGATTGGTTCTAATCAATGGATCACTTGCCACACCAGCATGTTCCTGAATATGTAATACGTGATTATCAGTGAATAATACAGGTACTTCCTGTCCATCAAGTAACATTTCATTTTCAGTAGATAGATTAAGAAGTTCTTCAACTGGTCCTTGTGTGAGTGGTTCCAATTCGCCTGTCTCTAATACCATTAGATATTCAGCGGCTGTAGTGATAATCTTATTCTGCAATAGATCCTGCGCGATGCTTAACCTTCCTGACACGGTCTTGCTCAACGCATTACCAGATTGCACTTGCACTCTTGAAATACTGTCAATGTCTTTTGTGCTGAATGCTTGCTGAATAATTCCTTTGTTACGCTTTCCGGCAATTTGAATAATGCGTGGTGTTTGGGCATAATCTTGTAAGATTTCAATTGTAGCAGTTCCAACATCCTCTAGCAATTGCACATAGGATTGCTGCAATGGTGCATTGAATTGAATTGCCATAGATTGAACTAGGGCTAATGCTGAACCACTGCGTAAAGATGCTTCGGGATTACCACGCGAAACGCTATTGACACCCGACAATGTTTCCATATCGGATTGTAATTGTTTCATTGCATTAAATAATCCTTCTGGTGCAGTTGGCATCATTAGAATTTCTGGTTTGCCTACAGAAGCGTTATACGAAATTGTAGTGAATCCTGCTGATAATGTATCGGTCATAACATTAGATCCAATTGGCAACAGAATCTTTGGTATGCCATAGTTTTCATTGATTGAAAGAATTGTTGTATAGTGAGCATCAATCATTTCTTGCAATGGCAATAAGTCTTGACTTACCGATTGTCCCATTGGAGTTCCAATTTGATCAGCAGGAACAATACGGTGAACTGGAATATGCTTATAGAGCAAAATACTATCGCTTAGAACTGTTCCATCTGCAAGCATTTGCATTTGGCGTCCTTCCGGGCATCCTGCACTTTTTACGTGATAGAAAGTCAATAAAACAATTTGATCACTCATATTGCTCTTATCTAAGAAGTTTCCACCTAGATAGTGATTCTTTACAGTCACACCACTTGGAGTGCTAGTAATTTCTTCTGCATACTCTGGGAATTTCTTAGCAAGATCATATTTGTTTTCATATGAACGGACTACCAACCAACTACGTTGACTAAAACTCTTTAGGTTTGGATCACGCACAATATCAACTGGTTCGTGGCTTGCATAATGCAAGTCACCATCGTGAACTGTTTGGTTTGAATCTGGATCCATTGCAATTGCTGTTCCGGCAGTGGGATTCCATTGTTCGGATACGAATCCTTCTGTAAAAAGCAAAGCATTTCTTGTAGCATCACGCAAATGGCGTTCTACACGCTTTTCGCGCATGTAATAATCAAGCACACCTTCTGCTATGATGGTTTGTTTTGCACTACGGCTATCACTGTTTACTGATTGTGGTTGCCAAGCAGGACGATCTGTAATACTTAGAGTTTGAACGTGCTCAAGTAGATTACGAAAGTGATTGACCTTAATAGTACGATATTCGTTGCTTTCACCGGATTGAACTGTTTGTGCTAGAGAATATCTATTTGGATTGTATGCGTAATATAGACGTCTCCAAAGTGTGAACCAACCTTTAGACATACAGAATGTCCAATAATCATCACATCTCTTTAATACTTCATCTGCACAAGTTCTTGTATCACTCGCAGCCCAATATTCTTCGGGTTGTGGTTCAGTATGATTGGTCTTTTCGATATCCATTATTGTTTATTACCTTTTAATCCGATCTGCAGTTTAAGAGAGTCCAACTCTGTTTTGATAAGTTGGTGGTTCTCAAAAGCCTTATTGATACGGCTGTCGAACTGTTTGTGCAATTCGGCGGTCGCAGCAGAAAGGGCCTCGTGGGAGGCTTCATTATTTAGTTGATATTTCTTATCCAATTCTTGTTGGCGTTGATCTAACAACTTATTTGTCAAAAAACCAGCAATACCAGCAATAATTACTAATGCAATTGAAAGTTCAATCATGAATTTTCCTGTATAGCCTTGAAATATTCTTGACCAGTTTTCTTTCTAAGTTTGTCAAATGCGATAGGCAAATATGTTGGTTCATCTGCATCTACTTTTACAATCTTACCATTTTCAAGTGTAATTGTTTCTATAGAAAACATATTTCTTTCTTCTCTCTTTAAACGATAAAAATCGCCACTCATATCTTTTTTCATTGTAATTGCTCTCCTGCTCTTCCGTTAATAAATGCACATGCATCTTCAATGAGTTTTCCTAATTGGACATCTGATGCATCCTCTCCATACAAAGCAACACTGAGTGTATAAAGTAATGGTTGAAGATTTTGAAATATCTCTTCCAATTCCATATTACGTTCAATCAATCCCGATACGGTATCAACTGCTTCTTGTTTTGCTTGTAATATTTCAATACTATTTCCAATTTCTGGCAATTTGCTCATAGTGGGTCCTTAAATGATAATCCTTTTCTAGGATTGTAAAATATCTGTGCTAATTCCCTATTAGCATCTGATAATTCGGGTGTTATTTGTGGTGCTATATAAAACTTGGTTCTATCTACTACTGCTAATGGTAGCGGATCTTTGAATTCATTAACATTTCGCACCAAATATGTTATTGCTGCAAGTAAGTCATAGTGACCATACTTAGCACTTCTTCCAAACTCAGTTCTTGACTTTGCCCAAATAGCAAATTTTGCACAATTCAATGCCTCCAATGCGTCTGGACCAAATAATACTCTTTTATCAAATATCCAATCTCTTACTTTCTGCACCATCTCATCCAATCTTCCTTTGGTGGTGCCGATGAATGGTAATTTGTAAATTACATTCAAGTCATTGATAACAATAAGGTTGTTATTATCAGCAATGTATCTAAGATCTTTTAGGAATGCAGGATTTGGCCAGAGTTGATCTCTTTTGTCTTTGATCATTTGGGCTAATTTGCTGGTGTTATACTCACTACCCTGTAAGTCTAAAGTAGCGTCAATAACTAACGTCTTTTTGCGGTAATTGTAGTGGGCAAACACTACAGCAGTCTTGTCCCGTACCCCGGTGTCTACTACTATGTATTTGTGCCAATACTCCATTAGTGGATCTTCTTTATAACTACCATCTATCTTCAACTTGTCTGCTAAATCTTCCATTAGTTCAGGAATAACTTGAATTGAACTTTCTACAATTCTTTGGCATTCGTATTCGCGTTTGAACTTAGTGGATTCACGGCCTCGACATTGATTGATAATCTTTTGTAATTGAACTGGTGTAAGACTCTTATCATCCCATATGGTATAAGTTGAAATAAGACCTTGTTCTTCGTGATCACGTAAAATTTGAATATAATCGTGATCCAATGTATCGGGCGGAGTTGATGCATATATTACCTTTCCACCTGTAGTCTTTGTCATAGGTTCTACCGTAGGTAATACACCTATTTCTAAGTCGCTCATGAATCCTGCTTCGTCCAAAATAACCAAGTGTGCTGCACCACCACGTAGATTTGAGTAATTCTTATTATCCGTTCCTGCTAAACGTACACGTGATCCATTTGGAAATTGGAGTGTGCTGCCATCATATTTTGGTTTGAGTTCTGCTGGGCATGTAGCAAACATTATGTTAAAGGTATGTCCGTTGATGATTTCGTTTACCTGGCTCTTTAGCGGACCTACATAAACTATTGTAGAATATGGATTACGCAAACAATCCTCTACAGCGATTAGAAACATAATAAATGACTTACCGAATTGTCGCGCACAGTCTATCACATAACTGTTCAACATTGGATCAGGGCTTTGTAAGATTTCGCGAATCTTATCATAAATGACTTTTTGATGCGGACGCAATAACCAATGGAGAACTCCACGTCTCCAAAGTTCCTGTTTTATTTGCTGCTTATTGGTCTGGATTGTCTTGGTCATCTTTGAATGCTACTTCAATTAAATCTTCAGTTGAAACACCTTCAAGTCCACCAGTATTGACATTGACTTGCACCATTGCTGTATCGCCTACCTTATCACCACCAATCATCTTGTCAATATAGATCTTTGCCATTAGGTTATCTTTCTCTAATGCATCCTCTACAATACTTGCTCTAATAAGTGATCCACATTCGGCTCTACCTTTTTGCCAATTCTCTAACCAATCTGCATTACTTGAAAACTTCTCTTTTGAAATTCCAAATAGAGCAGCAGCATTGGCCATAGATACACCAATACTTCCTAACTTGTAAAGTATCATTGGATCAGGTATTCGTGCAGGTGGGGTACCATTGTGTTTGTATTCAATGAGTTCATCTAAAGACCAATCAAGTAGTCCAGACTTCTTTCTACCCTTTGTTTCAGGTTTATAGAATGTCCCTTGACTACCTGTTACAGGTATTTCTTTTTTTGGAATAATTTCGGTAGATTCTACCGTAGGTTTTTTATATCTTGGCATGTCTTTACCGGGGGCTGGCTTACCGGTTGTTATGTGGGTCGAAATTGATTACCACAAATGTATTTAGCAAATGAAAAAGCCCACGACATATTTCTATGTGTGGGCTCACTTTATCAGAAAACTTTGAATACTAAAATGACATACTACTTATCTTGTTATTCTTCTTTTATATGCCATTTAGTAAGTGCCTTATAATGACTTTCAGTGGGTGCATACCATATCTTTAAGTACGGATCCCATTTAGCCCCTAGTTTCTTTGCCTCGTCCTTTTCATCAAATGGAACAATGATATCTTTACTTATTGGACTACTTTTAGCAGCCCACCCTAAGAATGCATGACAATCAGCACAGATTGTTTTCGCATAATGAGTTTTATTACCACTAGGTACAATCCTAGTATATTTGTGTTCGCATTTCATTGTATGTATTTCTCCTGTGCTGTTTTGATATGTTACAACACTGCAAAATACTTGTCAAATCTTGGAAATCAATGGCAAAATCGGAGATCATGTATACATGGGTACTGCACTACTGCTACAATAATATAATATATATTCTTTATCAATTTCTTTTACATCTCTCTTAGAGATCTCGCACACATCTCTCAGACATATATGACTCAGTGTGATCACATATCCTGTAGTCTCTCTGACATGTTTATACAACTGATACTCATCTATCTCATATTCACATTTCCACCCATCGTGCTCCGTGAAGTGCTTGTTATGAGTCTTCTTCATGAATGCTACTACTGCTTTAAGAACACGTAACTCTAGTCGACGATATAGTTCGTTCTTCTGTTTTCCACTTCTTCTATCTGTTATAGGTAATACCTTCCACATCTTAGTGATTGCCTCTCGCAAAGATGTGATGTATTCGTTCCCTTGTATCCGATGAATAAGTGCTACATCTTCGTATTCTCTATAGATA
>ERZ650310.588-NODE-588-length-10755-cov-4.801589_pt1 | contig 10755 bp, 16 predicted proteins | sample MGYA00376246_ERZ650310 | MGnify/ENA primary metagenome ERZ650310 (study PRJEB26733, sample SAMN07839286) | wastewater metagenome | biome: small river; feature: stream; material: water | place: USA: North Carolina | collected 2016-03-01 ...
CGGGGGGAAGTCATGGCTTAGATCCGTCCTACGTAGGCGGCGGCGGCCGCGAGGTTCGGGAAGACGATGAGCTGGCGCTCGCCGGAGTCGACCCGGATGCAGTGAAGGCCCCGGCTCGACCAGGCGGCGACGACGTGCTCCTGGCCGGAGTAGGCGAACGAGCGGCCGGTGAGCGGCACGACCTTGACGCGTTCCCGCGGGACGATGAGCAGCTCGGTCGCCGGCAGCACGCGGCTCAGGAACACCGAGCAGCGGCCGAACGGCCCCTCGTAGTTCCGGATGACGCGCTTGAACTGCTCGGAGGTGTTCGAATCCTGCACCTTCGAATCGTTCAGGTCCGAGATGTTGCGGAAGAACGTCCGGCCCGCCACGATGCCCCAGCTCTCGGTGTCCGAGGCGCCGTTCTGGTACGCCTGTTCCCAGGTGTCCCCGATGTACTTGTGCGGGTTCGCGGCGAAGGACGACGCGGTCACCTGCGAGTTCACCGCGGTGATGAAGTTGCGAATGCCCTTCATCGAGCGGGTGGCCGTGGTGGTGCCGAGCGAGTTCGTCGCGTTCAGCACGCCGCGGATGACTTCCTTCTCGAGGTCCGACGGCACCTGGCGGAAGGTCTTCGCCAGCGCGTCGTCGTAGGTCTCCTGGCCGAGGGTGTTGCGCGCGATGGCCATCTGCGTGCCGGAGACGGCGATCGGGATGTTGAACAGCCCGACGGTGTTCGCCTGGCGCGAGCCCGGGCGCACGGTGTGCTGCCCGCCGTGGTCCTGGCCTTCGATGCCGGCCGGGCCGCGCACGTAGAACTGACCGCCGGCGGCCAGCGAGCCAATGCCCGAGCCGTCGTAGTTGCGGGTGACCGCGATCGAGTTCGGGCCGATGATGCTCGACACCTGCACGATCTCAGGCGCGGCACTTTCGTTCTCGAGCAGGGTGCCGACGACGAGCGACTCACCGAGGCCGTTGACCTGGAGGGCCGTGGCGGCCGTGGCCGAGTTCACCGCGGTGGACGCGATGATGTAGTGCGGCCGCAGGTAGTCCATGAAGTACTCGTGCTTCGTGGACATGGCGACAGCGCCGGAGTCGCCGAGCCAATCGAGGAACGGCGCTTCGACCGGCGCGAGGGTCGCGATGATGCGCGAGATGTCCTCGCCGATCGCGTTGGGCGTGAACAGGCGGTTCGTGCTGAGACCTGAGAAGGGCATAAGCCTCTATCCTTTGGATTTCGCCGACTTCAGCTCCTGCTCGGCCCGGTGGAGCGCGACCAGCGTGTTGTTGTCACGCGGATTCGCGTCGAACGCCTTCTGTGCGGCGTCCACCTTGGCCTGGGCAGCGATCACTGCGTCGGACAGGTTGTCGAGACTGGCCCCTCCCGGGGCGCCCCCGCCGGTGCCGCCAGGGCCCTTGACGTGGTGCCGGTGCGAGTCCAGATACTGTCGAACACGCCCTTCGATGGTGAGCGCCTGGCCTTTCGCATCGACGGCGGGCTTTCCGTCGCTGCCCTTGACGAAGGGATCCAGGTGTTCGTCGAAGTCGATTTCGCCGCCCAAGATGGCTGCGAGTTCGCCGAGGCTTTCATCGCGCGCGCCGTACTTCAGGGCCGCCGCCTGGATCGTGGCGTTGATGCCGATCCGGAGCTTGCCCTGCCGCGCCTGAATGGCCTGGTCCTTCTCGCTGAGTTCTTTCTGGAATCGCTCTTCGCGGATCTTGGCGGCTTCTTCGTACTTCTTGTCGCGCTCCAGATCGGCGATCTTGCGATCCTCGAGTTCCTTTTCGAGCGACTTCATGCGCTCGCGCTCCGCCGGGTCCACGATGAGCGGCCGCAGTTCGTCGGCCTTCTTGGCGTTGCCCTTGGCAAAGCCGTCGTTGAACGCCCGCTGGGAGACTTCCTTCTCGGTTTCCTTCTTCGCGGCGTCGATCTGGGCCTGCAGATGCGCCTTGATGGCATCCGGCAGATCCCCAGCGATCTTCCCGTCCTCGCCGACTTCGATGTTGAGTACAGCCATGGGTCTGAGTCCTTCCGCCTTGTGTTACCGCTGGAGTGCGCCGTCGATGAGTCGTTCGATCCGCTGGTCGATCAGTCGTTCTTCCTCGGCGGTGAGCCCGAGAAAGGGCCGCAGCACACCGGCGCGGCCTGCGCCCAACACCTGGTGGTAGAGGGCTTTCTGTTCCGCACTCACCCCGCGACTGCGCTGCACGAACGTGGGGCCGGTGCGCTTCCGCTTGGGCGCCGCCCGCTTCGCCATCTACGCGAAGCCGAGGGTGACGCTGGTCTTCGTGACCTCCACGATCTGCAGGGCGTTCAACATCCCGCCCGAGACCGTGAGGTCCACTGGGGCCGCCTTGCCGAGGCCCATCGCTTTCTGCTTGGAGTACGCCGCCGAATAGGGCTGGAAGGGCGCACCGGTCGCGGCGATACCCCGCGCGGTGCGCCGACGAATCGTTTCGCGCACGAGTAAGCCGACCTCGCGCATGATCGCGACGTCGGTGAACTGACGCTGGCCGACTGGGAAGTTCGTGGTAACGGTGACGCCCATGTAGTTCGACACCTGCAGTGTCAGGGCGCGCGCGATGAGCGTATATACAGCTACGCGCCGAAGATGGCGGCGTCGGTGCAGTCGAGGACGGCGGAGTCGATGGCTTGGCGGACGAACACGGACTGGTTCATGCCGTTGAGGGAGGCAACGGCCGCGAGCTTCTGGCGCTGCTCGGGCGTGATGCGGATGACCAGGAAGGTTTCGCGCCGACGCTCGACGCGCACCGGGATGTCCTGCTGCCTGACGAACGTCGACCCGTCGTACTCGTGCCGTCTTTGCTGGTGCGTGCACAGGTTCAGTTCGTCCTTCGGACTGCGCCTGGCAAAGACACAATCGCTGCAGGATGGGGCGATGGCTACTCCGCTGTCACTCACTGGAACACCTGCAGTTGCTGCACCTGCTTGCCGAGCTGCTCGATCCGGTGCTGGAGTCTGGTCGATTCCGCGTGGTACCACGTCGCCCGGGTGTTTGAGGTGTCGAACAGGTCGTTCAGCCGGGCCACGAGCTCGCGCGTCTTCTGCTGCGTCTCGGTTTCCGCGCGGAGCAGCGCGACTTCCGCCGATTTCAGTTCAACCAGCCGCTCCAGCGCGGCCGCGATGCGTCGCAGGGTCGTAAACATCACTTCTCCCGGTGCGTGCCGTCGCTCACCTTGGCGACCAGCGTGAGAATGAGCAGTTCGAGGGGGTTCATCAGGCGGCCTCGCGCAGGGCATCGATCTGGTCCTGCATCTCCGGGATGCGTGCACCGGAGTCGTGCAGGTCGCGCAGTTCCGAGGCCTTCGAGATCTCGGCGAACACATGCCGGCAGTTGTACCCCCCGCCCGTCAGGAACACCGGGCCGATCTGGCCGTTGTCGAGCGCGTCGATCTCCGCCCGGGTGTACACCTTCCCAACGTGCTGCAGGCACCAGGGCCGTGTGAGGTCATCGACCGGACCGACGAAGGCGAACATCGTGTCGGGGTCGTCTCCCGCCTGCAGCGCTTCCACCTGCCGGCCAAGGATGGAGACCGAGGTGTCGTAGAGGGTGCGGATCTGCGGCTCGGTGCGGTCCACGATGCCGCGAAGCTCCGCAAGGATGGTGCGCACATCACTGCCGCCGAAGACGCCTCGTGCTGCCGCTCGCCAGAGTGCTCGGGCGGCGTTGTCCCCTTCCCCGAGCAGGTCGATGCGGTAGACCGTGCCGAGGGCTTCCAGCTGCAGACGCATGGCCGGCGTGAGGGTATCCTCGAGCCCAGCTGCTCGCCGGAGGGCGAAGATGCGCTGCATCACCGGGTAGAGTGCGCCGCCGTACGCCCCATCGGCCAGCGCATCGAAGCCGGCCGACCGCAGCGCCGCCCGGAACTGCTGCTGGCTGGCACCCACCGCCGCCGCGCGAGCACTGGCGGTGTCGGCACGCGTGGCGGTTTCCACGATGGGCTGCACCGACCGCTCGACCTGGCGCAGCACGTCACGCAGGTCGGCGGCGAACGCCTCGCCGATCCGGTCGGCGATGCGCGCGACGGCTTCCGCCGCTTTCAGGATTGCTGGCGCGGTGCCGCGACGAGGGGCCATCAGGCCGCCGCCGTCCCATCCACGGACGCGACAGGGTCACTCGCCGCCGGTTTCTTCCCTGCGAACTCGAGCAGCCTGGTGCGCAGCGCATCGAGCGCCTGCGGCTGGTCCTCAGCCGCGTCGATCGCCGCCACGAGCTGCATGGCCGTCTCTTCGTCCAAGTCCGGCAGGAACTTCGACAGCAGCGCCTTCCGGATCTCGTTCATCACCAGCCGCGGGAATTCCAGCGACATGGCCGCCTGCGCCTGCTCCAGCACGACCGCGAACGGCGTCATGTCGAAGCTGTCCGGGTATCGGATGGTCAGGCCGGACTGTTCGAACGCCCGCTCCCCCGCGTCCGCGCCGCGCATGGCCTTGAACCAGAGCCGCGCGACGGCGTAGTCGGCCTTCTCGAGCTCGTCGGCATACGACGCCAGGCGCGTGTTCATCTCTTCGCGCTTCAGCTTCAGCGATCCGGTCGCCTCGGCGTCCTTCGAGTCAGCCTCCCACTGAATCGCCGCCAGCCGGTAGATGGTGCGCAGCCGGCGCTCGAACTCCTTGTGGTAGACGACGACGTTCTCGGCTTCGCCTGCGAGGATCTGCGCGGCTTGGCCAGAGAAGATGACGTTCATCGCGCCGATCGAGCCGCCCAGCAGCTCCTTCGCCTGCTCGGCGCTCATCGCCTGGTCCCCGGTGCCGAGCGGGATGTTGATGACGCTGAACGTCTGGTTGCGCAGCAGTTCCCGGATCTCGCTCGTCAGGTTGTAGAGGTCCTGATAGAGCTTCGGATCCCCGAGGACCGACTGCCCGATGTGCCGGTAGAGAGCGCGGCGCTTAGCGAAGAGCTGCACCACGGGCAGTTCGCCCATCTGGTGCTGGCCGTCCACGGGACCACCGCCCACCAGCACGCCGCTCTCGTCGTACTTGGCCCAGAAGGCCTCGGTCACGAGGCGGTAGGTGTACTTGTTCTGGTCCTCGGCCGGCTCCCGGAACAGGATCTCCGTGATCCGTCCCTGTTCGTTCGTCTTCCACGACACGGCATCGAGCGGTGTGTAGACGCGCAGGAAGGGCTGCTGCGCATCGGCGAGGGTCGCACCGGAGCGCCCCGCGGGCCGGTCCATGTAGAGGAACACGTGCCCGAAGCTGGCGCCGATGTCCCACTGCGTCGCCATGTAATCGTCGATGTGCGTGCGTGCGCCGTCGACGTTCTCCCACCAGGACTGCAGCAGCGCCGCGTCCCCGGTGAGTTCTTCCGACATCGCCCGACGCTTGCGCTTGAGGAACCGCACGACGCGCGACAGGGGGTTCTTGGCCGGTGCCTCCGCCTCGGCGTTCGTGAACCGCCGGGTCGGCGTCTCGCGGAACAGCGCGGCCTTCTTCGCCTCGATGATGGTGCCGGCGATGTTCTCGTAGCAGGCCAGGTTCCGCCGGGAGGTCAGCTTCTTCGTCGGCTGCTTCGGAACGAGCTCGTCGTAGTCCTTCCACTCGCGCGGATGGGCGATCAGGAAGGTGCCGTCGAGGAAGCCCCCGGTGCCCTCGCGGACATGGGCGAGCAGCTGCCACACGGCCTGAAACGCCGAGTGCAGCGCGTGCGGGTCGGTCTTGAGTCGCGCGTCGACCGCGGCGGCAGGAACGGGGGCGGGCTGAGTCTTGGCCATCAGAGAAGATGCTCCACGCGGGTTGACCCGAAGGACACCTGCGGCTTGACGATGGGGAATTCCGCGGCCACGAGGTAGCGGAGGGCTTCGCCGGCGTGCGTGTGCGTCTCACCGGCCTTCTTTTCAATGTCGTCCGTGCCCGACTTCCGGGACGTGCGCTGGAGCGACTGCACGAGCGTGCGGGTGGGACAGTGCCGGCGCGGCTCGGTGCGGCGGATCCACAGCCGGGTGTGCCCGAGCGCGTCCTTCAGGAGCCGGTTGACCGCGTTGGCGCTCTCGCGCACCGGCGGGTTGACCGACGGCACCTTGAACTCGAGCCGCCCGGCCCACCCAGTCAGCGCGTCCTGGATGATCTGGTAGTTGCTCTTCAGGCTCTTGACGTGGCGCGCCTTGCCGGTGGCATCGCCGTACACCATGACGTGCGGCCAGCCGTCCGGGTAGCGGTCCTTGAGCAGCCCGCAGCAGGAGTCGACCGTTGCCCCGCCGAACTCCGCGACCCAGTCGACGATGCGCAGTTCCGGCCCGAAGGCGCCTGGCACAATCTGCCCGATCCCGAGCGTCATCGGGTTCACGTTGAAATCGAAGGTCAGGCGCAGCGGCAGCGCGCGGTCCGCCGGTGGCACGTCCTCGCGCCAGTGCACGGCCTCGTCGAACTGCGGGAACGCCAGGGCGCCGGTCAGGTTGGTGAACTGCCCGTCGATATAGCTTTGCAGCTCCGCTTCGGACGACCCCTCACTGATCTGGCTGATGAAGTCCGGATGGCTCTTCATCAGTTCCACGTTCTCGGTCGTCTTCATCCGGTAGACGCGGTTGCGCTCACGCAGCGACGGATCGCCGAACCACTCGTACAGCCAGTTCAGGCCTTCCGGCGTGCCGCTGGCGACGATCTGGCGGAGGGTCGCCGCCGGGTGGCGGACACGGGCGATGGCGTTGCGCCAGGCGCGCTCGTCGATGCTGCCGGGTTCATCGACCGCCAGCCAGGCCACGTTCGGGCCAGCGATGGCCTTGAAGTTCTCCGCGGTGAAGAACCAGATCGGGCCGCCGCCCTCCCACGTCAGGATGTGCTTCGTCTGGTGGTAGTCGAACTGGTCGTCGCGCAGGAACCACGGGTCGCCCGTCTCCGGGTCCACGTCGGTCAGCGCCGGGATGATGGTCTTCTCGATGTGGTCCCAGGACGGCACCAGCCAGATCCCGGGCAGTGGCGCGTTGATGGACGACAGCTTGAGTGTCTTGCCGACCAGCGTTGTGGTCTTCCCGCTACCGCGACCACCGGTGAACAGCAGCTTCGCTTCGGGCTGGTCGTCGTCGAAGAACTGCTCCTGTGCGGTGCCTGGAATGGGCGCCCAGCGCAGCTCGAGTTCCACGACGTCAACCGGCGCCGTGGTCGTGGCGGTGAGGCTCATACGGGCGGCGCGGCCTTGTAGCGGCCACCGAAGACGACGCGCGTCTCGATCGGCTTCCCACCCTTGCCGGTGTGCTCGTGACGCTTCACGAAGGCGGCCTTGCTCTTCCCGAGCAGCTCGGAGGCTTTGAGCCGGTCCTTCATGGACGCCTGCTTGTAGGCGCCGCGGCCGAAGGCGACCTGGGTCCAGAGGTGCCGCAACTCCTTACGGGACGCCACCTTCGGGTCCGCCTTCTCGCGGGACCGGATCGCGGCCTTGACGTTAGCTTTCTTTAGCAGGCGGCAGGCGGTGACGTGGGCGGAGGAGGCTGCGTAGCCAGCGGCCTTGGCGGCATCGGTCGCGTTGCCGGCGGCCGTGCCCATGTAGGCCTCGACGAACAGGCGCTCACGCTCGGAGAGCGCACGCCGCTTCTGCGCCGATGAGGAAGAAGGTGATTGAGCCACCGTGGAACACGCCGTCGAACACGCCTTGACGCGAGATGCGTCTGGAGTAGCGTGCCCGACGACGGGTCAGCGTGGAAGGGGGTAGGCTTCCGTAACGGTTGTAACGGCCCTATCGGCTGTATCGTCGCTCTGCGGCATCCATGATGGCAGCGGCCAACCCTTCGCCAGTAGGTAGCGCTTGACCTCTGTTGAATGGATTCGATACTCAACCCCGAACATCGTGGCCTTGATCTCGCGGGCTTGGATCTCGCCGATGACGAAGTCCTTCGACATCCCGATCCAATACGCGAGTTGGACTGTCGACCAGCCAACGATAGGCATATCCGTGGACCGTCGGCCGTTGGCCCGGCGGCGTCGGCGCTGGAATGTCCCCTCCGTACTGGCCAGGGCGTCGACTACTTCCCGCTGTACGGTGTCGGTGTTCATCCCTGGTGCTCCGGTGTGGCGTCCTTGAACGATTGCCACAGCGCGATCATGTGGTCCGCGACTTCAGCGCGTTCCTCGGGTGTCCACGGCGGCTCTGACCATGCGCCTGGCGTTGACCAGTCTTGAATACCGTCCACAGCCACCGTACCGTCATAGCCCTCGCCGACCTCGAATCCGCCCGGTTCGTCATCGTCCCTGATGATGGACAACAGCCCGTGGTTGGCGTACACCTCGCGGCCGGAACTCAGGATGTAGCCGTTGCGCTTCTCGTTGAACTTCATGGGTGCTCCGGTGGGGTCAGGGCGGCGCGAGCGATGTCCCGTACAGCGTCCATGCGGTCGCCACGTCCAATCGTCCAGTCGCAGTCGCGCAGTTGTTCCAGCGCCGCGCGGAGTCGGGCGTTCTCGCCCTGCACCTTGCCGAGGAGGGCAGCGGCCTCCAGTGCGGCGAGGCGGTGCCTGGCGATCTCCTGGTGGGCGGCGTCTAGCTCGACACGGAGGGTGTCAGCCCGGTCGCATTCTTCCGCCGCTGACCGCATCTGTTCGTCGCTGGATTGCTTCCACCGCTCCACCTGTGTGGAGAGGCGAGCGACTTCCGCGACAACTTCGACGCGACGGTCGTATTCCGCCTCCGCGAACCGCTTCCATTGATCTACCTCCTGCCGGTGCTGCGCTTCGACCTGTGCGCGGGCGGTGTCGATAGCGCGCGACACGCCAACGGTTCCAGCGTGGCGCTCAGACTGTCGCTTCAATTCGTCCCACGGGTCGGGCGGGGTGTCTGGGGTCTGGTCGCTCATGGTGTCCTCCCGTCGATCTTCAGGGGCCAGTGTCACGGCGTTCCATCGTGATACCGCGACACTGGCTGAGTGTGTTACGCCGCGGGGGTGTTGGCTGCCACGGCGGCTGCGAGCGCGCTCGAATCGGCGTCGAGCGAGTCCGCGAGGGCTGCCAAGGCAGCCGGGTCGTCCTGTAGGTCGCGAATCTGACCGGCGAGGCCAGCGATCAGGACGACGGCCGACTGCATAACGGTCTTGGTTTCCGCGACTTCCGCGGTGAGCTGATCGAGGGACGCAGACATGGTGACTCCTTGCGCGAGTAACTGCGTGAGCAACTGAGTCGCGCGCTCAGACGGCTCGTAAAGGTGGACGTGTACATCGATGTGCAGCTTCATGGACCGTTCTCACGCCGGTGTGGCGTTCCGTGTGGGGGTTAGTCACCCCAGATGATGAGCGTCCAGACTATGATCAGTTCGAACATGGGTAGTAGTCCTCCTTTCTCGTGAATAATCCACATTCCTCAATGTAGTGCGGGCACTCCACCGCGCACTCGGTTCGCGCCTGATGGCAGACGTAATCGCTGATACCAGCGAACAACACGCATTCGTCCCGCCTCACGTCCACTGGCAGCGTGAACTCAACTGCGAAGGCACTTCCCATAAGGGTCTATCGCTCCACCGTGAGGGGATGGCCGCAGAAGCCACAGAACTTCCACCGACTCGACGGTGCGTTAAAGATGGCCGGAACATCGCACGTCGTTTTCCACAATCCCGTCTCGGGTGACTTGCGCCACACGCACGGCGCGGGTTCCACCGTGGGCGCGCGTTCTTCGGTCAGCTCAATCGTGTTGTCAGGACGCCGCCGGATGTAGCCAAGACCAACCTGCGTGCCGTTCAGCCGCCAGCCGTAGAGATGCACGCGGTTCTCGCCTGCACGCGAGACGGCGTCGTAGCGCACGAACCCGGCTTCATCCTCCAGCACCTTCGCGTAATACGCCTTCCGCTCCTGTGGCGGCTCCGGTGTCGGCTCCACGGGAAACAATCCGTCCCACGACTGCGATTCGCCGGTTGCCGCGTTGTAGGCCTGATGCAGTCCTGCGTGGCTCACGGGATGGATACAGCGCAGTAGGCCGCACATTGAACCGCAACATGTCGGCTCCACGGGGCAGACGGGGGCAGGCACGCAATCGCACGGCAATGCCATGAAGGCATGAGAATCTACAGTCCCGATGTAGTGAATATCTGAGTCGCGCGGGAGGCGACAGACGCCAGCGCCATCGGTCGTGCTTCATTCCCACGCGCAACGCCACGATCTGCACGTTGGCAGATGCCCTTTCTCGTCCGGCTGCGACCGACGCATGTGGTCGCAGTCAGGGCAGCAAATCTTGCCCGACTTCCGGTATGCCGCGCACGCCTCGCCGCTGCACAAGCACCCGTCGCACAACTGTTCGTCCGGCGGCGGGCTGACGCCTTCAGCGGGAGCCTGCACCACGGCCAGCCACCGCCGCAGGATCGCCGGGTCTATACCGATGTCCCGCACAGGAGACGTATCGGCAGGGATATCCGACAGCATCCACGCGATCTCGTGCGCCATATCGGCGAGTGCCTGTGCTCGTTCGCTCATGTCGTCCTCCTCGAAGCTCAGGTGTGCGGGTCGAACTCGACGTGTAGGTGGTCGACCTCGACCACGACGTCATAGTCGCTGCCGAGGCGTCGGCGTATCTCTTCCGCCCAGTGGCGCACGGCGTCCTTCGTCATGTCGCGCGTGCGGAAGTCGAGGGCTCGCTCCTGGTAGTGGAGCGAGCCCGGCATGTGCTGGGAGTCGTTACCGCTGGTGATGACGACGTCACCCGACAGGCTAAGCGCGAGCTTCGCGTTGATGGCTGCGGCCGCGATGATGACCACCTTCGGCACGTTGACGCTGCCATCGGGCAGCCGCTGCGGCGATGTGGCGCCGCCGGCGCCAGCCAAGATCGGAAGAGCGTCGTGTAGGG
>ERZ650310.589-NODE-589-length-10746-cov-4.445421_pt1 | contig 10746 bp, 4 predicted proteins | sample MGYA00376246_ERZ650310 | MGnify/ENA primary metagenome ERZ650310 (study PRJEB26733, sample SAMN07839286) | wastewater metagenome | biome: small river; feature: stream; material: water | place: USA: North Carolina | collected 2016-03-01 ...
ACACGACGCTCTTCCGATCTCAGGGAATGTAGGCAACCGCCACATTGCCTACAAAGATTTAATTGATTATAAAGCTTTTATATTGATATTAGAATATTTTGACTTAGTTGGATTATTTGAAATTAAGGAAATAAATGAGTTCTACTTATTATTAGAGTCATATAGTTACAATGAAGGATTATCTTATGGTATAAATAAAAATGCAATAAGAATGTTAATAACTCCAAATAAAGAAATCTGTATAGACAAAGATATTTCAACGAGTCAAATTAAACCATTTCCTACTAAGGAAGTCTATAATATCACAAAGGAAATATTAAAACTTAGTATAATATTGAATAATAAGAGACTAAAAATTTCAGATAATCAAACAGTATTAGAAATATTCAATGAAATAGATATTTTTAAAAGCGGCGAAGGTAAAATGGGCGAGGGACAACTTATTCAGGCCATTGATACAGATCCAAATTGCGTATTATTACTCGATGAAGTTGATAAAGCACACCCTGATGTTATGACAGTGCTCTTGCAAGTCATGGATGATGGTAGGTTAACTTCTGCTAAAGGCAAAACTGTTGATTTCTCAAACGTGATTATTGTCATGTCGGCTAACTTAGGATCTGCAGATGCAGAAAAACTTAAGATTGGATTTGGTGACCAGGATAATTCTGATGTAGTAGATAAAGAAATTAAGAAATTCTTTAGTCCCGAATTTAGAAACCGTCTCGATGGAATTGTTAAATTTAACAAGTTAACAATGGTTGAGATGAATCTTATTGTTAATGCTGAAGTTGAAAAGACTGAGGTATTACTTGCGCCTAAGAATATTACAATAAATGTTACTCAACAGGCACGTGATTGGCTTGCTAAGAAAGGATATGATCCTAAGATGGGTGCAAGGCCGTTTGAAAGACTCTTTGAATCTAAAGTTAAAATGCCTTTATCCAAGGAAATACTATTTGGAAAGTTAACAGCTGGTGGTAGAGCCAACGTAGATTGTATTGATGATGAAATTGTTGTTACTGTTTTGGATAAAATAATAGCAGAAACTGCTGTGTTATAAAATTAACACGATTTAGAGAAACCTGTCTTCGGACAGGTTTCTCTTGTCTCCCTCTGATAAATAATACATTAAGGGAGAATATTATGGCAGTTTTTATTTCAGGAACATCGTATGTTGCAAATCCTAGTCCTCTTGCAGCAACAGAAGGTGGTACCGGACAATCAGGATATACAATTGGCGATATTCTCTATGCATCAAGTCCAACAGCACTTTCAAAATTGCCAATTGGTACCAATGGGTATGTTCTAACTGTAGCAGGCGGCTTACCTACTTGGGTGGCCAGTGGTGGTGGCGGTGCACCTGGCGGTGCAGATACACAAATTCAATTCAACGACGCAGGTTCTTTTGGTGGTAGTTCTAAATTAACATTTAATAAAACAACTGGCGCATTTATAATGAATGTCGGATCAGTTGCTGCACCTGGTGATGTATCCCTATCACTCGGCAACCCAAGTGGCTCAGGCGTCTCTGGTGGATCTTTTGCAGTATATGGTGGAAATCACGCAGGTGGCGCTGGATCACCAGGAAATATGTCACTTATTGCAGGTGTGGCAACTGCCGGCGACGTAGTGGGAGGCCAGGTGATTCTTTCTTCTGGTGGTGGCTTTGGAAACGGATACGGCGGGCCAATCACTGTCACTGCTGGTAATGGTGGTCAGAGTTCGGGTGGGGATGGCGGAAATATAACAATGAATGCTGGTAATGCTGGTTCAACCAGCACAGCAGGTGGCGGATCTTTATATCTACTAGCAGGCAATACTGGAAATTCTTCAACATCAACAACTGGCGGCAATATTCGTTTAGATGCTGGAAAATCAAATTCTGGATCATCAAATGGCGGTATTATTTCCTTTCGCACAGGCAGCGTAGCACTTACAGAACGTTTTCGTATTTCTTACGATGGTGCATGGGGCCTTGCCGGGGCAAATTATGGAACAAACGGTCAAGTATTAACCTCAAATGGAACTGGTTCAGCACCAACGTGGGCAGCAAGTTCGGGCTCACCGGGCTCGCCAACAAATAGTGTTCAATATAATAACAGTGGTTCCTTTGCTGGAATGAATGATGTTGTTTATAACGGAGATCAGTCATTAACATTCGGAACTGGTGCAATAGGATTTAGACTAAAAACAAATGTCAATGCTGGCAATTCAACAACTCTTACAATACAACCTGGTGATAGTACAGCAGGAAGTCCGGGATCATTATTCCTGTATGGAAGCAGTCAAGGAACAAACGGTCAAACAGCCGGTCGTGTTGAAATTACAGGCGGAAATGGAGTAAGTGCAACAGCAATTGCAGGTAATTTATACCTTGCTGGCGGATATACAACGGGATCAGGAAGTGCTGGATCAGCAACACTTGCTGGTGGACAATCCACATCTGGTACACATGGTGATTCTATTCTTGCAACTTATCATGCAAGCACTTCTCAATTACGATATCGACTTCGGGTTGATCAAGCTGGAGCATGGTATATAGGTGCGACTGGAGCATATGGTTCTGGAGAATCTGCTGGTACCACAGGGCAAGTATTAACATCCAACGGGACAAGTGCATCTCCCACATGGCAAGAAGTTGCCGGCAGTGTCGCCCCATCAAGCGCAACAGATACGGGTCGAGCAGGAGAAATTCGTTACGACTCTAGCTGGATCTATGTCTGCATAGCAACTAATACCTGGAAACGTTCTCCACTATCCACCTGGTAATAACAATATTTAGAAAAGCTTGTCTGGTGGACAAGTTTTTCTAGCCTTCTTCTGATAAATACTAAAAAGAAAAAGGAATACTATGGCAATTCGTAAATCAGTTTTGATGATGACAAACACCGGTACAAGCTGGAATGTTATCGGCGAGCCAATTCGTGGTGATGCTTATTACGGATATACAGATGGGTTACATACCATACAGGTAATCTATGTAAATTTTGTAGGCGGATTTGGAATTCAGGGAACTCTTGCACTAGACCCTAAGCCCGAAGATTGGTTCTGGATTAGATTAAATCCCAATGGCGACGTAAATACTCCATTTATACCATTTCCTGTTGATCCGTTGGAACCTACTGGCCAAAACGGCGGAGATACTGGTTCAATGGCGGTAACATTTATAGGAAACTTTGTATTTCTAAGAGCTGTAGTAACACGTGATTATATTCAACCACCACCGATGAATCCACAGTGGCAAACCTGGCAATGGGGAGAGGTTGATAAAGTGTTATTGAGCCTATAAGGATAATAAAATGATTGTAGGTCAAAATTCTTCATTAAATCAATTTGTACCAACTTTTTACATTAAGGATCTCCTTGATGGTCAAACTATTAGGTATAACTCCACTATACGTGCATTTGTAAATGCAAATCCATCTGGCAGTGGCGGCGGCGCATCAAAGCTAGGTGAATTAGAAAATGTCTCTCCTACTACAGATAACCCACTTACCTTGTCAAATGGCCAGGCACTTGTTTGGAATTCATTTACCAATTTCTGGGAAAATCAATTTGTTGATTATACTACTCTTTTAAATAGGCCTGTAACGGCGGCACCGGCCAATCAGATTGTTTTTGGAAATGCCGGCGGCACCGGATATACATCGAGCGCCAATTTTAGCTATAATCCTTTGACTGATACTCTCCATACAGGGTTGTTATCAATATCTCCTAATAATATTATTACTGATGTAACACAGCCACTTACAATATCTAGTTCTAATTCTCTAACATTTTCGGTAAATTCATCAAATAAATTAGTTCTTAATGCCAACGGTTCTTTTATTGTTGATGGATCTGTCGGAACATCGGGGTTTGTTTTAACTTCTCAAGGTCCGGGATTACCAGCACGTTGGCAAGTAGCACCTAGCGGGGCAGGCACTGTTACTTCTATTTCGGGTTCGGGCGGAACTACAGGCCTAACATTAACCGGCGGACCAATTACAACATTTGGAGTATTAACACTTGGTGGAACATTATCAATTGCTAATGGCGGTACAGGGCAGACAACCGCACAACTTGCTAGAAATGCATTATTACCAGTACAGGCAGGTAGTGCAGGTAGATTCTTAACTACTGATGGTACAAATGTATCCTGGGCTGCACTTCCGGGATCTGGCACGGTTACCTCTGTCGCAATAGCCGGAAATAATGGTATTTCTGTTATATCTGGATCACCCATTAATACAAGCGGTACCATTACACTTGGCCTTGGTGCAATAACACCAACTAGTGTTGCGGCATTAGGAACAATTGCTGGTTCTAATCTTTCTGGTACCAACACAGGTGACCAAACAATTACTCTTACTGGAGATGTAACCGGCAGTGGAACTGGTTCTATCGCTGCATCATTATCTTTAACGGGTGTAGTAGCAAATACTTACGGTAGTTCTACCCAAGTCCCTGTATTTACAGTCAATTCTAAAGGTAGAATCACCAGCGTTACCAATACAACTATTACTAGTGTCAATGCTCCAGAAGTGGTCGTATTTCAATATAGTTCTGGCGGTGCCGGCAATTTCTCTGGCCCTAGTGCAATTTTCTCTCAGACCGCTAATGTCTCAACAACAATTACAGATCCCGTGAATTGTATTGCAACCTATGCATTTACTGGAAAATCTAATCCTCCTAAGTCAATTACAACTTATGGACAGGTATATTCACTGAATACATTTACAATTAAAGATACAACAAGCTTACCATCCGCTTCTATTGCGGGCGGTGGTACAGCAGCAAGTCCAGATTTAGCAAATGGTATTTTTACCACGGGTAATATATTAACTATGCAGACCAGAATGTCTGATACAGGAGCATCAGCCAGTATTGGCCAACGTGCATTCTTAGTTGTTGTTTTTGGGTTCTAATTAATGTCTTTTCTAAATGTACCGCTTAAGGCAATACAAGCGAACCTTATCTATGCGGTAGGAATTGCATCAGCACCTTGGCATAATCCGCTTGTTTATCCAGTTATTCCTCCCGGCCTTCCACCACCAACACAGCTAAGAGATTTTCAATGGAGAGTTGTCTTAGAAATTTCCAGTCAACAACATAGTGCATATAATACCAGAGCACCCGGAGAATATAATGGGCAAGACGTTGCGGTAGGGCAATGGATTGCTAATGCAACTACTGGTCAAGCATGGAAGATAATATCAATCGAATCAAAGTCTTCTATAAATGTTGTTGCTATTGTCGAGGATGCATATAGATATAATATATTTAGAGATTTTACACAAGTAGGCAATGGTATACCAGGGCAGGGTGTATATATAATATTTTCTGTGACTGATGTAGGTGTACCATTAATCGATCCAGTACCACCTGCTGGTGTATCATCCGCGTTTGGAATAAATCTTCAGAGTAGATTTGAATATATAAATCTTCAATACGATTATCCATTATATCAAGAAAACAATTCATTTGTTGAGGGAGATGTTATAGCAGTTAGTTCAACAGCGAATAGTTTTGTATTGGCCGATAATATCAATAAACTTACTATTGGCAGAGCAACATCGAGTTCAAATATTATACCTGGATGGTTTACGATAAACCCAGTTCAGAAAATTGTTGATAATCTAGATTATCTTCCCGGTAATATTGGTGATATTTTATATGTCTCATTAACAAATCCCGGAGAACTAACGACTACACCGGGTGGATCTGAAGTATATATAAAATTAAGAAATAACACATCATCAATATCATATAGCACTGATCCAGGGCCAACAACACCAAATAATATTTTTCAACTCAATGGGCAAGATGTAGATGTGGGAGTTGGAACACCGGCGGCCATTATTTCTTCTGCGAATTTACTTTCTTTGTTAACCGGGGTTTCTGCTACATCAGTTCTATATCCATCGAGTGTTCAAACTTCAAACGTATTAATCACACCGGTATATGGCGAGCCTGCCTTATGGGCAATTAGTTCACCGGCTGTAGCAACAATAAATGGTATTCCCGTGACATTCAATATTACCTCCACTGATATTGGATATACAAATTATGCTAGACCGGCACAAATGGCACAGTCTATCAATGCTGCTAATATACCGAATATTGTTGCATCATCGCCATCAACATTGATATTATTAATTGAAAATATCTCAGGTGGACCAATTAATATAGCAAATATAACACCCGATATAAACGGTGTAGCGGTATCAGGCTCAGCATCTGGTACCGGATTAGTTTCTTTTACTCCTGCATCGACGGTGAGTCGTATAAAATTTACTGCGGTTGATGCCAGACCCATCAACTTCTTAAATGTTGTTGGTTCTGTTGTTGAGGATTATGGACTTGAATCTGTGGAAAATGGTGTAAAAGCCGTTGGTCTGTATATTCAGTCGGGTTTGCGTACAGCTGAGACAACTGTTGTTCCTAATCTTGCAGCATTGTATGCTTTATCGCCATTAATTGGTGACCAAGCATATGTTATTGATAGTAACGATGGGAACGGAAATAATGTAAATGAATGGAGTATGTGGTTATATGATGGTGTTTCGTGGGTCGAAACAAGTAATCAAAATAGTTCAAAGACAGATGCAAAATCGCTCGAATATACATTGACAACATCCAGTCCATCTACGATTAACATTGGTGAAATAAGTACAGGGCGAAGAGTTACTTTAATAACTGTTGAAGTTGGTGTTCCATTTGATGGCCTACCATCGTTGAATATAGGCTATCAAGTTAATAATCCAGTGCCTCCTCCGCCGGTTCCAGCTGGATTAATGGTATCATCTATTATAGATTTGACTGTTGCAGGAACATACACAACCTATACCGATATACTTTTTGGGACAGATACAGTTCAAGGTGATGTAACAGTGACTGCAGATTTTGTAATTGATGGTGCTACAACCGGTCAAGCACAGATTATTGTGTCGTATGTTTAATTTACATTAATTGGATAAATAATAGTATAGAAATATTCTCAGATTAAGGAAAATAAAATATGTCAAGCGTCAAAAATTTTGGTTTAGTCGGAGTAGGTACTACAGTACAATGGGGTAAGGCCGGCTCCCGCATTAAAACCACTGGTGCCGCTTTTAATTTAAGAACCGCTGCCGATGATGCTGATGTTGCACTTACCACTGCTGGCATTACTTCATCTGTCGGTAATATAACATTAACAACAGGTAATCTTGTATTATCTTCCAGTTCTGGATTAGTGACAATAGGCGACGCCGGTTCTATTAGTCGACAGGCAACTGGCGTATACCAATTTAGTGGTACTGGTGCAATAATTGTACCAAAAGGAACTACCGGGCAAGAACCCGTTTTCTCAACAACAGCTGGTGGATTTCGTTATAATACAACCACTACAAAATTAGAATATTCAGATGGCACAGCATGGGTGACATTGGCCACTGGTGGTACCGCAGTAACAGCAATCACGGTAGCAACAGCAAACGGACTGGCTGGTTCATCTTCGGGCGGAACTACACCGGAATTAACTCTTTCAACAACTGTAACTGGTATTCTAAAGGGTAATGGTACAGCAATTTCTGCAGCAGTTTCGGGTACAGATCTAAAGACAGTCGGCGGTAATACAATTATTGGTTCGGGTGATGCCGGAACTATCGGAGTAGGTTATGGTGGTACTGGATTAACTAGCCTAACGGCAAACGGTGTTGTATTTGGTAATGGCGGTGCCGCAGCTAGTGTAACCGCAGCAGGAACACAGTATCAGGTATTGCAGGCAGGTGTAGCAAACGAACCTGTATTCGGAGCCTTACAATTAGATCAGTCAGCAGCAGTCAGTGGTGTTCTACCGGGTGCAAACGGTGGTACTGGTGTTGCTAATACTGGAAAGACAATCACCTTAGGTGGTAATCTAACTACTTCCGGTGCATTCGCTTCAACATTCACAATGACTGGCGCCACATCAGTTACATTCCCGGTTAGTGGAACATTAATTTCTACAGATACTATTTCGAGTAATGCAGTTACTTCCTTCTCAGGTGATACAACGGGCCTTACACCAGCGACGCCGACCCAGGGTGTTATAACATTAGGTGGAACTCTAAATGTTGGGCACGGTGGTACTGGTGCAACCACACTAACAACAAATGGTGTTCTATATGGTGCTGGTACAGGTCCGATTGTAGCAACAACAGCAGGAACAAATAAGCAGGTATTGGTTGCAAATGTGTCGGGTGTACCGACATTTGGATCTATTGATTTAGCAGCATCAGCAGCAGTTGGTTCATCCGTCTTAGGCCTCGGGAATGGTGGCACGAATAATGCTAATAGCGTATCTAACGGTTCCATTATGTACAATAATGGCACTGCCATTGTAAACAGTTCTGTTGGTTCAAATAATCAAGCATTAATTTCAACTGGCGCTGGTGCTCCTACCTGGACAACAGTAGCGAGCAACATTACAACAAATCAGATTATTCAGGGTGATGGTGCCGGTGGATTTACAGCACTTGGTGCTACATTTACCGGATCTGGATCATTCTCTGGTGTAACATTAAATGGTACTATTACCAACGCAACAGATGCAGTTACAAAAGCATATGTCGATGCTGCAACGGTAGGATTAAACGTACACCCGGCAGTAGAAACAGCTGATACAGCGACTGAAATTATCGGAGCAACAGGTATTACATACACCCCGGGTGTAGCTGGTAGTTCACCAGATACAGGTACCGGTGTTGGTGCAACACTTTCTGGTACTGGTACAATTCCAGTTGTTGGTGGTTATACATTTTCAACTACAGGACAACGTCTATTAGTTAAAATGTTTGGAACAGGTGTCTACACATTTGGGACACTTGTTGGTGGTTCCGGGTATGACACTGATGGTACATATACAGCAGTTCCATTGACAGGTGGATCTGGTTCGGGCGCACAGGCAACAATTATTATATCGGGCGGTATTGTGACAACAGTAACGCTTACTGCACCAGGCACTGGATATACTATAGGAAATTCACTATCTGCATCTGATGCATCCATAGGTGGTCGTACCGGTGGTTCTGCCTTCAGTATTCCAGTGTCGGCTCTACAAAATGCAAAGAACGGTATATACCAAACTACAACACTATCGGGTGGATGGGTAATAACTCGTACATCTGATTTCAATAATAGCACATATGGACAAGTTGATGCCGGTGATTTCGTTTATATTTCTGAAGGTACACTAGCAGGGTCAGGTTGGACACAAACAAATGTTGGTTCACAATCACCCGACGATATTATTAAGATTAGTACAGATTCTATTATATTCACTCAGTTTTCGGGTGCAGGAACTTATACAGCAGGAAATGGTTTATCATTAACAGGAACTCAATTTAGTGCTAGAATAGATAATGTAACAACATATATTGACGGTTCTAACAATATCGCTGTCAAATCATCATCGGTTCTTGATCAGGTACTATTATCAACAGGTGCAAGTAATACACCAACCTGGGGAGCATTACCTTTAGATAACTCAAATGCTGTAACAAACACCTTGCCAGCAGCAAATGGTGGTACTGGTAACGCAACCTATGTAATTGGAGATATTCTTTATGCATCAGGTACAACAGCGTTGTCAAGGTTGGCCGATGCAGCAACCGGTAATGTTTTACTATCGGGTGGTGTTGGTGCAGCACCAAGCTATGGTAAAGTCGACCTAACAACCACAGTTTCTGGAATTCTCCCAGGGGCAAACGGGGGCACAGGTGTAAACAACGGATCTAACACAATTACAGCTGGTGGAAATGTAAACTTCGGCAGTGCATTTACAACTACACCAGCCAATAGCGTGACATTTACGACTACTGGTGCAACTTCAGTAACACTCCCGACAAGCGGAACATTAGCAACGGTAGCCAATACAGTTTCATCATTCAGCGCAGGCACAACTGGATTAACACCGAATACAGCAACATCTGGTGCTGTAACACTTGCTGGAACATTGGCAACAACAAACGGCGGAACAGGATTAACATCGTTTGTTGCTAATGAATTGTTTTATGCAGGTTCTACTTCAACCGTTTCACAATCCACTAATCTGACATTTAATGGAACAAGCACACTGACAGTTGGTGGCGCTGAACCTATAGCAATTAATGGAGCCACAGCAACTATTAGTGTAACTTCGTCAGATACCGACCTTACACTTCTTCCAAATGGAACTGGCGCTGTAATTATTGGCCCAGCCGGCGCAGGACTTATCCAATCTGACCCAGCACAACCATTAACAGTTACCGGTAACACAACATTATCGTTGACAGCTGGTACCGGTAATATCATTATGGTTCTTAGCGGAACTACAGCCAATAAGGTTGATGTAAGTGGCCCGACAGCAGCTCAATATGCGACTGGCTTAGCTGATACCAATCTGGTTAATAAATATTATGTTGATCAAGCAGTTGGTGGTGTAACAGGTGACATTAAGGCAGTTAAGGCAACTGTTTCCTTAACAACCGCTTCTACAAATATCGGTGCTGCATTACCAACAGGTGCAACAATACTATCAGTCAAGGTTAATGTAACATCAGTTGATACCGGAACTGGAACACTTGTAGTGGGTAAATCAGGCAACACTTCGGCATATATGTTAGCAAGTGAAAATGATACACAAACGCTCGGTTTATATCTTGCTGAAACTTATGTAACTGAAGCAGGTTCTGTCCAGATTATTGCAACATGTTCTGGTGCAACAAGCGGATCGGCCAATGTTATAGTAGAATATCAACT
>ERZ650310.590-NODE-590-length-10736-cov-6.299223_pt1 | contig 10736 bp, 6 predicted proteins | sample MGYA00376246_ERZ650310 | MGnify/ENA primary metagenome ERZ650310 (study PRJEB26733, sample SAMN07839286) | wastewater metagenome | biome: small river; feature: stream; material: water | place: USA: North Carolina | collected 2016-03-01 ...
ATTACTGCATATGGCCGTATGCTTTTGCATCGTGTTGAGCATCGCCTCGGTCGTGATTTGTTTTATGTGGATACAGATTTTATGTATCGTGATGCAGGAAATTATTCTGCGGGAAACAATCAAGAGGTTTTGTTTTCTCAGTTTAGAAAGTTTAATTTCTCAACAACTTCTGGTTTTTCTTTCGATGAAAATAAAGCAATTGAAGCCTCATTAATTTATGATAAAGCAACTAATGTGGGTTATCCTGCTTTGCCAATGGATGTTTCATTGGCGGAAGCATTAATCACTTCTCTCCAATATAAATATGTTCCCGAATCTTCAATAGTGGAGAATTGGGAGACTAAAATGTATTACAACACCATCACGCATAGGATGGATGATACCAAACGGCCATCAGTACCCATTCATATGGATATGCCAGGTTGGAGTGCTACGTATGGCTTTTATTCAAAACTTAAAGGATTGGTTAATAAACATCATTTCACAGTTGATTTGAATTCTTTTTACAACCGTTCCAAAGCTGAAATGACCATGTATCCTAATGATCCAAACGAAAGTTTGATGTTTATGTTTACTTGGCCAGATGTGCGAACGTTTTATAGTTCTTTGTTTTTGGAAGATGCCGTTGCTTTGAATTATCATTCGAGTTTGAGGTTTTCTGCAAGTATTGCAAATCATGTTAATACAGTTTCAGACCAATTTGGATTAGAAAGTTTACAGATTTTTTATCCGAATATGAGTGACACCAAAAGTCGAATCCTAAAGAGTTTTTCGTCGAATTACTCCTATGAATTAAATGGGTTTGAGTATGGTTTTGGTCTTGGATATGGAGAGCGAGCACCATCGGTTTCTGAAGGATATGGATTCTATTTGTTCAATAGTTTTGATCGGTATGATTATATTGGGAATCCAGAATTAAAGAATGAAAAATCAACGGAAGGGAACGCTTTTTTTGGATATAAAAACAATAAAATAAAGGCGAAAATTACCACGTCTTATTTTCATATTTCAGATTATATTGTTGGTAAACCAGATGCCACTTTGATTCCAATGACTATTGGCGCAAGCGGAATAAAAGTATATACGGCACTTGATTATGCGACTATTTTTAATACAGATTTGAATGTAGCATATCAGTTTAGTGACAGTTTCAAGTGGTCTGGGCAATTAGTGTACAGCTACGGGAAAGACAATCAGAAAGTCAATTTGCCTTTTATAAGTCCGTTACGATATTCGTCTACTTTGTATTATAAAAAAAACAAATTTTCATTTGAATTAGCGGTTCAAGGAAATGCGGTTCAAACACAATACAGCCCGTTTTATGGAGAAGATAAAACACCTGATTATGCGATTTTGAATATGAGCTCTGGCTATTCATTTGCTTTTGAAAAAACAAGATGGAGTTTGCGTTCTGGTGTTGAGAATGTTTTAGATACAAATTATTCTACCTTTTCAGATTGGAACAACATTCCGCGAAAAGGGAGGAATTTCTTTTTGAATGTTACGGTTGGATTTTAACTCATAAAAACAAAAAAGGAGCCTCAGTTGAAGCTCCTTTTTTTATTGTAAAGAAATTAGTTAACCAACTAATTCCACTATTTTACTTTCGCCAACAAGACTCACTTTAATCAAGTTGTGTTTTGCTAAACCTTTGGTTGCAGCATCCCATTTTTTTCCACTCAAATCAGATTTGATTTTCAATAATCCCAAATCCATTTGGTTTTCATTGGTTTTCAATAAATCAAGGATTAATTTTTCTTCTTCCGTTAATTCAACTTGAACTTGTTTTTTCTCAGGGCGCATTTGTGGAAACAATAATACTTCCTGAATAGAAGCGTTGTTTGTTAAGAACATCATCAAACGATCCATTCCAATTCCTAATCCAGAAGTTGGCGGCATACCGTATTCTAAAGCACGCAAGAAATCTTCGTCGATAACACCATTCGCTTCATCATCACCTTTTTCAGCCAAACGCATTTGGTCTTCAAAACGCTCTCTTTGGTCAATTGGGTCGTTCAATTCAGAATAGGCATTGGCTACTTCTTTTCCGCAAACCATTAATTCAAAACGTTCTGTCAAATCCGGATTGTCTCGGTGCTGTTTACAAAGCGGACTCATTTCTTTTGGATAATCTGTGATGAAAGTCGGTTGGATATAATTTCCTTCACATTTAGCACCAAAAATTTCGTCAATCAATTTTCCTTTACCCATGGTTTCGTCTACTTCGATTCCCATTCCTTTGGCAGCAGCAAACAATTCTGCTTCTGATTTTCCAGAAATATCAAATCCAGTAAAGTGTTTGATAGAGTCGGTCATCGTTACACGAGCGTAAGGTGCTTTGAAATTGATTTTATGTTCTCCAAAAGTTACTTCGCTTGTTCCATTAACGCTCGTAGCACAATGCTCCAACAAGTTTTCGGTAAATTCCATCATCCAGTTGTAGTCTTTGTAGGCTACATATATTTCCATGGCAGTGAATTCAGGATTGTGCGTTCTATCCATTCCTTCGTTACGGAAGTTTTTAGAAAACTCATATACCCCGTCAAATCCTCCAACAATTAATCTTTTTAAGTACAATTCATTGGCAATTCGCATGTACAACGGAATGTCAAGTGAGTTGTGGTGCGTGATAAAAGGTCGTGCTGCAGCGCCACCAGGAATCGATTGTAAAACCGGAGTTTCTACTTCTAAATATCCTGCATCATTAAAAAAAGAACGCATTGCGTTGAACAATTTGGTTCTTTTAATGAACGTTTCTTTTACATTTTGGTTTACCGTCAAATCGACATAACGCATTCGGTAGCGCAATTCAGCATCATTAAAAGCATCGTGTACTTTTCCGTCTTCGTCTATTTTTGGTAAAGGAAGCGGGCGTAACGTTTTACTCAAAAAGGTAAATCCATCCACACGAATACATTGCGCACCCACTTGTGTGGTAAACAATTCTCCTTCGATACCAATAAAATCACCTAAATCGGTTAGTTTTTTGAATACCTGATTGTACAATGTTTTATCTTCCTCTTTACACAATACATCTCGGTTTACGTACAATTGGATACGGCCTTCGCTGTCTTGTAATTCGGCAAAACAAGCTTTTCCTTGGTCTCTCACGCTCATCAAACGTCCAGCAACAATTACCTTCTTTCCTTCTTCAAATTGCTCTTTGATTTGTTTTGAGCTATGATTTACAGGAAAAAGGTTAGCAGGATAAGGATCGATTCCTAAGTTGCGTAAGGATTGAAGTTTTTCTCTTCGGATAATTTCTTGTTCAGATAATGCCATTGTAATCAGATTTTAAGAGCGCAAAGATAGTTAAATTTGAAAATGTGGCAATTTCAAAATTTTAAAATGATAGTAGTTTTTTAAGGAGCAGTTATTTAGTGCTTTAATTTCGTTTAGTCCCGCTATTCGCTTTATCTTTTAAGGAGGACTTCGAGAGTCTCAGCCCTCCCTAAAAAGGATGCCGCTGCTATCGGGGCTAGAAAAGACGATTTTGGTTCCAAAACCTATAAAACCTTTTGTATATTTGAAATCCCAACCCAAAACCCAAATCGAAATGAAAAAAATCTTTTTTGCTTTTGTTGTACTAACACTTCAAAGTTGTCAAGTAACCGAAACGATTCATCTAAACTCTGATGGAAGTGGAAGTATTACAGTAGAACAATTTCGTGATGAACAATCGTATCAGCTCTTGGCAGGTTAAAACTATTCAAAAGAAGAAAAGTTTGAAGACACCACTTATGTCTTTCAAGATTATGCCAAAAAATATGGAGAAACCTTTGCTAAACTAACGCCATTTGAGAAATCGGTTTACGAAAAACATTTTCCAGTTGAGGTTAAGATTAAAAAAAGTTCTTACGAAAAAGAGTTTCGCACGCAACTTTCCCAGCAATTCAAAGCCATTTCTGAAGTCGCCGATTTGTATAAAACCGAAGATTATGCAGATAACATTCAAAATAATTATGCGTTAAGTGCCGAGAAACATTATTATTCGGTTTTATTTTTATTTAATGGCAACTGTTTTAAACGGATTGTAGCAATTACTAATCCAGAAGAACTTAAAAAAACAGCAAGAGGAGATAAATGAAGCTAGAAAACGCATTTCAGTATTGCCATTGAAAGAAGTATTTGTATTACATTATTATTTCCCTAAATCGATACAATCGGTTTCCAATCCTAAGGCAGTTGTAGGTTCCGACAAGAAGTCGTTATTGCTCACTTTTTCTCTTTTGGAAGTTTTGGCAAATCCCGAAAGTACAAATTTAGAAGTGGTTTTGGAATAAGAAGTTAAAACTTCAATTCTTTAAAAGGCTGAAGCTTTGAAATGACAGGGACCCTATTGGGTCGCGAAAAGACGATTTTGTTTTGAAAACTTTGTACCTTTGGTGTATACAAATAGAGGAACAACTAAAGATTGCTTGGTTCCTCGCAAGGACAAATGAACAAACAAATCCAATTATTCGATTTAGGAAACAAAGATTACAAAGCCACTTGGGAATACCAAGAGGAATTGTTTAAAGGCATTGTCGATTTAAAAATCCAAAATAGAAAAGACGAAACCAGTTTGCCTACGCCTAATTACTTTCTTTTTGTGGAGCATCCTCATGTGTACACTTTAGGTAAAAGTGGCGATTTGAGTAATTTGTTACTTTCCGAAAAACAATTGGAATCCAAAGGGGCGACTTTCTATAAAATCAATCGAGGGGGCGATATTACGTATCACGGACCAGGGCAAATTGTGGGTTATCCTATTTTGGATTTGGAAAATTTTTTTACTGATATCCATAAATATTTACGATTGCTGGAAGAAGCTATCATTTTAACTCTTGCCGAATATGGTTTAACTTGCGGTAGAAGTGAAGGTGAAACAGGAGTTTGGCTGGGTGTTGGGACGCCTTTTGCTCGAAAAATTTGTGCTATGGGAGTGCGTGCTTCCCGTTGGGTTACCATGCACGGATTTGCTTTGAACGTCAATGCTGACTTAGGCTATTTTGATAATATTATTCCATGTGGTATCCGAGGCAAAGCGGTAACTTCTTTAAACGTTGAATTAGGAGTTGAAAAAGTGGATGAAGACCAAGTGAAAGCTAAAATTCTAAACCATTTTACTCAATTGTTTGAATGCTCGATTATTAGATAATTAGATTTTTAGAATTCTTAGATTTCTCTTGAAATCTAAAGATCTAAAATTCTAATTTAAATTGCTCAGGCAATAATCTAAAACTCATGCGGTGGTATTTGGTTATTCCGTATTTTCGGATAGCCTCTCGGTGTTCTTGCGTCGGATAGCCCTTATTTTGTTTCCAATTATACATCGGAAATTCTTCATGAATCCGATTCATGTATTCGTCACGGTACGTTTTTGCTAAGACAGAGGCCGCAGCTATACTCATGAATTTCGCATCTCCTTTGACAATACAACTGTGTGGTATATCTAAAACGGGTTTAAACCGATTGCCATCTACAATTATATATTCGGGTTTTGGATCGAGTTTCAAAATGCTTTCCTGCATCGCTTTAATAGATGCATTCAAAATATTGATTTCGTCAATTACTAAAGGCTCTAAATGAGTTACAGCAAATGAGATTGCCTGTTCTTCAATAATGGGTTTTAATTGTTCTCTTGATTTTTCAGATAATTGTTTGCTGTCATTCAGTATTTTATTTTCAAAATTGGAGGGTAAAATGACCGCAGCAGCAGTAACAGGTCCGGCAAGACAGCCACGACCAGCTTCATCGGTGCCGGTCTCAATGGAGTAATCAGAGAATTTTAGTAAAAGCATTTTGTTATTTTGGTAGCCAATAAAATTAATACTATAAATTCACAATCCAAAAAAATAGAGATAATAAAATTAAACACTGATTTAATCGCAATTCAATTTATTTTACCTTCAACAGTTGTTAAATTAACATTTATTTAATTAAATGTTTGTTTATTAAGAAATAATTAAGACTTTTGTTTTAACTAATTCAAAATTAATTTTACTATGAGATTAAAATTCAAGTGGATTTATACGCTTTTATTAGCGTTGTCTATGCAGTTTTCTTTTGCTCAAGAGAAAACAGTTTCAGGTGTTGTTTCTGATGGAACAGGCCCTGTTCCTGGTGCTAACGTAATCGTTAAAGGAACGAAAAATGGTGTTCAAACTGATTTTGATGGAAAATATTCTATCAAAGCTAAAACAGGAGATGTTTTAGTAGTTTCTTTTGTAGGGATGCAAGACGTATCTTTAAAAGTAGGAGCTTCTAATTCACTAAATTTTAAATTACAACAAGGTAATGCTCTTGAAGAAGTTGTGGTTACTTCTTTTGGTATCAAAAGAGACCGTAAGTCTTTAGGGTATTCAACTCCTAAAATTGATGCTGCAGAATTGACGGCGTCAAAAGCAACTAACGTTACAAACCAACTTAGTGGTAAAATAGCAGGAGTTCGTGTTTCTGGTTCTGGAGGAGCATTTACAGGTTCTAGTGTTATTATTAGAGGGTTTACAACTTTTACGGGAAGTAATCAACCTCTTTATGTTGTTGATGGTGTGCCTATTGACAATAGTGGTGGTGCAACACCCTTACAAACAGGGCCATCTCTTTCTAATAGAGCTATTGATATAAATCCTGAAGATATTGAGAGTATCGTTGTTCTGAAAGATGCTGCATCTACAGCACTTTATGGATCAAGAGGTGCTTCCGGAGTTATCTCAATCACCACTAAAAAAGGTAAAAAAGGTGAAAAATCTACTGTTACTTTTAGTTCAAGTTTAAATGTAGGAACAGTGAGTCGATTACCTGAATATCAAAATGAGTATGCACAAGGTTCTAATGGAACTCTTACTAGTACTCAAATCGGTTCAGTAAATAGCCCTGGTGGATGGACAATTACTTCTTGGGGACCAAAAATTGACGGAAGAATCTATACAAATGCTTATGGTCAGTCTGAAGTATTACAGGCATATGCTAATAATATTAAAGATATTTTCAAAAAATCTACTAATACGCAAAATAACTTGAGTTACAGCGGGGGTACTGATAAATCTAATTACAGAATAGCTTTAGGAAATACAGAAGAGACTTATGTGTTAGATAATAATAAATTGATCCGTAACAATATTACTTTCTCTGGAAATAGTCAAGTTTCTGACAAGTTAAATATAGGAGCTTCGTTTACTTATACAAACACTTCTTCTGACAGAACTCTTCAAGGAAATCAATTGTCAAACCCTCTTTTTAGAGCATATTTTATCCCTAGGTCATATAACTTAACTGGATTGCCATTTGAGAATGCAATAGGTCAACAATTATATCCTGGAGGAGAAGATAATCCTTATTGGAGTATTAAAAACAACAAGTATTCGGATAAAGTAAATAGAATTTTAGCTAATTTCAATGCTAAATATAACTTTACCTCATGGTTAAATGCTGATTTTAAAATTGGTACTGATTTCTATGACTTAACTAGTAAAGGTTTTGATCAAATAGGAAATAGAGGTGGTGGATTTACAGGTTCATCAGGTAATAGTGTTGGTGGTATTGTAGATAGAGTAAGTAATGTTCATAATGTTAACTCTTACTTTACTTTAAATGCTAATAAAAAAATTAATGATTTTACTATTTCTGGAACTTTAGGAAATGAGTTCAGTAATAATTATAGTTATTCATCAAGTGTTTTTGGTTATTCATTAGTAGTACCAGGTTTTGATAATTTAAAAAATGCTTTAACTTATCAACCGAGTCAAGGTAGTACCCAAACTAAATTATTTGGTGTTTTTGCTGATGTTGCTGTTGAATATAAAAATTTCTTATCAGTTGATTTAAAAGCAAGAAATGACTGGTCTTCAACTTTAGCTCCTGCAAATAATTCTATTTTCTATCCTGCAATTTCTGGAAGTTTTGTTCTTACTGAAGCAATTCCTGCAATCAAGCTAGACGATAAAATAAATTTAATTAAATTTAGAGTAAGTGCTGGTGAAGTAGGTAAAGGAGCTCCAGCATATGGAACAGATTCTTATTATTATCAAGCTTCTGCTTCGGATGGTTTTGGTCCAGTAATTAACTTTCCATTTAATGGACAAGCTGGTTTCTCATTGGGTGATGCTGCGGGTAATGCTGCTTTAACCCCAGAATTTACCAGAGAAATCTCTTACGGAACTGAATTAGGATTTTTTAACAATAGATTGACTATTGATGCGACTATGTATAATAGAAATACTCGAAATGTAATTTTAAGTGTTCCTGTTTCTGCTGGATCTGGTGTTACCTCTGTTCTTAAAAATGCTGGTAAACTTTCTACTAAGGGTGTTGAAATATCTGTATCTGGTACGCCAATTAAAACGGCAGATTTTTCTTGGGATTTAGGTGTTAATTACACTCAATATAAATCAATGGTAGATGAATTGGCTCCTGGTGTTTCTAACATATTTTTAGGAGGTTTTACTACTCCAAATATTAGATTAGTTGCAGGTGACGAATACGGTCAAATTTACGGTAGTGCTTATCAACGAGATGCTTCAGGTAAATTATTGATTAATCCTTCTACTGGTTTACCATTAGCTACTGCTGGAATTCAAAAAATTGGTAATCCTAATCCTAAGTTTACAATGGGTATTACTAATAATATTAATTATAAAAATTTCAGCTTATATGTATTAATGGATATAAGAAAAGGTGGGGATCAATATTCTAGAAATATTGCAGATGTTCAAAGAAATGGAGTTGCAATTGAAACTGCTGAATATCCAAGGTTTAATGCAGATGGAACTGCAAATACGCCTTATTTATTTGACGGGGTCTATGCTTCAGGAGCTAGTGCAGGGCAACCAAATACTACTAAGGTAAATGCTCAAAATTATTATGGTAATTCAGGTAAATATGTTGCTGCTGAAGGATATATTTATGACACTTCTTGGTTTAGAGTAAGAGAAGTTTCGTTTTCATATAAATTGAGTTCAAAACTTTTAGAAAAAACTCCATTCAAACAATTTGAAGTAGGTGCTTTTGGTAGAAATCTTTTCTTGAGCGCACCTAATTATCCTCATTTCGATCCAGAGCAAAATGCTTTAGGTGTAAGTAATGCTCAAGGTTTAGAGTTTAACTCTTTACCAAACACTAGAACATTTGGTTTTAATCTTAAAGTAGTATTATAATAATAATTAGAAATATGAAAAATATAAAAAACACAGTAATTGCGTCACTATTATTAGCTGCTTTTTCTATGAGTAGCTGTGACTATGGCAATCTTAATCAAGATCCGGATAATATCGTAGCTGCACCAATAAATCAACAATTAACTTCGTTAACTGTAAATGTAGGTTTTTTTGCAGGTAGCGATTTAAATAGGTATTCGTCATTAATTATGCAGCAGTTTTCAGGTCAGAGTACTGGTTCGAAAAATCAAACTCAAGATTATGAATCGTATTTAATTACAGGGTCAGACCAAAATAATGTTTGGTCTAGTATTTATGCTACAATTTTAAATGATGCAGAAAATATTATCAATGCAGCTAATACTTCGAATAGTCCACATTATTCTGGTGTTGCAAAAATTTTGAAAGCATATACTTATCAAGTTGCAGTTGATACTTGGGGAAGTATACCATATTCTGAATCTCAAAAGTTAGCGGCTAACACTAAGCCAAAATATGATTCAGATCAACAGATTTATACAGAAATTGTAAATTTACTAGATCAAGGTATTGCTGAGGTAAGTGCTACTACTTCAAGCAGTTCACCTGGAACTAATAGTACAATTTTTCCAGGAACTTTTTCTACTACAAAAAATAATTGGATAAAGTTTGCTAACACATTAAAACTTAGGATTTTCTTGCATTATAGTGAAAAAGATGCAACTTTTGCTAAAAGCAAAATAGATGCTTTAATTAATGCATCTGCTCCTTTTATTGCAAGTAATGCTGATAATTTCAAAATGGATTTTGTTAGTGCAGCTGGTGCTAAAAATCCTATAGATCAATTTGAAACAGCAAGAGCTGGCTATATTGTTGCGAATGCTAAAATTGTTAACCTAATGAATACTAAAACTGACCCTAGACGTCAATTTTATTTCACTCAATATCCTGCTGGTTCTGGATTGTATGTTGGAGCTGTAGGTGGAGCTGCGTCAGCGGCAAACAATTATTCTAAATTGCATACTTATTTAAGAGGTGCGCTAAGTGGTACTGCTTATTCAGGAGCTGCACCAATTAGAATGTTAACTTTTGCAGAATACAATTTCATTAGAGCAGAAGCTGCTTTAAGATTTGCTTCTCCAGGTGATGCACAAGCTTTTTTCCAAGCAGGTATAACTGCCTCTATGCAAGATGCTGGAGTTGCTACAGCTGATATTACAGCTTACATCGCGGCTAATGGTACTTTAACTGGTACTAGTGCTCAGAAATTAGAACAAATAATTACTGAAAAGTATATTGCTAACTACGGTGTAGTTTTAGAGCCTTGGTCAGATTGGAGAAGAACAGGTTATCCTGCGATTACTCCTCCAAGTAATGCGGTTATTTCATTTGTTCCAAGATCATTATACTATCCTCAGAGTGAGATTGACTTGAACGGTGAAAATGTTACTCAAAAAGCAGGAATGAATGTAAAAGTATTTTGGGATACAAGACCATAAAACCTAGAATTTATTAGTTATTTTATAACTATATATTCTTTTATTTTAAAACAGCAGTAAGCAATAGTTTACTGCTGTTTTTTTTATCCCATTATATGAATTACCTTTGTGCTGGTTATTA
>ERZ650310.592-NODE-592-length-10725-cov-11.201500_pt1 | contig 10725 bp, 10 predicted proteins | sample MGYA00376246_ERZ650310 | MGnify/ENA primary metagenome ERZ650310 (study PRJEB26733, sample SAMN07839286) | wastewater metagenome | biome: small river; feature: stream; material: water | place: USA: North Carolina | collected 2016-03-01 ...
AGCGCACCAGTTCGCAATCCGCCGCCGTCAGGCTCGGGCCGCTGGCGATGCAAACCACCGTTCGACCGGCCCAGCGGTCGACCCAATCACGCTTCATGCCAATCAGGCGGTCGTGAAGGTGATCGGGTCGTGCTTCTCCGTGGTTCCGACCAGCCCGAGCGCTTCCCGCTGGCCCTGCCGCGCTTCCATGTATGCGGACACCTTGTCCAGCAGTTGGATGACGGACCCGGTGTGACGGCACGGCACGCGCTTGTGTTGCGCCGCGATGCGGCTGCGCAGGACGGCGAGTAGTTCCTCGGTCGTCGCTCCGTCGAGTCGACCGTCGCCCATGAACTGGATGACCTGGCCGGCGCCGACTTCGTAGACGTAGCCTTCCTTGATGACCTTCATGAAGTCCTCGCTGCGGGGATTGACTCGGAGTGCAAAGCGACCATCGCGCTTTCGACCTTCGGGTTTTCGTTCGTGCTGGTGGCGTCGTTGAAGTTGCTCGCCCAGATGACGAAGGTCAGCCAGCGGTTTGTCGTCGCCTGCGGCTCGCCGAAGTACCCGCCGTAGTTCTCGTTCTCTTGCGTGTGCGTCACGTCCAACATGACCGGCGACGAGTGCAGTTCGCAGAGAAACACCTTGCGGTAAATCGACTGCTGCGGGTCGGCCGGGTAATCGACGTAGTTCGAGTAATCGGCATAGGTCGAGATGACCGCCCACCCGGGCCGCTCGAATGCCTTGCCGCTGATGTGGACCGCGGTGGACCCGCTGTTGAAGTACAGCCCGAAAAGCCTCGTCGCCGTGCCCGTCGCCATGTTGACCATGACCACGTAGCCATCGTCAGCCGATCCGCTGTTGTAGTCGGAGTACACCAAGAAGTCTTCGCCGCTCGGGCCGAGGCAGCAGTCCGAGTGCTGCGAGTCGTTCCTCAGTTCGATCCCGGAAGTCGACAGGTCGCGCGGCATCGCCCGCGTGCCGACCGTAGAGGGGTAGGCCCACGAAGGCACGGCGTAGGTGCCGGTCGCCGACATGGAGCAGTGATCCGGGTAGTCGCTGCCCCAGGTCGCCGCGGCGCGCGTCCCGACGATGCTGTCGGTCTGCGAGTCCCAGGTGAACAGGCCGTAGATGATGTTCGTCGCAGTGCCCGAGTCATAGCGCGTCGCCATGAAGCAGTAGTACCGCTGCGCGGCGTCGGACATGCCTTCGCTCTTGGTCCAGGCCTGTTCTGCCGATGCCCACGGAAGCCGGCCAGTGAAGTCCACGCGGGTCGAGTTCGATTCGGAAACGGTCGTCGCGCCGAGCGAACTGAGCGTCTTCCAGTAGTGGATCAGCCCGCCGCCCCAGAACCCGAGCTTGAGCGGGTCGTCGACACTCCAATCCGGCTCGACATCCAGCCCGGCCAGGCCGCTCAGGTAGCCGTTTGTGCCGCTGGCCGTGATCGGCTGGAACGGTGTGCCGGCGGTTGCGTTCGGCCCGTGGTACAGGCGCCAGTACCCGTTGGCGTCATATGCGATGTACAGCGTGTCATCGCAGTTCGTGGCGAAGCGGCGCGAATACTCGTGCCGCATGTGCGTCTCTGGGGAATCGTTGCCGTCAGTGTCGCGGTCCGTGATCTTGAAGCACTTTTCGCCGTTCAGCGTGCCGGTCCACTGCACGTCGCCAGACCCGATGCCGGCCGCACGGCTCGCAGGCCTGGTGATGCTGGTGATCGCGCCATTGCTCAGGGCGCCAAGCGTCAGCCCGCTCGGATAGAGCGCGTCGAAGTACGTCGGCGCGGCGCCACCTTCTGCCGCCGCAATCGTCTGCCCGTTGATCGCTGCAATCGATGCCTTGGCGATGCCGTTCAGCGCGGAGACGCCCGACAAGGCGACGCCGTTTTTGTGGCTCAGTGCCATGTCAGGCGATGGTCAGGTACTCGCCCGTGCCGATGCAGACGCGGATGGAGTCAACCGACAGCGCATAGCCGATCTTCTGCACCTTGTCGCCGCTGGTGCTGGGCGCGGTCTGCGTCAGGCCGCCGGCTGTGGTCGAAAGGTACACGTCGCCGCCGATGGTCCAGTTCCAGGCGTCGTTTCGCGCGACGCCGTTGTCGAGCGCGACTACGGGGTTCCCGTTGGTGTACGCGGCCACTGCCAGACCGCGACACGGGTAGGTTCCTGATCCGTTGGCGTCGGCCAGCAGCCACGTTCCTGCGTTGCTCAGGTACATCGTCTCCCACTGCGCAATCGTCGTGCCCGCGTTGCGGCCCGTGATGACTTGGCCCTGATAGGTGTCGTCGGTGGCCGGCTCGGCGGCGAGTTGCTCGATGGCGCCGGCAATCGTCGGGCCATTGGCGAACACCGCCGCTCCGGTTCCAGTCTCGTCCGTCAGCGCGCTGCGCAGGTTGGCGCTTGATGGCGTCGCGAGGAACGTCGCCACGCCCGTGCCGAGGCCGCTCACGCCCGTGCTGATCGGCAGGCCAGTCGCGTTCGTCAGCGTGACCGATGTCGGCGTGCCAAGAATCGGCGTGACGAACGTCGGCGTGTTGGCAAACACGAGCGCGCCCGTGCCCGTCTCGTCGCTGATGACGCCGCGCAGTTGCGCCGAAGTGGTCGCCGCGAACTGGCTCAGAGGGTTCGCCACGAGCGCATCGCCGCCGCCGGTGATGGTCTGCAGCGTGCCGTCGTCGCGGATGAACTTCGATCCCGTGGGCGTGCCGGTCGCGAGGTTCGCAATCGGGATCACGCCGCTGATGTTCGCCGCCGGGATGTTCGTCTGCGCCAGCGTCACGAGCGAGCTGATGGCGAAGGTGACGGTATCCGCGCCGTCGTCGCCGAGCACCACGTCGGTGCCGGTCGGCGTCGCTGCTGGGTAGGTGTGAAGTCCTGCCATGTTCTATCGCCCGGTGATTGCCGCGCCGCCGCGGTCTGTGATCTGCGCACTGAGGCGGTCGAGGATGTAGTCCGGCCCGGGCACCACGGGCTCGCTTTCAGGTGCCGTCTCGTTGACGTGCTGCACCCCGCTCGAGCACAGCAGCGTCAGCGCGCGGATGCCGCTGTCGGGGTCCGGGATCACGGCCTCGATGTTGTAGACCGTGCCCCGATGGATGCCACGAAGCGCCGGCTTGAAGCCCGGGCGGTAGCGCACCCGGATTCGCGTCGTGACCTTGCTGTTCACCGACGCGGCGACGATCAGTTCGCGGCCAGAGATGGCGGTGATTTCAGCCGACACTGGCGCAGGAAAGACCGGCGTCCATTCCTCGGTGACCGCGCCGTCAGAGTCCAGATCGGTCGTGAACTCCTCGAAGACGATGCGGTGGCGCAGGCGCCCGGCGCGCATCGGCCTCATGCCATCCCCATACGCACGCGGTGCGGCCTGAGCAGGGATTCGACGCCGAGCGGGATGTGCGTCAGCGCGACTTCGGTACTCGCTTCGCGGTTCGCGTACAGGTGGCCGACGACCAGCAGCACCGCGGCTCGGATCATCTTCGGCAGCGCTTCTCCGCCGTCGCTGTCGATGTCATAGCCGGCGAGGTAGCGGATCTTCACGGCATTGGTCGCGGCGGTGATCGCCGGCCACGCGGTGACGGGCTTGGCCTGGTTCGGCCGGCGGTAGTCGTCGAGCACGTACAGGTCGGGATTCACCTGACCATCGGCCCAGATGTCTTCGTCGGCCAGCATGTCGCTGTCCACGTCGCTGCTGTCGTACTCGGTCGCAGGCGGGGGCGTCATGATCTGGACGATGCTGCGCACAGGGCCGCCGGGAAGGTCGATGCCGACGCCGCCCGTGTCGGTCGAGAGCGGGAACGAGTCGAGCGCGATTTCGAGCGTCTTGGTGACGAGCGAAAGGCCGGTGAACTGCTCGCAGTATTCGCGGGCAGCGACGATCCACGCCTCGATCATCAGATCGTCGGTTGGGTCAACGTCGGAATCGGCATATTCCTGCGCCTCAAGGTGCGAGCGCGCCTCAGCGACCGTGACAGGCTCCGCGCCTTCGGTGGCGATGACCTTCGGCGTGCGGTGCGTCATTTCCCGCCCTTCACGGCAAGCTGCCAGTCATCCCCAGGCGGCGCGGTGTCGGTGTCGCGCTTGGCGATCCAGATTGAGCCGCCCCAGGTCATCGCGTCGCCTTCGCGCGACTTCTGCCCCGACTTGAACGTGCCGCGGTAGATCGGCACGCCAGGAAGGTGGAACTCGCGCGAGATTTCCTTGTGCGCGCTCTTGAGGCGCAGCGTGATCGTCCGGCCATCCTTGGCCTCGATTTCCATGTCGTCGGGCGTGAAACCGTCGATGCCATCGCGGCCGGCGGCGCCGTCTTTGCCGTTGATGCCAGCGGCGCCATCCTTGCCGTCTCGACCATCTGCGCCCGGTTGACCGTCGCGGCCATCGCGCCCGGCAGGCACCAGCGCGCCAGCCTTGGCGATCACTTCTGACATGCGCGCTTCGATGCCCTTCTCGACGAGGCCCGGCAGCAGTTCGGCGACATGCTTGGCCACGAGTGCGGCGACCTGCTCGGGGTCGGCGTCTTTGCCGTTGATGCCGTCGCGCCCGTTGGCGCCGTTGATGCCGTCTCGGCCAGGCGCACCATCCTTGCCATTGATGCCGGGGGCGCCATCCTTGCCGTCGAGGCCAGCGCGGCCGGGTTCGCCGTCCTTGCCGTGGCGGCCATCGGCACCAGGGGCGCCGTCCTTGCCATTGATGCCCGGAGCGCCGTCTTTCCCGTTGATGCCGTCGACCCCATCGCGACCGTCTCGCCCAGGCGCACCGTCTGCACCGGGATCGCCTTTGTCGCCCTTCTCGCCGCGCTCGCCGCGCAGACCATCGGCGCCAGGCTTGCCATCCTTCCCGTCGATGCCGTCGCGGCCATCCTTGCCGTGCAGGCCATGCGCGCCGTCTTTGCCGTCTCGGCCAGCAGCGCCATCCGCGCCCTTCTCGCCATGCCGGCCGTCTGCGCCATCGCGCCCGTTGATGCCGTCTGCGCCCTTCTCGCCGCGCTCGCCCTTCTCGCCTTGCAGCGGCTGCGGACGATCCTCGAGCGCCTTGACACGGGCCACCAGCGGAGACAGTGCGCGGCCGATGTAGGCGTGCACGCCGTCTATGAACTTCTCGGTGTCAAGCATGGATCATGTCCTCGGGCGCCTTGCGGAACAGGAGGTGAAGCGCCTTGTCGGTGATGTCCTGCTCGGGTTCTGCAGGGGTCGGTGCGGGCTCTGCCGGCGCGGCGGTTCCGAACGGGTCGTCTTGCGAGTCGCGCTTTGCCAGCGCCGCGAGCGCGTAGTTCTGCTGCTGCAGATAGGGCGTGTCGCCACCCGCAACCGGCGGCAGATTCAGCCGGCGACGCGCTTCGTTGGGCTTCGTGATGCCGGCGCCGACCTGTTCGCGCAGTGCCGCGGTAAGCGTCATCGTGTCCATGCGCAGAAGGTCGTCGAGTTCGAACTCGGTTCCGAGCACCTTGCCGTCAGCCATCGACCCCAGGCCGAGCCCTTCGTCGAGGAATGCCTCGATGGATTCGATGAGCGACTGCAGGCACCGGCCGTAGTAGTCCAGGCGCAGGGCTTCGATGTTGTTGTTCGGCGGGACCGGCGCAGCGCCGACCATGTAGCCGGGGACGTGGAACACGGCGCAGATTTGCTCGGCGGACAGCTTGAGTTGGTCGACGAGTTGCGCGTCGACCGGGCTGACGGTCATCGGCTCGTACTTCAGGCCGTCACCCAGGACAGCGACCTTGCCGGCGTTGTCGCCGCTGAAGTTCTGGTCCCAGTAGTCTTTGACGCGCTTGGCCGTCTCGTCAGCGATTTCACCGGGCGCCGTCAGCACGCCGCCGGGGATGGATTGGTTCTCGAAGAACTTCACGCTGTTCTTCTGGATGCGCAGGGCCTGGGTTGCCGCGAGGCCGCACGCGAAGATCGGCGAGATGCCCACCAGCGGGTGGAACAGGCAATTCACCCGGTCGTGGATGATTTCGCTGGCCGGGACTGCCGGCATGTGCTCGAACACGCGCGACAGGTCGTCCTCTTGCAGCGCGTAGTACACCGAGCCATCCGGCGCCACGAGCGGTCGCACGCGCGACGGGTCGAGCACGTACAGCGCCACCACGACGCCGCGGTTGTCTCGCTGTTTGAGGATGTAGGCATTGCCGCTGCTCAGGAGCGACAGCACCCACTGCTCGATGAACTTCTGCCGCGTCTGGAAGCGGTTGGGCTTGCGCAGGACCGGGCTGAATGCCGCGCTGGTCGTCTCGGTCCAGATGCCGCCGACTTGCTCGACCAGTTTGAGGCGCAGTTTCCCGATGTCGCTCGCGATGAGCGTCATGCACGCAAACACCGTGGTCTGCGCCATGACCTGTTCGTGCTTGACCTCCACGTCGGTCTGAAAGCCGAGGTGGCGCAACACAGGCCACCATCCGCCGCGGCTGTCATCGACGCCTGAGAGCATGTACGGCGCGCGCTTGATCTGGCTGGTGCCGGCGATCTTGGACGCGACGTTTGCAAGCGTCAGAGCGGCGCGCGCTCGAATGCTGGTCAGGAGACGCACGGGGTCAGCTTTCCGCCGTCAGGTTGCGTCGGCGGTACTGGCGCTTCGGGCGCACGTATTCCTCGCCTTCGACAGCGGCGGTTTCGGCGGCGTTGTCGGCGTGATCCTTGAGCTTGAACACCGGCTCAGGCGCCAGCACGGGCGCGACGACAACGGGCGCGGGCTTGTAGACCTCGGCGCGGCCGATGGCTTTCAGCAGGCTCGCGTCGCCCTGTCCGGTCGCCTCGAATCGGTCGCCAGGGTTCAGCCTGCGGCCGGCGTAGACGTGCGCGCGAAGCGTCACCATCGGAATCTTCATCTTGTCCCTTTCGAGAAAAGGCCCGGCCGCCGGGAGAGCGGCCGGGCGCTTCAGGTCACGTCGGTGATCAGCTCACGACGCCGCCGTATTCGGCGTTCGACAGGACGGCGACGGCCGAGGCGCGACGCAGCTTGAAGTTGATCGGGCGGACCACCTTGAAGCCGATCTGCTCGGTCTGCCACAGCGACATCAGCGTCGCCGACGCGGCGGTCGGCGTGTCGCCGGCACCCTGCGGCGCATCGTTCTGCTCGATGGTCGCTTGGTCGCTGACGCTCACGTCGACGCCGCCGTCGCCGATCTTCCAGATGTCGGACGGCTTGAGCAGGATCCAGTCGCCGGCCGTCACGTTGTCGCCCGTGTACACCGTGTCACCCAGCAGCGTGCCGCCGTTGGCGTTCAGGCCCGGGAACTCGGTCTGGCCGAGCGCGTTGACGAGCAGCGAGATGGCCTTGGCGAGCGAAGGCGTCATGACCTGCACCAGACCGCTCGCGTTCTTGGCGGTCAGGAAGCCGCTGTAGAGCGACATCATGTCCGCGCGGATCGCGGCGGCGTCGGTGCCGGACGGCGCCAGCGGGGTCAGGCCGTTCAGGATGCCGGCCGGGCTCACGCCGGCAGAGGCCGCGGTCGCCGACAGGAACGTCGTGTCCACGCGCTGGGCGCTGGCCTGGGCGATGCTGTCGCGAATCCACATCTCGGCGGACGGGGACGAGTCCATGACCAGCTCTTTCGAGCAGACGGCCATCGCGCCGACCTTCAGCGGGGTCAGTTCCACGTCGGAGAAGTCGGCCTTGCTGACCGGGATCGCCTTCGACTCGCCGACCCAGTAGCCGGTGGCCGCGCCGTCTTGGCCCTTGATGTGCACGCGCGAGGGGACCGAGCGCAGCGGCAGGCGGTCGAACACCGTCATGGAGTACAGGTACTCGATGAAGTCGCCGGTGAACCGGGTGTCCGACTGCGCGAGTTCGGCGCCCCACTCGCCCGAGCCCGTGCCGCCGCCGGCCACGGCCGCGCGGATGTACTGGACGAGCTTCGGGTGCGACTTGCCCCAGCGGTGTTGCGCGACCTCGGCCGGGCTCACGAAGTTGCCGTTCTTCAGGGCCATGAACGAAGCGGCCTTGGCGATCAGCATGCGGGTGTAGGCCTGGCCCTGGAACTTGTCGTCCGGGTCGGCGTTCTTCACGAACACGGTCGGGCCGCGCGAGGCGGCAGCCGCGGCGGCGCTCGAGCCGTCGATGCCCTTGGCGGCAGCGGCGTTGGTGGCGTGGAACTGCGCGACACGGATGTCGGTGTCCAGCGCCTTGACTTCGACGGACAGCGCGTCGAACTCGGCGGCTTCCTCGTCGGTGGTCTCGTGGTTGTCGGCCTTGAACAGCTCGACGAGTTCGCCCATGCGGGCGGCCTTGGTTTGGCGCAGTTCGCGCAGTTCGGTCAGGGTCTTCACGTTGTTGCCTTTCTGGCTTCGGGAATGAAAAAACCGCCCGGAGGCGGCTTGCTGCTGTTGCCCCGAAGCGCCGGGGCGGGTGTCGATTGGCGGCGACCCTTTTCGGCCAAGCGCGGCCAGGTGCCCCCCATCGATTGACTTGATGCTGGTAATCGTTGCTTCGGCGTTCGCCGGGATCGTGACGAGCGACAGCTCGAGCCACTCCCACGAGGTGAAGCGGTAGCCGCCGGTCTTCATGACTTCGACGCCGCCTTGCAGCGCCTTGAAGCCGATGGACACCGCCGCAACGAGCCGGTACTTGATCGACTGCACCGCTTCGTCGATGCGATCCTTCAGGACGCCGGGCTCGGTGACTTTCGGCAGGCGCGCGACGTAGGGGATGCCCTTGCTGTTCGGCTTCGCGAACTCGACGCGGCCGACAGGCTTCTCGGCGTTGTGCTGCCACAGAAGCGGCATCGGCAGAGAGAACTTCGCGCCCATCGGCTCCACGATGTCTTCCATCCGATCAGCGGCGGGGGTCGAGGCGACGCCTTCGATCACCCATTCGTCGTCCGTCTCGCGAACGGACTTGACGTTCAGTAGCGAATAGGCGCGGTTCATCGGCGCTCCAATGCAAAAAGCCCGCACGCGGCGGGCTTCGGTAGGTTCGGGAAGGTCAGCGTCCGAAAACCATGACCTGATACTTCTTGCGGCGTGGCTTCGGGTTCATCGCCATCAGGGCAACGGCGTTGAACAACGCCATCAGCGGGTCGATCTTGGCGCTGCCAGCGACTTGCTTGGTGATGACGATTGCGTTCCCGCGGGCCTCTGGCCTCGCATTGCCGACTGACCACGCCATCATCGGCTGGGCACCGTGGCGCAACTGCCCGCCGGCCAGCATTCGTTCCGCGGTCTTGATGGCGCCGACCATGCGCCAACCCTGCGGGATGCCGACGATCCGCTCGTGCTCGATCTTCTTGTCGACGATGGCGTCGACGATTGCGCCGATGCCGGCTTGGTCAACGCCGACGCGATCCAGCAGGCCTGAGGCTTCGCACTGCTCCACCAGATCGGCGACCTGTTCCACGTCATCGCCCGGGCGGTCGCAGATGATCAGGTCGCCGCGATCCGCGAAGTCGCGCAGCATCGGGGCGATTTCCTTGCGCCGCTCGAGCACGATTTCATGCGCCCAGGCCCGGCCCCAATGCAGCCAGCGCTTCGTTTCCGTCTCGCGCCCCAGGACTGCGAACCCGAGCAAGTCGTCCAGACCCCCGCCGTCGATGCCGAGCGTGACGACCTCGCAGCGCTCGAGCAGGCTTTCCAGCGTCAGCGCCGGTTCGGCGTTGGCTTCCCAATGTTCCGCGCCGGCCCAGGCCTGCCCGGATAGCGCGAGGCCGATTTCGACGTTCAGGTACTTCGCCAGGACCGTCTGCAGGCTGTCCTTCCCAGCCTCGCCGACCTGACGCAACTTGCGCTGCAGGAATTCCTCATCGACCGATGCACCGAGGTTCGGGTTCGTGATGTAGAAATTCTCAGGCTTCAGGTAGTCCTGATTCGCGAGCATCCGCTTCGGGTGCTCGTACAGCACGGGCAGGAACTGCGGGTCCGAGATTTCGCCGTCACGGACCTTGCGCGCGTAATCGAGCTTGTCCTTGAACACGCCGGCCGGCGGTTCGTCCGACTGCGTGCTCGCGTAGATGACGAATCCCTCGGGCCGGCTTGCCATGCCGCCGGTTGCTTCCTCGAGCATCCGAAAGGCGTTCGGGCGCTTGCCGAACAGCCACAGCTCATCAACGAAGGTTCCGATCCACTTCTTGCCGGCGACCGTCTCGCTATCCGCCGCGACGACCTGAAGCGTGGCGCCTGTCTCGCGGTGCGTGATCTTGCGAACGTGGTCCTGCACATGCAGCAGCGCGGACAGTTCTTCGTCCGCCTTCACCATGTCCCGCGCCGGGTTGTAGGCGTTGTTCGCAACCTCGATGGTCGGCGCCAGAATCCCGAACTCGCCAGAGTGGCGCCAGTTCATGAGCAGCGCCGTCATCATCACGCCGGCAGCGTTCGTGCTCTTGGCGTTCTTCTTGCTGATCAGCAGGAACCATTCGCGGATCAGGCGCCGGCCTGTTTCCGGGTCATACGAACCGAAGATCGAACCGACCCAATCCCTGACCCACGGACGGCTGATGGCGCCAAGGGTAGGACTTCCAACCACGTCCGCAGCGCACAGGTCGCCGAAGATGCTCAGGCCTTCCTCTGCCTGCTCGGGGAACAGCGGCGCGCACGGGACAAGCGACTCGCCCGCCAGAATCCGCCGCTCCCAATCAGGGCAAGCGGTCGTCCACTGCAACGCGCTCACCCGTTACTGACGACCAGCTTCGGCGGCTGCTTGACTGCGAATCGGCCCTTGGCGGCCTTCTTGGCGGCGTCGGCGACTTCTTCCTTCTTGCCGCCGTCGTGCCGCTTGGTGTGCGTGTACTGCACCGCCGCGATTGCGGCCCGGACCTGCAGCGGGG
>ERZ650310.593-NODE-593-length-10723-cov-5.501969_pt1 | contig 10723 bp, 12 predicted proteins | sample MGYA00376246_ERZ650310 | MGnify/ENA primary metagenome ERZ650310 (study PRJEB26733, sample SAMN07839286) | wastewater metagenome | biome: small river; feature: stream; material: water | place: USA: North Carolina | collected 2016-03-01 ...
GCAGGGGCACTCATATTAGTAGCCCTATACCTTGTGGCTGCAGCATTAGCTACGTCTGCTTTTTGAGCTGTTACATCAGTAGGTTTATAAGTAGCCGCGGCTTCAAGCCCAGCAGTGGACCTACCATACATATCTGTTGCAGCTTGAAATTGTTCTGGTGTTTGTAAGTTTCTAGCTTTTTCCTGTAACGCTAAGAACTCTGGATTTGTAGATTTATATCCTGTGATATTACCAGAAGTATCATACACAGGCGTAGTATCAGCTGTGACATTTGTAACGGCTGTACCTAAAGTATTTTTTAAATTAGCTTCGGCAGATTGTTGAGTTGGTGTCTTAGGAGCCGTAGCAGTTACATTAGGGTATCTTGCTTTAAGAGCAGAAGTAAGAATAGCCCCACCTTCTACTGCTTGGTTTAAGTAATTGGTATACTCTGCAGATGATTCTGTAGCCCCCCTAGACCGTGGAGTTTCTTTTCCTGTTCTTAAATCTATATTCCCCTCATACTTATTTGCTGTAGAATCGGAGTAGTTTTGTAAAAAGTCAATTTCTGAGGCTGTTAGTTTTTTACCTGCGTCTATTTTAGCTTGTAAGTTAGTAGCTTTAGCTTCAGGAGTAGTAGGTGCTCCACCTGCTGCGTACCCTTCTAAAGACATCAACCCACCTTTAGCCGCAGTAGGAACTTGTGTTGTACTTTGAATAGCAGGTGATGGAGTATAAGGCGCAGTATATTGAGCTTGTGTAGGCACAGGAGAATAGCCCCCCGCTTTCATAGCGTCCCATGCCGCTGTTTGTTCTGCACTAGAACGCAACATGCTAGTAATAGGTCCGGGTTTATCCGCAGTTCCTAACATAAGAGCTTGGTATACTGGGTTCTGCCACGGAGACTGATTGATAGTCTGAGTAGATGTAGTATTTGAAGGTGCTGCTGGTGGACTGCCATAGAAGGTAGGGCAGAAGTAAGTGAAAAATAGTTTGCGAATACTACTTGGTTTGAATATCATAGCTCTAATCTCTAAAGTTTTTTACCAATAATGGTGTATTTGGGTTTCATGCCGTATCGAGACCATAGCTTAACTATAGATTCACGACCTGCACCTTCTAAATAAGTAGCACCGTTTGACCGGAGTATGTCTTCAAATTGAGCCCATGTAGCTCTGTTAGACACTAGTTTACCACCAATAGCCACCACAAATCCAACTCTGTCAGTGGGTCTATTAAAATAAGTTACAACTAAAGCTCCATGTATTGTATTTTCTTCGTCAGTAGCAACAACAAGATGCCAAGAGCCTAAAGCTACCATCACTCTTATCTCTTCAGCGTTATAATCCCCCGCAGAGAACTCAAGGGCCGCCTCTATAAAAGGCTCAACGTAATCCCATGTTTGATTTACATATTCTAGTGGTACTTGTTGTACTTTAAGCGACATGTTTTTTAGCCGCTCCTAAACCTTGAAGATTAACTGACTCTTTACGCACTTCAATCATTAGATGTCTTAAGAACTCTGCACCTGCTTTAGAAGAACCATTACCCAATGCACTCACTACATCAGCAGGGATAATATAGGCACCATCTTTAAGAGGAACTTGACCTCCATGTGCCAGAGCCGTAAGACCCCCAGTAGCTTTACCTATATTACCTAATGAAGATAGTGGTCCTGATGGAGAGTTAAACCCTAAACCTTTTAAATTTGACATAGCTTCTTGATCCTTATTTGCGAAGTTTGCTGCACCTATTGCGTTTTGTTCATTTGCTTTAGCAGCGGCATCTTGGGCATTTACTATACTATGTCCCGCGTAGTCTCCCATAGCCGCTCCACCTAACCCCGCAAGTCCTGCGCTTAATCCTCCACCTGTTATGGGGGAGCCTGTTAAATTAGATAGGCCTTGCGCGGCATTGTTCATAATACCTGTGGGGGCTGTAGCAGAAGTCGCTCCTGTTCCTACTGTACCTGAACCAGAAATGTCAGACATAGACCCTAAAGGGTCAGCAGATACGGGAGTGCCTTGAGCGGCAGTAGCTAAATCTCCTGTAGGGGTGGATAGTCCTCCGGCTAACCCGCTTGCTGCTTGCGCTGCCGCTGCTGTCCCTGCACCTATCATCGCTCCTTTGCCTACATCTTGCCCACCTACAGCGGCGCTTGTAGCCCCCCCTGCGGCACCTGCGGCTACATTACCTATTCCTTGGGCTGCTCCTTGAATAGCAGCTTGGGTTCCCCCTACTGCGGCTGGACCTAAAGCAGCACCCACACCACCAGCAACACCTGCGGTAGCAACACCGCCAGCAGCCCCCATAAGAGCACCTTTACCAACATCTTGTCCTTGAGCGGCGGCTGATATTGCTCCAACACCCGCACCTAATGCCCCTGCTGTTGCGGCTCCTGCCGCTGCCCCTGCTAACCCTGCTCCTATAGATCCTCCAGTTAATGCTGCTCCTACTGTAGTCGCTGTTGCTCCTCCTACGATTGCCGTTGTTGTTGCTGTTGCTGCTGCTGATACTAAGAAACTCATTGTTCTGCCCTCAGTCGTACTTGATTGGCTTGTCTATAATCCACAGTAAGCTCCTCATTCTCATGAATTTTCTTTATGGCATACATGTCTATATTATCCCCAGCCAGCACGTACTGTGTATTAGGAAATGAACTATGATTCGCATATCTTCCAACAGAGGTTCTAAATTGCCCAATACGTCCGGGAGCTATACGAGAACCACTAAGGATATCTTCAGAAGCAAATACACCTTGACCTTCAATAGCAGAGGGGGCTATATAAGTTAGTTTCTCATTCTCTGGCATAGGTATTTGATCTTCTAGATTCTCTGAAAGTGCTCTAGCTTGCATATCTGTAAACCCCGCCTCTGTAATAGCTTGTATATAGTCGTACCGTTGGTACTCTGCCATTGTGTTAAAGGTTAACACTTCAGCTACTTTAGTATCATCTTGTTCAGTACATGCGTGTATAGTAGCAAATTCCACTTCTTCATGCACATAAACTACACGGTGCGTTCCAGCTGGTGTTATAAACATATCAGGAGCAACTACTTCTTGAGACTCACCTTCAGCATTTAACATTGTAATGCGTCCTCTTAGAGCTACAGATATGTGATTTACCTTATGGACTGCTGTTGTAAAGATGCACCCTGTGGGGACAATAATCCTACGCCCGTATAACTCTTTTGTGTGATAATGTTTTAGTGTAGTTTCTCTGCTCTGTAGTTCACCACTGTCCACTTTAGCCTGTATGTATACAGCCAGCTCATCAATAGAGTTTACGATTCCTTGGGTCTGAACGGGGTTCATGCCTTACCTTTTGCCGCTCTAACTAACATTTTTTCAGCAGCCAGCTTACCTGCATCTTGCTTCACTTGGTCTTTTTTACCATGGGCCGCTTGTCTTACTATAGGTAGTAGATTGTCTAGTAACTTAGCTCCTTTTTCAGGATCACCAAAACCTAACATACGCACTAAATCTGGAGGTACAACAAACTCACCATCAGCTAATCTAATTTCTTCTTCGCCGTCTATATTAGCAGGGATGTCATCAGACATACCATCACCCGGACCATCTAACATACCTCCGTCTTCAAACCCTTGGATTATCTCATGGCGTTGTGGTGTAGCTGCTGGATAAGGTTGTGCACTATGTATTTGAGATTGGGGGTAAAAAGCATTTGGATTTACAGGTTGAGTATTGATATACCCCCCATTCGCCATACCCATACCTTCTTGAGTAATGTTTTTAGCTTGGTTAATCTCATGCGGAATATCTATTTGTTCTAATTCAGATGCATATCTAGCAGGGAAAGTTGCAGTTACAGGCACACCTCCCATAGGTATAGTCATAGATACAGGACCCCCAACAGCATACCCCTGTTTAGGGTTGATTATATCTTTATAGTAGTTAAACTGCGTTTGGGTATCAGGACTATTAAGGCTAGAAAGCGAGGCTAATGGATAACCTAAATCTTTAAAGTACTGCTGTTGTTGCTGTTCATTAGCTTGCGCTGCAAGTTTTTCTTGACGCATTTGGGTAGCCATAGCTTGGTTCTGCTCTACCATATCTTGAGCACTAGAGCCTAAAAGAGACCCCATACCAGCCATTTTACCCCACTCCCACATGTTGTCCTTATTACCCATAGCGGAGAGTTGACTTTTTGTAGCTTGCCCTATAGTAGGAGATAAAGCAGTATTAGGGTCTTTACCCAAAACAGAGGTGGCATTAGGGTTAATCTCGGAAGTTAATCCTACTTGCTCATTTACAGGCATAGCTTTTGATAGCGATTGTTCTAACCCATACTTAGGAGCGTATGCAGATGAGACTTCAGGAGTGGGCATTGCAAATTTAGGTACTTCTGGAGGCACCTCACCATAGGGCACCGCTGTGGATACATCAGTAGAAGCCCCCGGCAAGTTACTGCCACCATAAGCACCGCCAGCCCCAGCAATAGCACCGCCTAACATTCCCGATTTAAAGCCTTTACCTTGAGAGGCACTGTATGCACCACCTAATACTCCCCCTTCTACTGCGCCTAGTGCTGTTGCACCCATAGTAGTAATTCCGGGAGCGGCGGCTAACGCTGCACCGCCTGTAGCAGCACCAAGAGCACCTATACCTAGCATGGCTATTATGTTCTTTAATTCAAACGCTTCTTGTAGCCCTGTATGTGGGTTGGTTGGCAGTTTGTGCCCTATTAGTGATTGAAGCCCAGCTAGTTCGTCTTTGCTAACATGTAAGAGGGTGTTGTCTCCGTTACGTCCTAGAGCTGATAAGCCTTTTGCAGTTGTGTTATATGCCATGATTAATCTCTATACAATTTTAAGGGTGCCAGCACTATTCCAAACATCACCAGAACTTAACCCAGTAGCGGAAGTTGGAAGGTCCGCAATATTAACAATCGTTTTATTCACTAAGGCACTAGCAGGGTCTATTATATGTTCTATAGAAGCTACAGGCTGTACGGCACCCGCCCCCGTTAGAGTAACCACAAGATCAGTACCACGTAAATGCCCCGGATTAGCTTGCTGTTGTATGTAGTAGTTCAGTAACCGTATTAAAGAGTTCATATACTGCACATCGTACTCAAGCGGTGGTAAGGGCAATACATCAGGGGTTGGAATACTAAAGCCGGGGTTTCTCATATTTTACCTGCGTCCATCAGGTTGCACCTGAAGTCTAGGAGTTCCCAACTGCCACTTTATACCTAAATCTTCACTACCTATTCTAAAAGCTATCTGTCTACCACGTAAACGTATCCATATTTGATCGGTATAATCATATACCTGAGTAGTCACTTTGTTCCCTGCAATTACAGGTGCGTCAGTAGAAGTAAAAGTACCTTGTCCCGGAAAGTTCCTAGCTGATATAGACATAGTAACCGAAGGTGCTGGCACTGTAGAACCAATAAAGTCAACGTCAGGAATAACCCGCTTAACAAAAGAAAACTGATCTCCTTCCCCAATATCAAAGTCGGCGCTCTCTATATAACTTACAATCGCACTAGGAGGATTAGTGCACCCATTATCCACACCATTCTCATGCTGCACTAACATACCATCAACAGTAGCCCAAGGAAGCCCCTGTATATGTGAGTCTAACCACGAAGTGCGCTCCATCTGTCCATAATACCAAAGTTTTTCAAGGTAGTTATAAATAACATAACGGTCAATGCTTTCAGAATCTGCAGAAGGATAAAACCACCATATCTCATTATACTTTTCATTAGTACCAGAACATACCTGAGCTGCTTGGTCAGTGTTAAAATCGTCAAATATATACTGTCTTAACGAACAAGGAAGCGTGTCTACACGACCAGAATAAGCATAGAATTTATCAATACCCATCCAGTAAGTGATGCCGTTAGCTGTCGTTGCAGCGTTAGGAGACGCAATAGTTACCTCTGCTGATATAAGATTAAACCCAAATATAAAAGGCTGCCCTTGATACTGCATAGAGTAGATAGCCGAATCTGTCCAAACAATAACTTCTTTACGAGTCTTTTCAGAGGTTATTATTTCACTACCATTTGTAAGCCTATAGAAACCAGCAGTGTTAGTTATATCAGCAGGGTCCCAAATAAGCGGATTTTCTTGATCGCACCATTGAACTAATAAAGGATCTCTAACAGCGTTAATTGCTTTACCTGTAGTAGCACCTGATCCAGTACCTGTAGCTATAAAATATTGCCCTATCTCGTTTTTAGAAGCTCCTAATAAAGTAAAGTCTGTAGTGCCCACAGTGTCAATAACATAGGCTATTCCAACTTCAAAGCTACCCGCAGACACCACAGGAAGCGTAGGGTCATTAGCGCCTAGTACAACAACATGACGTTCTTCAGTAACAAATACACGAGTACCTACAGCAGGAGCATATCCATCTGAGCCAACAATAGCCCGAATATTAATACCTCGCCCAGCTATCTGACCACTTAAAGAAACATTAGACCCTGCATAGTAATAGATAGGACCGTACTCAGCATTAAAAAATAAGTCTTGTCCAAAGGTATCAGCACTCCACAAACGAAGCTCATCTTCAATACCATTACTTTGATAGGGGGTATTCCACCCGTGATTACCATTCCAAGGACCTGCGCCCCAACCAGCACCAAAGCTAGTAGTGTTTAACCCCGTAGTTGCTTGATAAGCCGCTACAACAGGAGCAGAGCCACCACCTGCAGTTACTGCAGTAGATTGAACCCCAGTATCTATATTGATATAAGCTGCGTCAGTAAACTTGATTTCGTATTCTTTGTTAAGGTCATCTACTGTATAAGGACCAAAAGCAGTAGCCCCACTAAAAGTTACAAAGTCATTAGGTGTCGCATGGTTATATGGAGAGTCTACCGTTACCCAAGAGCTTGTTACCGGAGTGGTCGCACTATGTGCAGCGGCAGTAGTTCCGTTATACCCACGAATACACCCTGATAAAGTATTAATAGATGCAGTGCTTACCCATATTTCTTCGGAGCCAATCTTAATAACATAAGGAGCTAGACGAGTAAAAGACGTACCACTAACAACATCAAAAGACGTATCTGTAGCCGTAATACTAGCATTAAGAGTAGAATATATGGGTAGAAAAGGATTTGCAGGGAGGTTTAAAGTTACCCGTAGTGGCGTGATGTCAAAGTATGCACCACCAGAATAGATATAATACTTTAAGTTAGTTCCTAAGCCAAGTAGATAGTACCCTGATAAAGTAACCCATTCTACGATGTGTTTGCAGTCTCCAAGAAACATAGCTGATGTAGCGGGTGCCCATCCTCCTAACTTTTCAGGCATACCTGAACGAAAGCGTATCTTATCTCCGGCGTACCAACCACCTGAGTTAGCTAAATCTGTAGACTCTCTTGATACACCCGGCCTAAATTGTAGGTATTGTAAAGGCATCTATATGCCCCCGTTATATGCTTAGGACAAAGTTAATAGGAGCAAACTTACCACCTGCAGCTACATTATTTATCTGGGTTTGTATATTACTAGTTGCCCCACTTAAATAACCTAGCTCTGTATCAGTAACTGTAGAGCCTGTCAACACACCAAGAGCATCGGTTATAACTGCAACATTAGGAGCATAAGTAGCAAGTACGTTATCATTAGCAGTATAGAAGTCAACCCCATCACTATAAACTATTGTTGAAATACCCGAAGTAACTGTAATACCTAAGCTCCCTACAGTCGTAGTTACAATCTCAACATCACTATCAGAGTCATTAGCAACTACATACACCTTAGATACAGCAGGGGCTAGTATCTTCCTTGATACACCGGGAGTTCCCGTTATGTTAAGTATCATTTGCCTAGATTGGTCAGATACCCCATTTAAAGCAGTTAAGGTTACATCTCCAGCAGTTACGTCTACGCTGGCTAAACCCGCAATGGCTTGCTCTATAAGGGTGCCTAAATTGGTATTAGTTGTAATACCCCACTGGTTAGCTTGTTCACCAGAGGCAATGAGTTGTATGCGTAAATTAGAGCTGTATGTACTCGGCATCGTTGTATCTCTTAAGTAGGTATGTCAGTCCAATTAGGATTTTGAGCAGTATTTATTTCCGTCCAACCTGATGATTGCGTTGTATTTATGCTCGTCCAATTAGGGTTCTGCGATGGGTCTATTTTGTTCCACATACGCATAGAATGCAAGGTTAATTGCATGTTTTGGCTGCCTAATGTAGGCGCTACAGCCTCTTTTGTACTATTTTGTGTTAGTGTTAAAGACTGCCCTATTAATTCATAGTTAGATGCAGCAGTAGCGGTTACATCAGTTTGAGTCAGCACAAGGGCTGTTTGCCCTGTTAATATTGCATTTGCCGCTGCAGTAGCCTCTATTGAATTGAGAGCTAAGTTCATTGCTACTTGACCCAAAAGTAACTTTACACTACTGGCTGTTATACTTAGATTATTTTGGGTAAATGCTAGATCTTGGCCTACTAGCGTGTAGCTTGCTGTCGCAGTAACTGATGTGGAGTTTTGAGCCAGTACAAGGGCTGTTTGCCCTGTGAGGTTTACGGTAGCTGACACTGCAGCTGCTACTGAGGATTGTGTTAAGGTTAGGTTTTGCCCCGCTAGAGTGACAGTGTTTCCTAGCAGTATGTCCGCTATTGGTATAGTCGCAAGAGGAGCAAACCCAAGCATTATGTTTTGTTCTTAGTTATAACCGCAATAAAGCCAGCAGCACTTACACCGAAGCTTATAATCTCTTTACTAAGAGCAGGATCTAAGTTCAAACCCGCAGTTGTTAGTATAGCCGCTAGGCCGTACCATGTTGAGCTTTCTTGTAATCTTGCTAGTACCCATGAGAAAAACGCCATCGTTGACTCCTAATTATCTATGTATCTGCCAGTGAGGACCGTCTTTAAAAGTCTTCCAATCTCCACCCCATTCTATAAAAACCCCGACATCTTGCGCCGCCTCTTTAATAAAGGCAGATAAGGCATTATAGTACTTCCAATCCCATGAAACTTCTCCTCCTATTATAGGCGCTATATCCACTGCATGTCCTGTAATATGGTAAGAGTCCATCGTTTTAGAAGCACCTTTGTCTACCAAATAGCGTTGTCTTTCTTTAGAGCGTAGGCCTTCAAGTACCACAAAATCTAAAGGCGTTATAGTAATGGCATGTTGTACGACCTTTACCAAATCAGGGTGTACCCCTTCTAACCGCTTTAAAGACTTCTCGCTTAACTTAAAACCCATTATACATCACCTCTTGCTGGTTTGTAGGCTTTGGCGTTGATCTGCACTTGAAAACATGCATTGTTACGCTTATTAACTTCACGCTCTATTATATGGTACGGTTGCCCTTGCAGTTCTCTTTGCACTTCTGGCATGAGGTCGTACCCAACTTCAGTAACACCTATATCAATACCACACTGCAGACCTAACGTAGTCTCAGAGCCACCTGTCTCAATCGTATGAAGGTTTCTTTCTTGACTAAACATATCCACACCTACAGGTGTTACTTTCCTACAATGCGTAGGATCGTGGTGGAAGTTCTCGTGTAAGTGATGAGGCACTACAATCTTTATAATACCTTGATCTTTTAGTACACGGTAGAACTCTTTCCATATGTTTAGGTAAGTTTTAGTATCTTGACCCAGATGTTCTAGCACGTGAGTTAGAGCGATTTCATCTACTGAGCTATCCTCAAAAGGCAAAGTCTTCTCTAAGTCTGCTATAACATCGGGCTTACAACGTGGGTCTTGATCTACATTAATGTAGCCTTCAAGTTTGTTATACCCACATCCAAGATTCAACTTCATATTAGTTAGAAGGTGGTACGAAGTTATCTAGTTGCGTTTGTATAGTATCTAACTCAGCTTGTGTAGTAGCATTGGTAATCTCAACATTGATTAACTCGTATCGTGTTTGAGCATCTGCAACTACTTGTGCATCGTAGTGAGTATTAGGGTTGCCATCAGTTTCAGTCTGCGCTTCATAAGCTACAACTTGGTTGAACTGGCTTGAGTTTTGGCCCTTCATACTAGACTTACGGCTATCCATAGGGATCTCATAAATTGTCCATACAATCTCAACAGGGTCTTTAGTGCAATCATAGACTGGACCATTTAAGCCTTGTTGGTAAGGTATAACAGTAGGGATAATCTCAACGGCATATCTCCAACCATCTTGACCTACTGGTACTGGGGGAATAGTATCCCAACATTGTGCCATTTCGCCGTTTACCACCTGAACATATAATTGTGTCATTTTTAATTCCTTTGTTTAATTGAAATTTGTTTAAGAAGATATGGCTATGGTGTTGTAAAACCCTGCAGTGATTTTAAGCCAAGTGGTTAAACTACCTACTTGTTTAGGGCTTGAGTAGGTAGTTACGTTACCTAGACCTAGTTGCCCATCATTATTTCTACGTATTTTCAAAGGCTAGCAAAAAACTATCAAGACCGTTTTGAAAGAGCAAAAGCAAAACTAGGAGCATCAAATGAGTAAAGAATGGCGCGATAATATCCCTGAAAATGGAGTGTTGCGTAAAAAAGACAATAACACTGTTGTACGAATAGTAGCATCAAATAATTTTGATTGGCTTGCTTGTGTTTGTGAAATCTTATCTTCTGCTTTTTTGTAGGCTGCTTTTGCTTTATCGTATTCTGATTGTGCAGTAGTTAGCCTTTCTTGGGCTTTTTCTTTGGCTTTCCTTTGTTCGTCTTTTATATGCTCCTGCATATAAAAATTTTTATAAAAATCTGCATTATTAGATCGGAAGAGCGTCGTG
>ERZ650310.594-NODE-594-length-10722-cov-8.955283_pt1 | contig 10722 bp, 27 predicted proteins | sample MGYA00376246_ERZ650310 | MGnify/ENA primary metagenome ERZ650310 (study PRJEB26733, sample SAMN07839286) | wastewater metagenome | biome: small river; feature: stream; material: water | place: USA: North Carolina | collected 2016-03-01 ...
GAGATCGCTGATCGTGACTGGAGTTCAGACGTGTGCTCTTCCGATCTCGAAGTGGTGGGCGAAAACTTCGAGAAGACTGTTGAAGACTCGTCCGACCTGGCGCGTGAATACGCAACCGACGTGGCTAAGTTCACGGTCAGCAGGGAAGTGCATGATGAGGCCATGCGTTTTCTAAATCCATGGAACAAGCCAGCGAACATCAGTGAGTTCATGAAGATATGGAATGGCAGCCTCAATCTGTTCCGCAGCTCAGTCACGGTGCCGTTCCCGGCGTTCCATGGCCGTAACTTCATCTCTGGCACTATGCAGAACTTCTTCTACGGCACCGGAGACCCAACCCAAATCGGGCCCATGCGCTACCTAAAACCAATCAAGCAAGCTTTTGATGTCCGCAGCGGGAAGGTCGTCAAGGGGCTTTACACAGATCTGCCCAAGTATTTAAGAGAAGACATCGACAGGGCCTACATTAACATCGCAGATAAAGACGAGGCAGCGACTCGATGGCTCCAAGACACTGTCTTTAAGTATGGTTTAACAGGTGATAAACAGGGGTATTCGGCAGAGCGGGCCGGCGAAAGTGTGTCCTCCTTGGGATCTCAAATGCCCGGCGCAATCATCCCCAATGGGCTGCTTGGAATCTTCCGGAAGCAGGCGCCCGGAACTCACTGGATGGACAGAGTAAACCCAATCCACTTCCATGGCGTCGGGCGACCAGTGAAGGTGCCAATTGACAAGACGGCGGCCGGCGGACTCGTGGCTGCAGCGAATCCAAACAAAAAGAAATGGGCATGGGAGGAGTATGTCGACTCCATCCAAGACAAGCTCTCGGGATATGAAATGCAGCCCTACGACGAGACCACCTTCAGCTTGGGACGGGCCGGAGAGGACATTGCCCACTTAACAGAGGACGTGAACCGCATCGCCCCATTCCTTGGGTTATTGAAACAGGGAATGGACCCTGCCGCCGCAGCCCGCAAGGTGCAAGAGATTCAGGTCGATTATTCGTCCCTCTCCGAGTTCGAGAAGAAGCTCAAAGGCCTGTTCCCCTTCTACACATTTTCATCCCGCATTCTGCCACTCACCCTCAAGAACCTCGTTCAAGATCCGGGTGGAGCCCAGGCATGGGCCATCCGTGCGACAGCGCGGGCCCAGAGCGAAGAAACGGCACCGGACAACATCCTGCGATCAACCGCCATCCCCCTTGGCCAAACCCCGACCGGTGCAGACCGATATTTTACGGGCCTTGGGCTAGCCTACGAAGACGCCCTGTCTTTCATGGGCGGACTCAACGGAGACATGAAGGGAACAGCCTCCGAGATTGTTTCCAGACTGCGGCCAGAACTTCAGGCCCTGGGCGAAGTGGCCACGGGAAGATCGCTCTTCTTCGATAAACCACTCAACGATCTTGACCCGCAGGTCGGAAGACTGCTCTCCAACGTAAGATCCAGCTTCACAGGAGTGAAGCCAGAGGGACAGGCCGAACCCATCGCCGGAAGCCGGGGAGTGGAGTTCATGCTCGGGAAACTCCCCACCTCACGCTACATCGGAACTGCCAACAACCTCCTGGACCAACGCAAGGGGATTCCAAACAAACTGCTCAACCTAACCACGGGCATGAAGACAACCGACGTCGAGCCATGGCAGAAGGACAAACTGAACATCGACCGGGGTGCCGAGATGCTCAAGGAGCTTGGTGGAAAGTCCTCGCAAATCAGTTACCTGCCACAGTACGCCAAGGATCGACTATCACCGGAGCAGCTCACGCAGGCCAACTCCATTCAGTCCTGGATGAAAGAAACGCAGGCGCAGGCGCGCAACCGCAAGAAGGAAGAAGACGCGGCCACCGGAGACAGCGATGTGGTCAATCCACGCACCGCAGAAGCAAAGAAACAAATGCTAACCACCATCCTCAGCGCGGCCCTCAAGGCCAATGGTGATGACCGGGCAGGACTCGAGGCCCAGGCTCTGGACCTGTCCGTGAAAATGGGTGATCGAGACTTCGTAAAGCGTATCCTTGGGCCAAGACTGTTCCAGCAGTCGGAGCAGATACGCGCGGAGCAAAAGAAGAAACGGGACAAGAAGGCTATCGACTCCTGGATGTCCGACTTCAAAATGAAGCACCAATCAAACGCCCGAAACGCCGAGTCCAATGCCGCTTCACTGGCAGGGGCTTCAGATATCTAAATCCAATGAATCGTGCGGGACTCGAACCCGCATGTGCAGACAAAACCGCCTGCCGTCCTACCGTTAGACGAACGATTCAATGCTACAGAACCTACCCTGGCTGACCAGGAGGATCAGGCAACGGACCGAGGAAAATCGCTTCGGGTGTTGTCGGCCCGTCCACCAACCGAAGGCAATCAAACTCAACCTTCTTGGTTTCGGGATTGTAGACCAAGAACCAAGCCTTCTCATGGCCCTTCAGGTCAATCCAACTCTGCCATAGCAAATCACTCACTGGCATTCTCCTCTGGCTGCACAGAGGGGGGAATCTCACCCAACACCGACTCAAGCGACCCGACTTCGGTGGCGTCAACACTCACCTTCTCGCGTTCGCTATCCGCCAACTCCTTTAGTGATTCAGCATCTTCGGCCATCACTTCCTTGGCGACTTCCAGCTCCGGCGACACGCTGTCGCCATCAGTAGAGACCGGCGCCACGCCCGCATCCGTGGAGAACGCCTTCATGGCCTCCTGGACCATCTCACGCGTATCTTCCATGGTGATCAGCACCTCAGCCTCGACTTCAATAGTAATGTACAAAACACCACCAATCATCCACCCGTCACCAGATGGTCCGCAGAACTTACCGCTCGCGCAGCCGGCCACTCGACCGTCATCCAGAAACACAAGATCACGAACACCATCCGCATTAACAACATCGATTTGTTGCATCGACATAACAAAGACTCCTTAATCACCAAACAACTTAAAGCTCAACCCGAATATTCGTATCCGGGACTCATCGTGACGCTGCGAGAATAGCTCTCTTTTTATCGGAATCACCTGAAACAGCCGTCTGAACATCCGGACAGTGATGCCCCACCGCCATACCCAAACGTAGAACAGCGGGGGCTTATCACGCATCATTTCCAAAACCTCTCCGCGCAATCAATTGCACGCTCTATCGTGGATTCAAGGCCTGGCCAGTCATCCATGTCGTCGCCAGGCACAACGCAGCACCAAAGATGGCCATCAACCTCATGCCACCACGGGTCGACACCCGGATAGCATATGAAGCTTGTCTCCCAGCAATTAACAAGGCTCTCACCACGATGCAGGTTAACACGCCAGCACGTAGCTCCATAGCCGTCATCAATTGCTATCGAGACGCTTCGGCACTTCTCGGCGTTCTTCCAGGCTTCCAGGCGTTTCAAGACGTCCATTAGTTTTCTTTCAATTGTTCCAGAAACTCAATAAGCGGCCCAAAGGTGCATTCCTTCTGAAGCTCCTCGACCCAGGCATTGTGGGCGTCACGTCCGGTCGGTGCCGGTTCAGTAGTGTAGCCCCAGATCCAAGTATTCGACTTCTTGCAGTCCGGACTACTCTTCAGGTGCTCCCGCCTGGCTTCCGTCGAGAAATAGTAGGGCGACCTTGGATCGGCACTGCTATGAGTCCAGACGTCCATCAGTGCATCACAGGAGGGGCATTTAATGGCCGTATGGTACTCCAGGGACGGCACCACACCACAACCAACATCTGGGCACTCATCCTCGATCTTGCCGGCCTTCTCGAGCCATTCACGACTTGGACCTGCCATCACTCACCCCGCTTTCCATGATCAGTATTCAATGATTCACCACAGACGAGGCACTTTGTGACCCACACCTTCCACCACTTGCCGTAGCCATTGTCGCAATCTAACTCTTCCACATATGTGCTTGGGTGCGGGCAACCGTCCTTAATGAGCTTCTCTTTGTAGGCATCGAACTTATCTCCCACACCGCGATGGACAGCCTCGAGGGCATCGCAGTAATCCTTTTCGAGCTTTAGATAATGCGAAATCCGGCGAGCGTCTCTAGCTGTTTGAATTCCTTCCATCACTCACCCCGCTTCTTTGCTTCTTTGTTTGCGTACTTCAAGAACTCGTAAATCCCCTTGGAGTTCCACCACTCGGAGAATAATTCACCCATAATGTCGTCCGTGAATGACAGGAGGGCCTCATTCTCGGCAATATGAGTGGTAAGCTCGCGGGAATCATCAACATCTTCTGGTGTCCAGGTCATTTCAGACTCTCCTTAATGAGGTCGCGGGCTATCTCTTCCCATCCATCAACCAAGCGGATGGACGTGTACCCAATGCGGTCCGCAATCTTCTTATCTCCAAGCATCAGAAAGCCAGACCCACCCCAAACCTCCAGACCGACAAGCACCCTCAGACGCTCCCAAGAGTCTGAGACGAATTCGTTTTTGACAGTGAGCATCTGCTGCCCCGCTGGCCCGATCTTCTCGTCTCTTGGGAACAAAACAAGATTGGTCGTATGGTCCGACAGGTGATAACAAACCCCGGCTACCCTTGCGTCAATCGACATCATTCTCTCCCATCAATCGCATTGTGTATCACAAGTGGAACAGATTCCCACTCAACCCTCGGACAGCATAGGCAACCAGTGCCTTCCGTGACGTGCTCTATCCAGTCATTCTCGGGGTAAATGTGAATCATCCTTCTCCTCCGCAGGTCTCTCTATCGATGTTACTTTTGCGTCAAATAATGCGCAGATGCGCAGGACGTAGGGGTTGGCCAGGATGTTGGGTGTAGTGGTCATACGTGCTCTTCAACCGTCAGCAGCGCCCCTTCGGCCTCGGCATCCTTTATCCACCCATCAATACTGTCGCGAAACTGCCTTGCACCTTCGATACCCATCTCAAATCGAATAGTTTCAAGCGTCTCCTGATGAACAATACTGGTCCCAGAAAAAGCCATCTCCTTGCCAATGAGCGTAATAACCGCCTCAATCAGCGGGACGGCCTCTCCCTCAACAATGCAATGGCGTAGATTGCGAGCAGTAACAGCTAATTGTCTCATTCAAGCACCAGTACCTTTATGCGAGTTTCGCCCTCAGGCAGGGCGTCGAAGTGGTTTTCAGAAATCCGGCCATCACGCTCGATGGCGGTGTCCAGTGACGTATAGCTGATGTCAATGAAACCCATATTGCGACCCGGGCGCACGACAGTGTAGTCGTCCGGGACGGATTTTAGGTAGTCGCGAAGTTCACGTACGTTCATGTGTTGTTCTCCTGGGCGGATTATACACACATGTCCGTAGCCTTGGCAAGTGCACGCGACTCGGATTTTATGGCGGGAGCGAATCCAAACACAGCCAGTCCATTCTTAACAATCAAGGCCTCGGCGGACTCGATTTCATTTACGGGACAGGCCAACGCGTCATGGATCGTGAAGCAGGGGAAGTAGCTGGAGGCTTCAATCAAGGTGGGTTGCATCACCTTCAGCTCTTGAAGCATTAGAAGGTCGCTCAGTCCGCCCACGCCAAGCCTGAAGCGAAGCTCGACGATCTTGTCGTGAAGTAAGGGAAACATCCGCCGCATTGCTTCAGCGACCTTTCGGCGACCAAGGAAGTTCCAAAAGATACATTCAGTCTGGACCCTTATCTTAAATTTACCAGTATTTTTAGCACCAACGGCGTCCGCCAGTGCGAGATAGAAAGTCCGATTCTGCAGGTGGCGTATCAGCTCGTCCTTCTCTGGTCCATCCGGAAGCATTGAAGCAAGGGCGCACCAGTAACAGGCGTGAATATCCACGGTGGCAAGGGGTATTTGCTCGCCATCCACCTCAAAATTACACAATTTACGAACGGCTTTAGGGCATCCGGTCATGGCGTGGTAGGTGCGGTTTCGGGTCTGACAGGCGCCGTTAAAAAACAAATCTTCATTTGTGCCGTAAGCACTCTCGAACCATCGCTTCTGGTCGTCATCAAAGCCTTCTGTGTCGATGGCGTCAGGGTTAGGTAATCGCAGGACCGAAAGCCCATTCAGGCTTGCCTTGCCCCAAGCCGTGGAGCCGTTAGTATCAAGCTTCACGGGGAGACCCTCAGCGGAGCACCAGGTCCGCCAATCGTCCGAGCGAGAGGCCCAGACAGACTTATCAACAAACAAACATCTCCACTCCAAACCCAACACAAACGCATTACTGTTGGCGCAGTCAAATTTCTTGAATTTTTCGTTGAATTTTCGCAGAATCGCTCGCTTGCCAATGTCGCCCCGGTCCCTCGGATCGACCCTCATTATCACGCCAGCCACCTCCATCCGCCACAAGATGGCCGTCAGCTCCTTACGGCCCGGGCCCCCGGCCCAGTACTCAAATCTCCTCTGATTCACTTGGCACACCCCACTAGCGAACCATCTACTGTACATCTCCACGATCTCGGCCTGGATCTCGACCCGCTCGTTCTTGATGAACGAAAAGATCTCCGCAGGAAGGTGGTAAGCCTCCCTCGGAGATCGTTGAATCAGTTTTCGGGTCAGGATATCCATAAGCAGTGGCGACACGCTGTCGCCGGTTCCTATTTCTTGATTTTCACTAGCTTCTTGCTGACCCACATTTCGTAGCCTGCACTCTGGACAAGGAGTGCTTTGATTGTGGCCGCCGCAAACTCATCGAACTCCACGTCTTTGCGCGTCGTGTAGTTCGCAAACTTCTCTTCCCCAATCTTCCTGAGTAGGACGCTCGATCCTGCTGGAGCGATTCTTGGGTTCGGGAAGCTCCTTAGCCTCTTTGTGGACTTCTTGCTCCGAATCGCCTTGCTTCGGTCTTTTTCGCACCCTCGGCGTCTGGCGTCAAACCTGCTTTGTTCTTTCTTCCACGAATCGGTCGGCATGGCTAGATCTCCCGTTCGCCGATATACTCTCCTGCCAGCGGCACTCTTAGTCGCTCAATAACGCCGCAGAATCGATCCGCAGCCGATTGTGGCAGATTAAAAACCCCCACGATTAGGTCATTACTGTATTGTTGGTAATTCATCATCCCCAGCCTTCTCCACTATATTATTGCAAGGTCATCGGATTTCAAAATTTCTTCCAGCTCGGCCGCCCGATACTGCACCACCCACTCAAAACCCCGGGCCGTGAGTTGCAGCCACAGCCCATCGCCCATTCGCTGGTAAATCGTTTTATCGTGGTGGAAATAGTCCACGATTCCCTGGTCGAATTTCTTCACAACAACCCGTCCCCGTCTTCCCAGACCAGCTCGTCACCATCCCACATCAATGATCCGTCATCGACCAGGATCTTGGCCATGGCGCACAGGATCACGAATTGCTGCTGTGTCGTCATTCCGGCGAGCCATTTTTGGTAATCTGTTAGTCGCATGTTACAACTCCTCCTTGAACGCGTTTTCATCAACGGCCTCGATCATGTCGTACAGCTCGCCGAAGCAAAACGACTGGTTTTTCCTCCAGGTAATGATTCGGTCAAAGAAAGCGACAAATCGCTCCCTCTCTTGCTTGAGGGCCCCGATTTCCTTCTTCAGTTCGCGAATAGTTCCTAGGTGAAGGCTATCCTTTTCAATCATCCTGGCCAGCGATTCCTTCAATCCATCGATCTCATTGAGCTGGTGATTAATAACTCCATTCCTGTCCCGGATCTCAGTCTCTAATTCAATGATCCATCGCTTCAGGTGTCCGTTAAACATCGTTTCGCTCCGATTCTTCTTGATAAATCTCTCTCAGGCGATTCGAGTATTCTGCCTCGCTTAGACGAGCCTTAATCAGGCTCTCTCGCAAGTCGTAGATCACCGTCCGCTCGGCCAAGTCCATTGTCGAGTCGACTTCGTTGACGAATTCCGTGAGGCGCTCGATTTCTTCCTTTTGGCGCTTCATTTCCTGGTCGCGATTCTTGACCAGTTGCCGTAGGCTTTCGATTATTGCATTTTGGTAACGAATAGACTCCACTCGACGACTGTCAAGGATTCGCATTTCCGCCAGATCTTGCTTCAGCGCTTTATTAAACACCATGCTCCTCCATCAGCTTTTTGTAGTAGGTCTCGGATTTCTCGACCAGCGTGCATTCAAACCCGAGCCGCTTGCACACGCGAAGGGTAGTGCCTGTGCCCGCACATGGGTCCAACACTGTGCCGCCTGGAGGTGTAGTGAGCTTCAGGCAGCGTTCCACCAGACCTTCGTGTAATTGCGTAGGATGCCACGCGCGACGCTGCTTACTATTACCTGTAACGCGAGGGAAATCAAAAACATCATTCGGCACGCGTCCCCGAGGGTCGGCCCGCTTGTCGCCATTCTTCTGTCTCCAGCTCTGAACCCTGATCGCGTCCGGGTATAGCTGACGCTTGTCTCCCGAAAGCCTCCATAGTTGCCTGTACGAGTTTCCTAGATCCTTTTGGTTGTGTTGACCGAATGTGAATGTCTGGATGCACGGGAGGCACTCCCACTGCCTCTCTCGCACGATATGGGCCACTTCCAGGGTGTGTTTTGAGTTGAAACTGAGCCACAACATCTCGGCCGCGTGTATGGCATAAAAAATCATGTCATCCAGCCACCCGAAGTAATCGTCCATCTTGTCCTTATGGCCATCGTACTTCAGACCAATATTGTCGGGTGGATCGAGGAAGACGGTATCGAAATAGCCCCCGGTGGTCTTGATAAACTCAAGGCCGTCACCGTGAATTATCTTATGGCGACAGCCTGTCGCCGCGTCACTCATTTCTTCCTCGCGTTGAATTTCGAGCCGAGCGCCTTCTTGATATTGGTGAGCTTCCTTCGCTCCATCTTCCAGAGTTTAATGGCCTTCGCGTACACCTGAACTGAAGGCATCTTCTGCTCGATTTCCTTGGGCGGGTTTCGGATGCCAGTGCAGCCGGCTAGGTTCTTACCATCACCGCAGTCAACGTCCTTGGGTGGCGCCAGTAGCGTTCCCTTTCTCCCTGGCCCGTCATTACGCGGCGAGCTGAAGATTGCGTCCAGATCTTGCTTGGTCATCTTAGCGTCCATATTCATCTCCTTGTCGTTACTCACTAATCCCCCCCCATTACATCCCGAACGAAATCGAAGTCCTTGTTTCGAATGGCATCTTCGGCATCGTCGAAGCCGGAGATGTAGGAAAGCTCAAGGGCCCTCTTGAATTCCTTCTTCGTCAGTGCCACATTGCCGTCCAGATCCTCAAGGTTTGGGTTCCGTCGCAGGATTTTTTGCCAATAGACGCTGAAGTTCATGGTTTCTCACCAAAAATTAAGTCAAAACCAGCCCACGCGCGGCACAGGGGGCATCCCATATCCACGTCCGGGCAGCGCTCGCCGTAGTGGTCTTCTATGTGAAGTACGGCGAGTCGCTTAAATTCTTCCCAGGCCTTTTCACTCACGATGCAGTGCCTACTGGCTTCACGTATTTGTGCCATCCGTATGCGCCGGCAACATGGCCCTCCGGAATGTCCTTCTTGACGAAAAGTGTTTCGCCTTCCTGGTGCTGCCCGAGTGATCGCTTGTAGCCGTTGAGCGCTCGCCCTTCCTTGGAATTGTCCATGCACACTTGCTCGTAATACTTGAACTTGCCAACTTCTCGGTAGCCAAATCCAACCTTGGTTGACTCGTACCACTTGCCGTCAATTTGAGCCACGGCCCGCATGTCCATGAAGATTTCATCCGTGGAGGCTAAAGCCTTGATCACCTCCTTGATGTCACCCTCAACTTCAACGCTGATACCATTGCCGTAATCTTTCGTTACTTTCATGCTCATGCTCATTCTCCAATGTATTTAAGTTGCTTGTACCTGGTGGTCGTTGATTCCACCACTTCTTCGATTTCGAAGCTCTCTTTGGCGTATGCCAAGTTTTCTTCCATCTCCTTGATGTACGCGGCCATGAATTCAGGACTCGCAATATCAGTGGCCCGATCTTTAAGTTCGATCAGGCGACTCCAATATTCGCCAAGCTCTGATCCTTCGTAGTCTGCGTATTCCTGAAGCTCTTTTGCGATGTCGCAGAGCTTCGTGTAATCATTGATGCTCATGACGGCTCCAGATCAGAAGGGTATGTCCGAGCTATCCACGTCATACCCGCCACTCGCCACACTACTCGCCACCGCTTCACCCTGCGACTTCGTTGCCTCGGCCGTGGAAGAGATGAAGCTGAACGACTCAAGGCTTAGGAAGTATTGAACTCGCGCACTCGGGTCTTTCTGCCACTTGCGTCCGCCAACTTTGCACTTGGCCTCGAAATCGGAGCCAATCGTCAATGAGTCGGCCGCGTCGCATGCCTCGGTTCCAGCAAGTTCAACCGGGATGTACTGTTGAAATCGACCGCCATCAGCCTCGATAATGATGGTTCGCTTCTTGAAGCCCTTTTGGCCAATGGCCTTGGTTTCTTCGATTGCATACACCACACCACAGATCGTCACTTCATTTGCACTCATTTCTTACCTCTCTCTAGCCATTCAAGGGCTCTTAAAAAACATCGTGCCGGCTCCAGCTTGGCTGCTATTGCCCGGCCTATTTGCTTCACGTCGTCGGGATGGCGCATCCTGGCCTCGACGTTTAGCATCAGCTCTTGCTCAAGGATGCTCAAGTCCATAATCGTGATCCGCTCTTCAGGGTTCATCATACTGCCACTCCTTGTTTAAGGCAAGCTCTTCTGACTAGTGTGCCATAAGGCAGATTCAAACGCAAGCCATTCAAATCTATAGCAGTCGTCATTGCTCCAATCGCCATACGCCCCATGCACAACCTGTGTAGCCAAAAACCCATTCTTCTTGAATAGGAGCTG
>ERZ650310.595-NODE-595-length-10706-cov-4.032955_pt1 | contig 10706 bp, 13 predicted proteins | sample MGYA00376246_ERZ650310 | MGnify/ENA primary metagenome ERZ650310 (study PRJEB26733, sample SAMN07839286) | wastewater metagenome | biome: small river; feature: stream; material: water | place: USA: North Carolina | collected 2016-03-01 ...
GATTGTTGATAAAGATGGTCGAAAGCTTAAAGAGTATGAACTTTGGTGTAGTATGCTACAACGGGTTTATGATTCTAAAAAACATATAGAGCTACCAACTTACACAAACTGTTCTGTTTCAGAAAACTTTAAATACTTCCCTTATTTTAAAGAGTGGTGTAATAACCAAATAGGTTTTAATAAGTTTAGTGCAGATGGATTGCCTTACACATTAGATAAAGATATTCTAGTAAAAGGTAATAAGGTTTACTCAGAGGACACCTGTTGCTTTGTTCCGCACAAAATAAACACCGTCCTTATAAAATGTGACGGGAGACGTGGAAGTAATCTTATCGGTGTTTACTACCTTAAATCTAAAAATATCTATACTGCAAGTATAAGTATAGATATGAGACAGAAATCACTTGGGCGGTTTAAAACAGAAGTTGAAGCTTTTCTAGCTTATAAAGAAGCTAAAGAAACCTATATTAAAGAGGTAGTCAACTTTTACAAAGATCAAATATCTGTAAAAGCTTACAATACACTAATGTCATATTCTGTTGAAATGACAGATTAACAATTTAACGAGGTATTTATGTATGAGATGTGTGTGTTGTAATAGAGCACTTATGCGACCTACTGGAAGCAGAACACTTCCATCTGGTGAGAAAGTTGAAGAAACATTCTGTAATGTTTGTAGAAATGAAGTAGATAAAATCTTACGTGATGACTCATATAATAAGAATACAAAGTTTGAAGGTATTGTAGAACAGCAAATGTTTTATGGTTGTGTAACTCCTCAGAAGAATCCTGTTTACTAAAGTTTAATGACAAGAAAGAAAAGAACAATAAATAAGAACTTAGCAATTAAGTTCAATAAACACCCTAACGGGTTGTTGCGGAGAGGGGAGCAGTTATGTGTTCTCAGCATCAAGGCAGGATAGTGTGGCTGTTGGTGTGTCTATTACGATAAAGGATAATACATGGCTGCAATTTATAATTTCTCAATTGAAAAAAGTATACCTTTTCAGAAAATGATTCTTTTGAAGAACTCGGACAACTCTGTAAAAGATTTAACTGGGTATTCTGCTAGGATGCAGATCAAACCTTATAAAAGTTCAAAAGAACTTCTTATTGATCTAAGTACAACAAATTTAAAACTACGCATAGATATTCCTACTGGCGCTGTAACTATTATTCTAAGTAGTGACGACACAGACTTACTATATTACACCAAATCTGTATATGATTTAATTCTTATTAAAGAAGAAAAAACATTTAAAGCATTAGAAGGTGAGATTACAGTAAGTATGGGAGTAACTGAATGGAAGACTTAATTGTAGTTATTGAAGAAAGTCTGCCTTCTATAGTAATTTCTGTAGTAGATGCAGACACAAATATTGAAATTCCCCCAAATACAAATACTAATTCATTAGGGTCTTTATCTGATGTAAATACTTCCTTTGCTCAAGATGGTCAAGTACTAACTTTTCAATCAGGTGAATGGGTTGCCGAAAATATCACTGATGAATCAATCACTACCCCAATTGATGCGGGTACTTTTAATTAAGGATAAAATATGGCACGTATTCAATTACGCAGAGGTTTAAAGGCAAATTTACCAACTTCAGGTATGCTTGCAGGCGAAGCTCATGTAACTACAGATCGTGGTACATTGCACGTTGCAACAGATGCTACTACTAAAATTCCTGTTGTTCCTGCAATTGATGATTTAACAACATTAGCATCTGTAGACGGAACTGCTGACTTACTGATTATTCACGATGCTTCAGCAACAGGGCAAAAAGAAAAGAAGATTACTTTTGATAGTTTTAAAACAGCATTAAATATTCCCATTGCAAGCACAGATGAAAAGGTTGCTGTTGTTTCAGGAGGTACTTCAGGTTATGTTTGGGGTACAGATGGAACTGATGGTGTGCTAAGAATGAACTCTAGTATGTCATGGTCTAAAGATGCAGCAAATGGTTTCGTCACTTTAGCTGTTGGTACAGTAGATGGTGGGGTATTCTAATTAAGTTATGGCTACCCTAATTACAAAAAAGAATAGTACAATTGGAGTTGTTCCAAATACTACTCAAATAGAAGTTGGTGAGTTAGCTGTCAACACTGCTGATGGTAAACTTTATACTAAGCATACCGATGATACTATAAAAACTATTGGTTTTAATCTAATACCCTATGAAGTTAATTTAGGTAATAAACCAAGAAAAGAATTTAAATTTACTATCACAGATTCTAAGATTCTATCTACATCTAAAGTTGTAGTTTACCCTGATGGGACTCCTGCAACAAACAGAGGAACAGATGATTGGGAATGGGATACAGCTCAATTTGCAGTAAAAACTACCAACGGTTCATGTACAGTGTATTGTATTTTTACAGGAAAAGTAAAAGGTAATCGTAAAATACTGTACGTTATTAATTAAATAGAGGATTAACATGGCTTTAATTGAAACTGGTGATAGTTCAACTGGTGTTGCTAACGTAGACAGTAATTATAATTTAAAGGTAGCATTACCTTCTGTAAAAGATCAGGCAGGATATGTTGGTATTGCAGGATTTGCAGATGACGCAGGTAATGTACGCATTCCTATTGGAGCTAGTTCACAAGGGTTATTAGGCACAGGATCAGTTCAAGTAGACTTCGAACAAGGGTTTAGTGCTTCTGCTATTTCACCTTCTGTTTGGTCTCAAGTTCTAGGCGCAATGACAATTGGTGTAGCAAACAACATTGTTACATTAAACTCAGGTAACTCTCTTGGGGCAACAACTTCAGCTCGTTTAGTATCTTATCGACAAGCTAAGACTCCACGAGGTTCAGATAGAATAATCGCTTGGCGTATGATGTTACCTAACCTCGTAACAGGCGCAGTAACAGAGATTGGTGCATTTGCTGCTACAGGTATAACATCTCCAACATCAGGGTCTTTCTTTAGATATGGTTCGGATGGTACTTTACGTGGTGTTTCTATTTCCGTAACAGGTGCAGAATCAACTACAGAGGTTATTCCTACTCCAAGTTTAAACGTAGCGCATGACTATACAATTTGGATAATGAGTAAGTCAATCGTATTTCAGATTGATGATGTTGTTGTTGGAAGCATCCCTCTTGGAGATACAGCACCTAGTCCTGTTACTTCAGAATCATCTCCGTTTTGTGCAAGATTATACAATGCTTCTGCTACGGCTACAGCACAACAAGTTTACTTACATCGTTGTGTAGGTGCTTTGTACGGAGGTACTTACGGTTACGATCGACAATTCTTAGCTGCTTTAGGTGGAGATATTGGGTCTCAAGGTGTCGTAGGCGCAGGAACAGGTTATCTTGCTAACTGGGCTAACTCTGCTGCCCCTGCTTCGGCTACGTTGTCTAATACAACAGCAGGGTACGCTAGCTTAGGTGGACAGTTCCAATTTGCAGCAGTATCGGGTTCGGAAACAGATTATGCTTTATTCGCATTCCAAGTTCCTGCTCAAACCGCAACGAATCAGGGCAGAACTTTAGTTGTACACGGTATTAACATTAGCACATTCAACATGGGCGCAGCAGTAGCTACAACTCCTACGTTATTACAATGGGGTATTGCTTATGATGGTACAGCAGTATCTTTAGCGACAGCAGATGCAGCATCGACTAAAGCTCCAAGACGTGTCCCTTTAGGTTGTCAATCACTTCCTGTTGGTTTAGCGGTTGGTGGCAATGTACCTGATTTGCGTGTTGACTTTAGACAACCTTTATCAGTCAATGCAGGAAACTACTTGCATGTAATTTTAAAGATACCTGTTGGAACAGCTACAGCTTCTCAAATTGTGCGTGGTGTTGTTGCAATTAACGCTACTTGGGAATAACCTAGATCATCATCAGAAAGACTAAGATTAGAAAATATTATGGGGAATGCTGATGCCTTTTGTTAAAGGTCAAAGTGGGAATCCGCAAGGAAGAGGTACAGGGAAGGACTTGGTTAACCCCAAGTCTCTTACAGGAACAGAATATCGTGAGAAAGAGTTTAAACAAATTCTTAGACGATTAAAACCATTAAATAATAAAGCTCTTAAAGTGTTTACAGATATGCTTGAAGATGAAAAGACAACCGAAGCTACTAAAGTTAAAGTTGCAGTATTCATTATGAAAACATATCAAGACATGATGGATGATTTATACAAACCTGTAAATGCTAGTGGTAAATCTGATGACGAAGATCAAGAGGAAAAACCTTTAGCTCCAATCATTTCATTTAAAGTAGCAGAGGGATAATACCTTTTGCAATATAAAGTAGGGAAGCAATGCAACAAGAAAGAGACGTAATTGCTCCTGCTAGTAAACCACAAGAGTTGTTCATTAACTCTGAGGCAGATATTACTATTGCCAGTGGTAGTGCTGGTAGTAGTAAATCATATTCCATTCTATTAAGATTTTTAAGATATATTAGTTGCCCTTATTCAAGGGGTGTAATCTTCCGTAGGACATCTACACAATTATTACAACAAGGTGGTCTTTGGGATGATGCTATTGCTTTATACAGCAGAGTTGATCCTAACTTAAAAATTAAAATTAAAGATCGTAAATTAATCTTCTCAACAGGAGCTTCATTACAATTTTCTCACTATGAGAACGAAGCAGCTAAAGAGAAGTTTAAAGGTCTACAAGCAGACTACATTGCATTCGATGAAGCAACAGAATTTACAGAAGAGATGATTACTTATCTCCGTTCTCGTAACCGTAACGCTGATGCTGAAAGGTATCACAAAGCTTCTTTATGTATGGCAACAAACCCTCACTGTGATTCATTCTTAAAAGATTGGGTATGGTGGTGGTTAGACCCTGAAACAGGTATTCCTGATCCTGATAAACGTGGTGTAACACGATACTTCGTTAAACAACGTGATGGTAGTTTAGATTGGTATGCTACACGAAAAGAAGCTGAAGCTGTTTATGGTTCAGAAGAAGATAGTGGTATCACTTCAATGTGTGTTATTGGTAGTACAGTTTACGATAACCCGTACATCTCTAAAGCGTATATTGGTAAGTTAAAAGAACAATCTCGTGTTGAACAAGATCGGTTACTTTATGGTAGTTGGACAGCTCGTGAAGAAGGTACAGGGTACTTTAAACGTGCTTGGGTTAAGATGATTAAACACCCTCCTATTCATGTAGTACAGAGAGTAAGAGCTTGGGATTTAGCAGCATCAGAACCAAGTGAAAAATACAGAGACCCCGATTATACAGCAGGGGTTCTTATGTCAAAAGATAAGAATAAAGTTTATACAGTAGAACATGTAGTGCGTTGCCGTAAGAAGTTCTTAGGTGTTGAGGAGTTAATCCTTAAAACAGCTCTTGCTGATGGTAGGGATGTAATTATTACACTACCACTAGATGCAGGTGCAGGTGGACAAAGCTATGCTAAAACACTACAAGCAAAATTAGCTGAGTTTGGTTTTACCGTAAGGTTAGTTAAACCTAAAGCTAATAAGGTACTACGTTTTGGTGCTTTCGCTGCTATGGCAGAAGCAGGTTATGTTCAGTATGTGAGTGACGAAGGTTACTCTGTAGAAGAACAATGGAATACCAGTTACTTAAACGAGCTAGAGCAATTCGATGGTGGTAGGAAAGGACATGACGATCAAGTCGATTCGACCTCTGATGCATTCAATCACATTAGTAGACAAATGGTGCTACCCTCTTTCAACCTAACTTCATTTACACAAGCTAACCCATTCAATAGAGATTTTTAATGCAAGGAATAAAACATGAGTGAAACAGTAGGTGCTAGTACACCTGTAGATGTTACCAAAGCATCGAAAGAATCTCTAAGCTTTACGATTCAGCAATTAGGTTATACAGGTTTAAGAGTTAGTGCAGGGCAGATTAACGAAGAATTAAAACGAGAGTTACAGTTCCCTCAAAGTATCTTAACGTACAAGCAAATGGGTTATGATTCTACAGTAGCTTCAGCTTTGAACTACTATGAGCACATGATGCTTAAAGCTAACTTTGAAGTTAAACCACATCCTCAAGCAAGTGAAGAAGAACAAGCTTATGCTAACTTCATTCGTGAATGCTTATTTGAAGATATGGATGGTCAATCTTGGCAAGACTTCATTCAAGAAGTTGCTAGTATGAACAAGTACGGTTTCTGTGTGAATGAGATTGTACTTCGGAAACGATTGCACTCTAAAGGAAGTTTGTTCAATGATGGTAAGATTGGTATTAGAAAATTACCTATTCGTTCTCAAGACAGTATTTCTAAATGGAATTATGACGAAGAACAAAATCTTATTGGTTTAACTCAAACTGTAGCTAAGACAGGTAAACGTGGACAAGTATTACTTTCATCTAAAGGTGAAGAAATTACAATTCCACGTAAGAAGTTTTTGTTATTCCGTTTAGGTAAGAATAAAGATTCTCCTGTTGGTGATTCACCACTCAAAGCTTGTTACTACTCGTGGAAGTATAAAACTGCTGTAGAAGAACTCGAAAGCGTGGGTTTAAACCGTGATCTTTCAGGCGTTCCTGTTGCATGGATTCCACCACAAATTATGGCAGAAGATGCGGATGAAGTAACCAAAGCTCAGTACAATGAGTGGAAGAACATTGTTCGTAACATCCAACAAAACCAACAATCAGGCATGGTGTTACCTCTAGCTTACGATGAAACAACAAAACAACCCCTGTTTAAGTTTGAGTTGTTAAAGAACGAAGGTGGTAAAGCTTATGACACAACAAACATTAAGCAATACTACAGTAACGCTATCCTTACAGCTTTAAGTGCTGATTTACTTGTCATGGGTCAAGGTAGTACAGGTAGTTATGCTCTAGGTAATATTAAGAACAGCCTATCAGCTATCGCTATTGAATCAAAACTGAAAGAGATTTGCAACGTAGTAAATCATCACCTCATCCCTCTAATTGCTCGTATGAACGGTTGGGAGATGACACGATTACCTTTCATTGCTGTTGATGACCTTGAATCTGTTTCATTAGAGGAAACATCAAAATTCTTACAGCGTGTTGGGAGTATTGGCATCTTACCTAAGACACTTCCTGTTGTTAATCGTGTACTCAATCTACTCGGTTTAGATGCTTTACCTGAAGATGCAGATTTGTCAGAGCTATTGACGGACAATACAAGCAAGTCTGGACAAGAGTTAGATAATCCTTTAGAGGGTAGTCGCAGAACAGCTAGTACAGGTGATGATAACGATAACAACTTAGATAACGCAGGGTAGCAATATGAAATTGCAGGGTAACTTACCTTTGCTAAACAATAAACAAAAGTAATGATAAAAGCTTATATTTATAAAAATATTTAATTAAAGTATTTACAAATAAAATTCTTGGTTATATAATACAGCTATGAGCAACATTGATTGCTATACACAATAAATATAAGCTTACTCAACTACAATAATAAGGGTAAGTATATGCGTCCTAAAAAGACAAACATTCCAATTATTAAACAAGCAAATGAAGAATTAAAACAAGCAACATTCCTTGTACTCTCTCCTGATGAAGTTGATTTACATGGGGATGTATATGACGCAAATGAAGTTCGTAAAGCTTGTCATAACTTCAACACCTACTGCCGTAAAGCAAACCTCTTGCATCTTTTCGATACCGATACATTCTCTGTTGTAGAGAGCTATATTGCTCCTGTTGGTATGCAAATTGGTGAACAGGTTATCAAAGCAGGCGATTGGATTTCAGTGCTACAATTCCACTGTGATGAGATATGGTCTGAGGTTAAAGCAGGGAACTATTGCTCTGTGTCAATCGGTGCGACAGCAAATGCTGAAGATTTAGAAGGAGGTCAAGATGACTGATAAAGTCAAAGCTAAACGGAAACTCACAGATATTAATTTTGAAAAAGAAGGTTCTCACTTAGCTCTAGTACACAAAGTACAAGGTGGTGGTGCAAATGGACGAACTACTTTGGTAATGAAAGCAACAGATAAATATTCTCCTGAGTTCATTGAAAAAGCTAGTCAAGTTAAAGTTACATTATCTTTACCTGATTTCTTAGAAAAGTTCTTTCATGTTTGGGGAGAAGATGCGGAGTTGCTTGCTACCTTGTTTGGTTATGAACCAAGTGAAGATGAAAGTGAAGAATACTCAACTCAAAGCTTTTGGTCATGGTATCGTGAGAAAGCAATGGAACACGGTGCTGTAGATAGTTGGGGTGATCCGATTACTCGTCCAACAAGTCAAGATCGTAAAGAATGGGTTGAAGATCAACTACAAGGTATTGAGATTCTTAAATCAGCTACATTAGCTAAAGGTAGTGCAGATTTCATTAACTCTCTTACAGAAGAACAATATTTAAACCTATTAAAAGATCAACAGTTTATTGAAAAGTCTTTCAAGTTACAAGAAGTAAAGAAAGACTTAGATGGTGAAAGTGGCGGTAAGCCTACAAAGGGTGTAAATCCTAAACAAACTAAGGCTTCTAAAGCCGACACACAGGAAAATGAAATGGAAACAATTGAAAAAGCTCAGTATGATGCAAAAGAAGTAGAACTTCAAAAAGCTCTAGCTGATATTCAGAAAGCTAAAGAAGAAATCGAGTTATTCAAAGCTAAAGAAAAAGAAGCTGTTGAGAAAGCTCGTGAAGCTGAAGTAGTTGCTGCTGTAGTTGATGTAGATGCTTCTGCTAAACTGTTCAAAGCGGTTAAAGACTTAGATGCTGAAGCATTTAAAGATGTAGTAGATGTTGTTAAAGCTCTTACTGCTAAAGTAGATGAATCAGAAATGTTTAAAGAGAAAGGTTCACCAGAGGAAGGCGTTAAAGTTGCTAAATCTGCTGTTCAAGCTGAACTAGATAAATTACTTAAAAAAGCATAATAAGAGGATTATAATAAATGACAATTATTGCACAAGACACCCCACGTTATTCAGATGTAGTTAAGTATGAAGACGAACCATCTTTATCCATTACTCGTGAACTTGTTGTAGTCAACGATACCGCTAAGACCCTTACACTTGGTATGTTACTTGGTAAAGTAACTCTTACTGGTAAATACAAAGAATCTGTACAAACTGCAACCGATGGTTCAGAAGCTCCTGTAGCTGTTGTTGTTGGTAAAGACTTGCACAACCTAAGCGTTGCTGTTCCTGCTGCCACCGATACTAAAGTATTAGCTATTGTACGTGGTGAAGCTATTGTACGTAAAACTGGTTTGAAACCACACAGCTCTTTCAACGATGCAACTAAACTTGCTGCTGCTTATGCTTCTTTAGCTACTAAAGAAATTTTAGCTAACGACTCTATCTAATAAGAATAATAAAGGACAAAAATAGAATGATTATTCGTGACTATGGTAACGGTTTTAAAGTTACCGACTTAACAGAAGAACTTGTATCAATTCCTAACGAATACGGTCTAATCAACCAACTCGGTATCTTTGACGTAGAGCCTGTATCTCAACATACAGTAACTTTTGAAGCATCTGATCGTGTTATTGGTCTTATTGGTGATAAAGTACGTGGTGAACGTAACAACGTATCTAAAGACGGTAAACGTGTTATGCGTTCATACGCAATTCCTCACTTCCCTCTTGATGACTACATTACTCCACAAGACGTTCAAGGTCAACGTGCTTATGGTGAAGAAGGTGTAGAGCGTTTAGCGTCAGTTCAAGCTCGTAAGCTAACTACTATTCGTAAATCACATGCAGCTACATTAGAAACTGCTCGTGCTAAGATGATTACTTCAGGTGACATTTATGCACCTAATGGCACTGTTGTTGGTAACGTGTATACTGACTTTGGCGTTACTCGTAAACAAGTAGCAATGGACTTAACTAATGCTGCTACTGATGTTCTTGGCAAACAGCGTGAAATCGTAGACCATATCCAAGACAATATCATGAGTGGTGAAACACCATCTGAGATTATTGCTCTTTGCTCTCCATCTTACTTTGATGCGTATATCTCTCAAGCAGGTGTTAAAGAAGCGTACAAGTTCTACACTTCTACACAAGAACCTTTACGTAACGGTAACTGGTCTCAATTCCGTCATGGCGACATCACTTTGATCCGTTATAATGGTAAGTTCAAAGATGCTTCAGGTGTATCACAAGCTCTTATTCCAGATGGTGATGCTTACTACCTGCCACTAGATACTTCGGATACTTTCAAAACCTACTTCTCTCCTGCTAACAAGTTTGATCTTGCTAATACGTTAGGTGAAAGTGGATACCTATTCGTTTACGAAGATGGTAAAGGCTCTAAGATTGAAATTGAATCAGAGATGAACACACTTAATTTGATGAAGCGTCCACAAGTGGTCGTTCGTGCAGTTAAAGGCGCTACTGTATAATTAAAACAACATTGTTTTAATACACTATGAATCGAGGCTTGACTTTGGTTCATAGCAATATTAAAATGTTAAATCTTACAGAAAACCGATAGGTTTTATCTTGAATGTTACAGCATTCATTTAATGTAGCGAAAGCAGTCTGTAAGCTGTTTCCATGCTCCTACATGGATAGCTACTCCAAATTGATTCATAGGAGTGAAAAATGACAGGTTTTAAACATGGGTATAGAAACACAAAAGTATACTCAATTGTAGAGTGTGCTATTCGAAGATGTCACGATCCGAAGAAGGACAACTTTCAAAACTATGGTGCTAAGGGAATCTTTGTATGTGATGAGTGGAGACACAATCGAGGTGTGTTCTGCAAGTGGTTGGAAGATCAAGGGTATCG
>ERZ650310.597-NODE-597-length-10701-cov-5.111497_pt1 | contig 10701 bp, 9 predicted proteins | sample MGYA00376246_ERZ650310 | MGnify/ENA primary metagenome ERZ650310 (study PRJEB26733, sample SAMN07839286) | wastewater metagenome | biome: small river; feature: stream; material: water | place: USA: North Carolina | collected 2016-03-01 ...
GGTATAACACCAAGTACTGGGACAACAGTATCAGGTAACAACGTGACAGTTTCTGCTGGTGCTGAAGACAATACAGGCATAGCAGGAGTACAGTTTAAAATAGATGGAGTAAATATAGGTTCAGAAGAAATGGTAACAATAAATCAATTAGGTAAAATTGTTAATGAAATAAGTGAAAAAAAATTAGTTATTTTTAATGTAAATGGGCCACAAGGTGTTAGAGCAAGAAATAGCGATAACTGTTTATCTAAAAAAATTCTATATTGGGAACCAAAAACATCATTTAGCGAAATGATTAAAATAATGGTAGAAAACGATATAAAATTATTAAAAGAAAAGTAGAATGAAAAAGTTATTATATATTGTCCCCCATCTATCAACTGGTGGGATGCCACAATATCTTTTAAAACAAATAGAAACATTTAAAGACGATTATGAAGTTCAAGTAATTGAATATAATCACGTTTCATCAGATTTTGTTGTTCAAAGAAATAAGATATTATCACTATGTAAAGTTCATACCTTATATGAAAACAAAGAAGAAACTTTGGACATTATAAGAAATGAAAAAATTGATATAATCCATTTTCAGGAAATTCCTGAAACCTTTGTTAGTATCGAAATATTGAATAAGATATTTGATAATAATCGACCTTATAATATTGTCACAACAACTCACTCATCATATACTGAACCATCTACTTTATTGTACACTGCTGATAGATTTGTGTTGGTTTCAGAATGGTCATTAAAGAAATTCAAAGCATACTTTACCGATATTGAATGTGGTGTATGGGAATATCCAGTTGATATTATTGAATATGATAAAGTTGCGGCTAAACTAAAATTAAACTTTGACCCTGAGTATAAACATGTTCTTCATGTTGGTTTGTTTACCGACGGTAAGAATCAAGGTGATATATTTGAAATTGCAAGAATGTGTGAGAATAGGGGTTATAAAATTAAATTCCACTTTGTTGGTAATCTTGCAGGTAATTTCCAATTCTATTGGGGTGATTTGATGTCAAATAAACCGGACAACTGTATTATCCACGGTGAAAGAGAGAATGTATCGGATTATTATAAAGCATCCGATTTATTCTATTTCCCATCTAAGTGGGAACTTAATCCATTATCGGTTAAAGAAGCATTATCATATGGTTTACCGGTATTCTTAAAGAAATTACACACATACGAAGATTACTATGATGGGATTGTAACATATCTTCATGAATTACAATACACAAACTATAGTAACCTAATTAATGTTCTTAGACCGGACACTTACAAACCAAGAATACAGCTTATTCATATGTCAACAATTCCTGAACAGGAAAGATGTACAAAGTCTAAAGAATTATTAAAGAAAATTGAGGTATTAAACTTAATTGATATTAAGTATATCACCAATGAAATATATGATGGTGAAATGGATTTATCTAATTACAGAATACTTGATAATTTACCAAATGTGAGACAAACTCATTATGGCTGTTATTTGGCGCATACCCAAGCATTAAGGGAGATTGATACTAAAAATTATGATTACACAATCATAATGGAGGAGGATGCTCATATTATAACACCGGCACATGAGTTTATGGATATTATATATAAAGCAATCAATCAATGTAGAAGAAAAGATGCGTACTATATAAGTTTCGGTTGCGAACATGGGTATGAAAGATTAGATTTTGGTGATGATTTTGATAGAATGTGGAATCAGAATTTGGCTCATTGTTATTTGATACCAAACAATAAAAAAGATTGGTACATGAAACAAATTGATATTAATCCATGGGATGTTGCTGACTTGTGGTATAATCATATATTTTGCCATGATAGACAAGTTAGATTGGCAAGTAAAAAAATATACTCTAAACAATTAGACGGTATGTCATTAATCGATGACACATATAAAACATATTAATATGATATACGAAAATTTAACAAAAAACATTAACACAATTAAAAATGTTTTCAACGTACATTTTGTACAGGGGCCATTTATCGAGGTAAAGAGCGCTAGTGAAGATGATTTCTATTGTGAATTCATTAATCAAGATACAAATGTAGTTGAATACGCCACCTCATTAAAAAACAATCATTGGGGTAGGGTTAATAAAAAATATTTTATTAATTGGGCAATCAAAGTATATCAAAAAAATAAATTGGTATATGAACATTATTTTAACTGTGAAAACAAGCGAGTTTTTATTGTTTTAGATTCTAAATCAATTGGTGATACATTGGCATGGTTTCCAATGGTTGATGAGTTTAGGAAAAAACATAATTGCCACGTTATTGTGTCATCATTCCATAATGATTGGTTTAGAGAACAATATCCTGAATTAGAATTTGTTGAACCGGGTTCCACTGCAAATGATTTATATGCGATGTTTAATCTTGGTTGGTTTTATTTTGAAGGTGGAGATGAGGTAGATTACTCAAATAATGTACATGATTTTAAAAAAATACCACTACAACAAACAGCAAGTGATATTTTAGGATTACCACCGGTCGAAATTAGACCAAAATTAAAAACATATAGAAATATGGTAAGCCAATTTAAGTCACATGATTACGATTGGTTAAATAGCGTTTCAAGTGAGATATTCGACCAAAAAGAATATCAATATAAGGAAGTTAGCGTACAACCAAATGATGTTGTTGTTGATTTAGGTGGAAATATTGGTTTATTTACAACTTATGCGATATCTAAAGGTGCAAGTAAAGTTTATACAGTAGAACCATTCCCAATATATGTAGATTACCTACATCAAAATTTGGAACCATTTAAAGATAAGGTTGAAATTATACCGATGGCCATTTCAGATACCACCGGACATACAACACTAAAGATTAATTTCCAAGGGAATACTATTTTAAATGACGTATATAGGGAGAAAAATTGGGAAAACAACGATGAGTCTGTTGAAGTTGAGAAAATCGATTTAATCACGCTTTCTGAAAGAAATGACATAGATATTATCAATTATCTAAAGGTTGATATTGAAGGTTCAGAATATTTGCTGTTTAAAGGATTGACCGGTAAATTCTTGAGCACTAAAGTCGAAAAAATAGCAATAGAATATCATTGGAATTATGAAGGTGAAATAAATCCAATCATTGAAAAATTAAAAGATAATAATTTCCATGTATATGAATTTGAAACCGAATCAAATGGTAAGGTTGGTAAAATTTTTGCATATAACCGGTCATTATACAAAAACAAAAAACAAGTTGCAATAGCAATTCACGGTACCGCACAAACAAAGTATTGGAACAATCCATTTGGATGGCAAAATGTGGTTAATCATTTAAAAAATCTTGGTTATAAAGTTGTATTATTATCACGAGAAGGTGATGGATACATGGGTAATAAACATCCTAAGGGAATTGAAAAATTACCCGATGGACCGTTAAGTAAAGTGATTGAAGAATTGCAAAAGTCAGAGGTATTTATAGGTATAGGTAGTGGATTAAGTTGGGTTAGTTGGGCGACCAATACACCAACCATCTTAATATCAGGGTTTTCTGAAGGATATAGTGAAACCCAAGATAATGTCTATAGAATAACATCACCCGAAGGTAAATGTTCCGGTTGTTATAATCGATACAAATTAGATGCCGGGGATTGGAATTGGTGTCCCGACCATAAAGGAACGGATAGACAGTTTGAATGTTCAAAATCTATTAGTGCAACTCAGGTGATTGAAGCGTTGGAAAAAATGTTGTAATATGAATAATATTGGATTTGGAATAATGTGTTTTGGTGATGATTACTTTTATCAAGGAACCAACGATAAAATAAGTGAAATATTAGATTTTGGTTTTAATTGTTACATTCTCACCGACACACCAAATTTAATTTATAGCAAATACGCACACATCATTCCATATTATAAATCCTACAAATCATATCACGATAAGTTAATATTACCAAAGCACATCTTACAAAAACACCAAATTGCAATTATATTAGATGCCGATGTTAAAATCAAAGACTATTCTTTTTTAAGGGACCTAAAAACATTTGATTTTAAAACAGGAATATCATATATTGATACATTGTTAAATCATAGTGCAAAAAAAGAATTTGTTAAAGATTTCCATTTAAAAGAAGACCAATGGGGACCTTACATGAGATATGCTGAACAAATTTATCCAAACTATGGTGATTTAGAAACCATTTGGGAATATTTTTTGGTTATCAATAACGATGGTTTTAATCATTATAGATTTTATGATTTTTATGAAAAATTACAATTAACAAAGGATTTTTCTGATTTACAATTTAACAAAAAAGTAAATGGTGCAGGTGAAGGTATATCAACAGCAATATCTGCAATCTTGTCTGAAACACCAATACAAAGAGATATGGATTTATATAATTTGATGAAAAAATATACTGATGGTGATAGTAGAAGACATGTTCCAACACATTTAACATCTAAAATAAGATAATGATAACAAATCAAGATTTCATAAGATACTCAATCACCACAAATGGCGGAGAAAGTATACCATATTTATGGACTCATGGTGCAACTAGTGAACATATGGGTGATGGATTAATGGTTTATTCAATCATCCAACATATGAGAGCAAAAAATTGTGTTTGCATTGGTTCTGGTGCGGGCTATATCCCAAGAATCATGACACAAGCAAGATTAGATTTACACAAACAAAATATATTCAATGGAGATAATAGCTCAAATTGGGGAGATATTGGTGCTACTTACGTTGTCGATGCTTGTAATGGCGTTGGTGGACCTAATGACTTGGAGAAAGAGGATTCTTTCTACAGAACTTTCTTTAACCCACGTTTTATTAAGGCGACTTCTTATGACGCGTTTTATGATTTTTTTATTAGACAAGATATTAAAATAGACGTATTATTTATTGACGGCGACCACTCATATGAGGGAGTTAAGTCAGACTTTGAATTATACTCAACAATTTTATCTGAAAATGGAATCATTATATTACACGATACGGATGAAAAATATGAAGAAACTTTAATAGTTTCAGAAGACGCTAAAAATGACCACCATCGTTTTGATGGCCCCGCTAAATTTATTAAAGAACTTCAAGAAAATCCCGAGTGGAACTTGATTAACTTGTTTAATTTTCGTATATTGATGGATAAACCCGCATCGAGTGGGATTACCATTGTAAACCGAAAATGATTAGATTACTTACAGTTATTGGGCACGGTGTGGAACTTCTTCCACACTTTATTAAACATTACATAACGCAAGTGGATGAAATAAACATTATTGTTTATGTATCCGAATTACACCCAACATTGACAAATGATGTTGATAAAATAATTAAAAATTATAACAACGTAAAAATAGTTAGAGTCCACGAAGATAGAGTTTTCGATTGGGACAGGGTTACAATGTTATATAATTACATAACAAACAAAGAACCAAATGATTGGTGGGTTATTTCAGATATCGATGAATTTCATCTATACCCAAACGATAATTTAAAAGAATTAATTGAAGATTGTGAAGTTAATAATTGTGATATTGTAAGAGGTGGTTTTATCGATAGAATTGGTGAAAATGGAGAGTTTGTTGAGCTACAAAAAAATATATCAATATGGGAACAATTCCCAAACGCAGGGTTTTTTAGATACCCAATGAGTAATGCCAATCCCAATAAAATTTGTGTAATGAAAGGTCGAATTGAATTAACAAGTGGACAGCACTACGCAAAAATTGATGGACACACAACATGGAAATGGCAGGGATGGAATCATCCATTAATTTTACCAAATAAGACAGTTCAAGTACATCATTTTAAATGGGACAAAACAGCAATTGAAAGAATAAAAGCAGTTGCAAGTATCAATCAAAAATATGCTTATTCTTCAGAATACGCTGAAATGTTTACAATGTTAAATAATTGTAAATTCAAATTAAATTTAAAAAATCCCGATTATATGTTTGAGCATAGTGGAGGTATCGGTCAATTTTCAAAATACACTAATTGGAATAACTTAATTAAAAAAATAATATCAATATGACAGAAGAAGAAAAGTATGCCGAAGAAAAAGCAATGGAATTACGTAAAGTAAAAGCATTGGAAAAGATTGCGAATTCGTTGGATGCATTAACAATATGGTTTGAAGAAATCGATAAAGATGAGTGGAGTAACCGAGTTCAATTTTATCTTGCTGAATGGCATAAAACCACAGAACCTAAAGACCCAACAATAAATGGTTAAAAAACTTGGTATCGTCATTCCATATAGGGATAGACATCGTCAGTTATTTATTTTCAAAGCAAACTTAAAGAGATATATGGAAGAACACAATTTTCCATACGAACTTATTGTTGTCGAGCAAGACGACGCCAAAGTTTTTAATCGTGGAAAGTTATTAAACATTGGGTTTATTCGAGCAAAGAAATTAAAGTGTGACTATGTAGTATTCCACGATATTGATATGATACCGGAAGATGTGGATTATTCATACTCTGATGTACCATTACACATGGCAACCAATTTTATATCGGAAGAGGACCCTAACTTTACAAGAACAACATTTGACGAGTATTTTGGTGGTGTAACTATGTTTCCAATGGAAGCATTTGAACAAATCAACGGCTACTCAAATGAATATTGGGGATGGGGATTTGAGGATACCGATTTATTGTATCGTTGTAAACTTAATAACATAGATTTAGATAGGAAAGAAATTAAGATGATGGGTGGTAACACTGCAGCATTAAAATTCAACGGGGACAACAGTTATGTTAAAATGAAAAACATCATTGATTTTAGGAAGGAGTTTAGTATCTTCGTCTCCTTTTATCCTGATGAATTAACATTAAACCACGAGAACTATGATGATATTCACGTGGCATTTGGAATACCGGGATTAGACTTTCTTATCTCATATAATTCATATGAACGTTACAACTTTGAGTTATACGATGCAAATGAAAGAGTAATTTATGTCAATTCAAACATCAAAACAAACTATAAGACCAACGTCTGTATAACTGTCGACCCAAAGAAAAGAAGAATACAAATGTTCCAAGATGGCATATTAGTTGGAGCAAAAGACTTTGATGATAGATTATATCACTATAAGAAAGAGGAGTTTATGTACTTGGGCGTTGCTGACCCTAATAGAGATAATATGCCAAAGTTCTTTAAGGGAACAATTAACGCATTTGCACTATATGGTGGTATATTAGGTGACAATGAGATTAAAGAAATATCCGACAATCAATTCTTCGGTTTAACTCAATGGTTTGGTAATTACAAATCACCACATTTATTGCAGACATATTATGATGCCAAATTTATGAAGGAGTATCGATTACTTGATATGAGCGGCAACGGTAATGATGGTGAAATAATAAATTGCGAAATGGTTGGGTATACTTTTGACCAATACAAAACAATTGAAATTCCGTATAGAAGACCATCAACATTTAAACTAATGTCACATGATGAGAATGGTTATGTGGGTTATGGTTGGAAAGATGTAACAACAAGATATAACCAACTAAGATTTTACAATGAAGTATTAAAAGGTGGTTGGGACACAAAAAAAGAAGGATTAAACAGTTGTCACTACAAAGAGACTGGTTACTCACGAGTTAATAACGAAACATTCATTACAGTAGAAATATGAGCCATAAATTAGGTATTTGTATACCGTATAGAGATAGAAGAAATCATTTAGAAGAACTTGTTGATAAACTTGGTAAAATACTAACAAAAAAAGGTATAAATCATAAGTTCTATGTCGGTCATCAAGTAGATGAGAAATTATTTAATAGAGGTGCAATGAAAAACATTGCAGCACAATATGCATTCAATGATGGGTGTGATTATATTGCATGGCATGATGTGGACATGATACCGGATGAAAATGCTGATTACTCATATCCTGAAAATAACCCAATTCACATAGCAACTCAATTATCTAAGTATGACTATGGTATGAATTACGACCAGTACTTTGGTGGGGTTGTTTTATTTACCAAAGAACAAGTTGAAAAAACTAACGGTTATTCAAATGACTATTGGGATTGGGGTCAGGAAGATGATGATTTATTTTGGAGATGTTACTATGAAGGTTACACCACCGGTGAGGTATTGAATGAATATGAAAACAAGAGTTATGCTGAATTCAACGGTGTTGATTCACACATTGAACTTCCAACAAATAGAGAGGTGAGTTCTTGTTTACACAATGACCATACCATATCAATCTTATTTAACGCGGAACAACAACAAGAAAAGGTGCCAATTTGGTTAGTTGGCGATAACGAACATAAATTCATAGAATATCCTTTATTAAGAAAGGATGGTAGTTGGACTTGGGGTTTATCATTTAACAATTCAAGAGCGGTAACATCGATGATATTTGATAGAATGAATACACCAATATACACATGGGCAAAAAGATTTGAAAACCTTTGGACTTGGTTAACTGTTTCTTATAAACGAGAAACTGATGAATATAGTTTATATGTCAATGACGACCTTGTAATGAATTATATGGGTATTAAGTCTAATGAACCAAGAAAATTGAATGATAAATTAAGATTACACGACGCCATCAAACCTTTTTTACTTGGATATTGTAACCATACAAACACAAGATTTAAAGGTAAAATAGCTGAGTTAAAGATTCATGATACATCAATCAATAACATAAAGGAAAATCCAATATTACATTTTGATGCGTCCAAACAATTTGAGGGGGCAATACACTATAACGTAATATTTGACAAAGAAAATATTAAAGTAATGCGAGATGTTTTACCATTTAGAAGAGATGGTAGGTACGAATGTTTACCACATATTGACGAAGGGTTTGTTAATGGTAAGTGGGCTAAAGGTGAAACAACAGCAAGAAACGAAAAAAGATTTGTTACGGAAATGCAACAAGGAAAAATAGATTATAAGAATGATGGTATGAGTACATTAAAGTATAACCTTATAAACACTTTAATGTTTGAGGATAATTGTTTGATGATTAACGTAACAATGTAATGGAAGAGCTTAATATAATAAAAGATGATTTAGACCGTGTAGGTTGTGGGTTCTGTTTGGCTAAATGGACACAAGTAACAATGCATCTACAAAATGGTACAAATCACTCATGCCACCACCCCGGTGCTCATAAAATACCATTAGAAGAAATAAAAGAAAATCCTAAAGCATTACATAACACTAAGTTCAAAAAAATAAGACGTAGGGAAATGCTAACCGGTAAACGACCGGAGGAGTGTGAATATTGTTGGAACATTGAGGATAATTCAAATCAATTTTCAGACAGAATATATAAATCATCTGAACCATGGTCACAACCATATTATCAGGAGATTATTGAATCAAGATGGAATGCGGATATTAACCCAAGATATGTTGAGGTTAGTTTTTCAAACACATGTAATTTCAAATGCTCATATTGTGGGCCAATGTACTCATCTCAATGGCTACAAGAACTAAAAAAACATGGCGACTATCCCAATAGTAGACATTTCAATACCATTAAGAATCAAAGTAACCAACCGTTTTTACATAGTGAACACAATCCTTATGTTGAAGCGTTTTGGGAATGGTGGCCGGAGTTATATCATGATTTAGATAATTTTAGAATCACCGGTGGCGAACCATTGTTATCAAAAGATACGTGGAAAGTGTTGGATTATATTTTAGAACAAAAAGTACCCAATAAAAAATTAAAATTTGCCATCAATACCAATCTTGGTGTAGACGACGATTTAATTGATAAACTAATTGAAAAATTAGATAGAATAATTAATGAAGAGAGAATTCATGAGGTTATTCTTTTCACATCAATTGACGGTTACGGTAAACAAGCAGAATATATTAGACACGGATTAGATACTGAAAGATTTTGGAATAATATTGATAAGATATTGACCAAATTACCCAAGGTTACCATCACCGTAATGTCCACATACAATGTATTAAGTCCGTTTAGTTACAACGACTTAATCCATAAGATATATGAGATAAAGATTAAACATCAGAACGAAGAAAGATATTGGAATCATGCAATTTTATTGGATACATCTTACTTAAGATATCCTAAACACCAAAGTGTGAAGTTGTTACCAAATGAATTTAAAGAATTGATATTAAAAAATGCAGAAGAAGCATTGTTCTTAGGTACACCTTTGTTCGATAGAACACATATTGGTATGAGTGAGATTGAAATCACAAAAATCAAACGAATATATGATTGGGTAATCTCAGAACCCGATGAAGACTTTAGTCAAGATAAGAAAGATTTAATTTCATTTGTTGATGAGCATGATAAAAGACGTGGGACAGATTTTCTTAAAACATTTCCCGAGTTAACAGATTTTTATAACGAGATTAAAAATGGTAATTAACGAGAGTGAACCGTGGTTGTTATGGCCGGATATGATATCATTTGGTATTAATCGAGGTGAGATTTATAAAACATTTGAAGGTGAAACCGATTTTACTTTATCTATGAGGATTAAAGTAATATCAAAAGAACCACATAAAAGAACCTTATTTGCCAAGTTACCAAATTATATGGGTATCGATGTCGAGGGACCAAACAATCAATTACTTTTTATATGTAACTATGAAAAGGATGGTGAGGTAAAACCGGAATATCAAATGATTGACGGATACTTGTCATTTGATTATAATTTTTTAACT
>ERZ650310.598-NODE-598-length-10687-cov-5.418736_pt1 | contig 10687 bp, 11 predicted proteins | sample MGYA00376246_ERZ650310 | MGnify/ENA primary metagenome ERZ650310 (study PRJEB26733, sample SAMN07839286) | wastewater metagenome | biome: small river; feature: stream; material: water | place: USA: North Carolina | collected 2016-03-01 ...
CGATGCGCACGATGCCCAGCTCGTTGTGCTTGTGATAGGTGATGTCTTCGAGCGCATCAAAGCCTGGCACCTCGTGCCAAATACTCGAATCAAAGATTTCAGAAACCTGCTTGGTCATGGTTCAAGCCTAACTAGTTGAGGTGCTTGAAAGCACGGTCGAGACGGTCAATCCACCAGTCGATGCGGTGATCTTCGGCTTCGAAAACATCGAGCTTTTGCTCGTCAACTTCGACCCGACGAACCTCGATAAAACCATCAACTGGCAGCAGCGGTTCGCGAGTGATGTCACCGGCGAGCAAGGATGCGGTGCCCAAGCCGGAATCGAAGGCAAGACCACCGGGCGAGGTTGCGCCAGTTGCCGAAACCGGTCCGTGAATTGGCAGTGACGCAGCGAGGTGAGCGCCCATCGATAGACCAACCGAAGATTCGAGCGCGCTAGAAATAACCACTGGCAAACCGGCCTCGGCTGCAATCGCCATGGCTCGGCTGATGCCGCCAAGTGGGGCGGCTTTCAAAACCAGGATGTCGGCTGCGCCGGCCTGAACCACAGCCATTGGGTCACTGACCTTGCGCACCGATTCGTCGGCGGCAATCCGGGTTAGGCCGCGCAACTTGACTCTCAGTTCGGCTAGTTCGCCGATGGTTCGGCAGGGCTGCTCAAAGTAGTCGAGTTCACCCACGCGCTCGGCAACCTCGAGAGCCTGCTCGACCGAGTAGCCACCATTGGCGTCGATTCGAATCTTGATGCTCGGGTGGGTGAGGCGAACGGTCGCTACGCGCGCTAGGTCGTCCTCGATTGTTTGGCCTGGCTCGGCAACCTTGATCTTCACGGTGTCGAAGTCTTTGAAACCGGCGAGGATGCCGGCAACCTGCTCTGGCGCAACCGCGGGCAGGGTCGCGTTGATGTTTACCTTGCCAACCTCGCGCCTCGGGCCGAAGGCTTGGTCGAGGGCGGCGTTGAGCCAAACCCGTGACTCGTGGTCGTCATATTCGACGAAAGGTGACCACTCGGCCCAGCCGTTTGGGCCTTCGAAAAGCAGGGCCTCGCGCTCGCTAATTCCCCTGAATCGAACCTTCATTGGTAGCGAGACGACAACCGCGCCTGCGGCTAGCTCGCTGAAGTCTGGTTGGGTCACGTTGTTAGTCTAGAAGCATGTCTAACGAGGTTTCCGAGCTGTTCGATTCGAAGGTGTGGCACGAGGTGCCCGGCTTCACGAATCTGGTCGATGTTACGTATCACAAGCACATGACCCTTGGCGTTGTGCGCATCGCGTTCAACCGCCCAGAGGTGCGCAACGCGTTCAGGCCGCAAACCGTTGACGAGCTCGCAAAGGCGCTTCAGCACGCTGCCGAGGATTCACGCGTCGGCGTTGTTTTGCTCACCGGCAACGGACCTTCGCCAAAGGATGGCGGCTGGGCTTTCTCGTCTGGCGGCGACCAGCGCGTGCGCGGTAAGGACGGCTACGAATACCAAGACGGCAAGGCTTCAAGTGGCCGCCTACACATTCTTGAAGTGCAGCGCCTGATTCGCTTCATGCCAAAGGTAGTTATCGCCTTGGTGCCAGGATGGGCCGCCGGTGGCGGGCACTCACTAAACGTGGTCGCCGACCTTTCGCTGGCCAGCGCCGAGCACGCCAAGTTCAAGCAGACCGACGCCGATGTTGGCTCGTTCGATGCCGGCTACGGCAGCGCATATTTGGCTCGCCAAACGGGACAGAAGTTTGCCCGCGAGATTTTCTTCTTGGGTGCCGAATACAGCGCTCAGCGCGCCTATGAAATGGGTGTCGTCAACGCCGTTGTGCCACACGCAGATCTCGAAAAGGTCGGCGTTGAATGGGGTGCCGAAATTCTTCGCAAGTCACCGCAGTCGATTCGCATGTTGAAGTTTGCCTTCAACGCGGTTGACGACGGCATCGCCGGTCAGCAGCTGTTCGCCGGTGAGGCCACGCGTTTGGCTTATGGCACCGACGAAGCGGTCGAAGGTCGCGACTCGTTCTTGCAGAAGCGCGAGCCAGACTGGTCGCCATACCCTTGGCACTTCTAGTCGCGCGGCCGACCGCGTAGCCAAACCGATAGCAACTGGATAGATGATTCCGCTCAAGCTGATTGCAGCCAACGACACCTTTGGTGCGCTGGTTGCACTCGGTGAAGTGCTGGCTGCCAATCAGGCGGTTTTCATCACCGCTCCAGAGGTAAACGGCAAGATGCCCGAGACCTTTGGTCTGCCCGAGGAAGTCGAAAACGGCGTCGGGTTAATCGTCGAAACCAGCGGCTCGAGCGGCAAACCAAAGCGAGTTACGTTGTCGCGCGAAGCCATCCTGGCCAGTGCCAATGCGGCACAGATTCGTCTCGGCGGCCCGGGGCAGTGGTTGCTTGCCTTGCCAATCAACTTCGTGGCCGGTGCCAACGTTTTGATTCGTTCGCTGGTTGCCGACACCCAGCCGGTTCTGATGAACACCAGTGTGCCATTTACCGCAGAAGCCTTTGCTCGTTCGGCATCGCTGATGACCGGTGCTCGCCGATACACCTCGCTCGTGCCGACTCAGTTGGCTCGCCTCGCGGCCGCAATCGATGACCCGTTTAGCCCGAGTGGCAAGAACGATTTCTTGCTCTCCCAGCTACGCAAATTCGATGCCATTTTGGTTGGCGGTCAAGCTCCCCAGGATGAGGTTGTCACAGCTCTCAAAGACCTTGGCGTGAACATCGTGATCACCTACGGCATGACCGAAACCTGTGGCGGTTGCGTTTACGACGGCGTTGCACTCGATGGTGTTCAGATCGACTTGGTTGGCAGCCGAATCGAAATCTCGGGCAAGGTTCTCGCGAGCGAAATCGCGGACGACTCTGGCGTTCAGGCAATCGGCGAAAAGTTCATCACCAACGACCTTGGTGAGTTCGACGAAGCCGGCCGACTTCACGTGCTCGGTCGAATCGACCGGGTGATCGTTTCTGGCGGTCTAAAGATCTCACTCGACCGCGTCGAAGAGCTGGCTCGAGCGGTGCCGGGCGTAGCCGAACTGGCCGCGACCGCAATCGCCGACCAAGAATGGGGTCAGCGAGTGGGCATTGTCTATCTAGGCAGCCCCGAGGTCGCCGACGAAATCGCTCTAGCGCTAGCCAATGACCTTGGTCCGGCGGGCAAGCCCATCCGTGTGGTTCGCACCGACGGTGTGCCAAAATTGCCTAGCGGCAAGCATGATCTTCAAGCAATCAAACGTCTATTCGAGGAGCTCTAATGGCTAACAAGAAGCCAGCACCAAAGGCTGCACGCAAAGTTTCACCGGCAAAGCTTTGGATCGAAGGCGCTCGCTTGCGCACGCTTCCGCTAGCCATCGCGCCGGTCTTGATCGGTTGGGGTGCCGCGGCTTCGGTGCAGTCGTTCAAGCTCGGACTCGCGCTCTTGGCGCTCGCCGTCGCACTGTTTCTGCAGATTGGTGTCAACTATGCCAACGACTATTCAGACGGCGTTCGCGGCACCGATGAGTTTCGCGTCGGCCCACTGCGCCTAACCGGCTCGAAGTCGGTTCGCCCAGAACTCGTGAAGTATGCCGCGTTCGCATTCTTCGGGCTTGCCGCACTTGCCGGCCTAGCCATTGTTTTGATCACTGGCTTCTGGTGGCTACTCGCGGTTGGCGCGGTCGCGATCGTCGCAGCCTGGTTCTACACCGGCGGCAAGAACCCTTACGGCTATGCCGGACTCGGTGAGATTGCAGTCTTCTTGTTCTTCGGCCTGGTCGCCACCATGGGCACCGCCTACATTCAACTGGGCTATTTCGACGCGAACTCGCTGTTCGGTGGAGCCGCAATCGGCCTATTCGCTTCGGCGGTTTTGATGATCAACAACATCCGTGACATCGACCAGGATGTGCTGGCCGGCAAGCGCACCCTTGCGGTCAAGGTGGGCAAGAAGTGGGCCAAGGCTTACTACTTCGCCATGGTTTGGTTGCCGTTTGCGATTCTGCTGCCGTTTCCGTTTCTCTACCCAGCAACGTTCTTCGCTTGGCTAGCCGTGCTTTTGGTTTTGCCAGCGACTCTAATCGCTTCGACGGCAAAGACCCCGCGCGAACTTATTTTGGTCTTGAAGCTAACCAGCTTCGCGGCGCTAACCTTTGGTGTGTTTTTCGGCTACGGCTTGGCCGTGGTCAACTTCGCGCTCTAAGCGCAGAGGTTACTTTTCGTCAGACTCGGTCTGTGAGTCTAGAACCGCGTTTTCGTGGTCGCTGTCGGCGTCATCCGTGCCCACGGTCTCGTTGCGGTTGATGCGCTTATAAACAGCCTCAGAAACGCGCTCGCGCTGCTTGTTGAAGAAGATCAGCGAAATGGCAAGCGAAATCATCGCGGCAAATAGCGCAGACACAAACTTGTCGAGACCGATGGCAACCAAAATCACCAAGACGCCCACAAAAAGGCCCACGCGAATAAGGATGTAGTTCAGCCATGCATTCTTCATGGAATAAGTCTAAGTTTTTCGCTGGTTAGAGTTAACCCATGAGGTTGTTGATCTTTGTTGCCGTAGTCGTAGGCATTGCCGTAATTTTCGGCGCGGTTTATGGCATCAGTGCGCTGCTCGAGCGCAAGCGTTCGGGTGCGACCCGAACCACGACCACCAAGACCAACGCCCCGGATGACGACCCGGAGTTTCTGCGCAACCTAGCCCGCCGCTTGGCCGAAGAAGAAGTCAAGAAGCAAGACGAGGCAAAGCCGGAAGACGAATCGGGCGAAGAGAACAATGACAAATAGCTCGTCGGTTCCGGCACAGGTTTTCGCCGCCCACCTGCTCGCCGCGCTGGCGAAGGCGGGCATTCGCAACTTTTTTCTAGCCCCTGGTGCCCGATCGCAGGCCCTGGCCATCGCGGCCGGTCAACTTGCGAGTGCCGGCAAGATTGATTTGCACGTGCGCTTGGATGAGCGTTCGCTCGGCTTCACAGCTTTAGGTGCCGCCCTTGCCTCTGGCGAGCCTTCGGTAATCATCACGACTTCGGGAACCGCTGTGGCAAACCTGCACCCAGCTGTGCTCGAGGCGAATCACTCCGGTGTGCCACTGATTTTGCTAACCGCAGATCGCCCGCACGAGTTGCGCGGTGTTGGCGCTAATCAGACCACCAACCAGGTTGGCATCTTCGCCGATGCGGTTCGCGAATGTTTCGATGTGCCGGCACCGAACGGAGCCGAGCGCGAGTTCGCCGAAGCGGTTCAGCTGGCGGTTGATGCGATTGCCATCTCGATGGGATACGACGGCGACCAGCCGGGACCGGTTCAACTAAACCTTGCGTTCCGTGAGCCGCTTTCTGCCCTCGAGCCAAACGCAGCCGACCTCAAACCTCAGCTGCAGCTGCCAGAAATTTTCGAACCGATTCCAGAGTTCGCGATGCTCTCGGCTGAACTGCCAACCGTGGTGATTGCTGGCGCGGGTGCCGGTGACGACGCTGTCGAACTCGCCGAAGCCTTTGGTTGGCCGCTATTCGCCGAACCATCCTCGGGTGCACGTTCGGGTGCAAACGTCATCCTGGGTTATCGCAACCTGCTCGACCAAGAAGGCGCCTGGGCCGAACTCGCCGGTCAGATTCGCCGCGCAATCGTATTTGGCAAGCCGACCTTGGGTCGTGCAGCAATCAAGCTTTTGTTCAACCCAGAGGTCGAAGTGGTTGTTGTGCGCAGCCCAACCATGGGTCACTTCGATGTGTCGCGTCGTGCGGGCAAACTCGTCGACGAAATCACGGTTGACGACGAGGTCGATTTCGAATGGCTCGAGGCATGGCGCCGAGCCGATGCCGAACACGCTGCCGCTAACCCAAGCTCGAATGAACTCGATCGCCGAGCTCTAGTCGAGAAGGTTTGGCAGGCAACCGATGGTGGCGATCAGCTCATCCTTGGTGCCTCTAGGTTGATTCGCGAGGCCGATGTGTGGGCGCCGGCGAAGCCGATTCGAGTCTTCTCAAACCGCGGTCTTGCCGGAATCGACGGAACCGTGGCAACCGCCGCCGGAATCGCATTGGTGGCCACCGAGGGAACCACACGAGTACTTCTCGGAGACCTGACTTTGCTGCACGATGCCGGTTCGCTCGCGATCGATCTAACCGAGGCCGAACCGAACCTTCAGGTGATTGTTGGAAACGACGGCGGCGGCAGCATCTTTAGCGGTCTCGAGATGGCCAAGACCCTAGACGAGGCGACCTTCACGAGATTGTTCAAGACCCCGCAGACCGTTGACCTGTGGCACTTGGCGCAGGCATATGGTTGGGGTTACGCCCGGGTTGAAACCCTCGGGCAGCTAGACGAGGCGCTGACCAAAACCGGCCGCATCCTGGTCGACGTTCGACTCAGCTAGTTCAGCGCTTCGCGAATCGGCGAGAACTTGAGCTCGGTTTCGGCCAACTCGGCCTCCGGCTCTGAACCGGCCACGATTCCACATCCCGCAAATGCACGGATGACTTCGCCCGCCGCCGACTCTTCGATTTTGGCTCCGCGCAGCGCAATCGCCCACTCGCCGTCGCCGTCGGCGCCAATCCAACCAACCGGCCCGGCATAACGCCCGCGATCGAACGGCTCGAGCGAGCCAAGGAGTTCTTGGGCCTCTAACCGAGGAGTGCCGGCAACGGCCGCTGTCGGGTGCAAGGCGGCCGCAAGGTCGAGCACCGAGGCTTCTTCGCGAAGCACACCGTGAACGTCGCTGGCAAGGTGCCAGAGGTTCGGCAGGGCAAGGCTAAACGGCTTCGGGTCGGCATCGACCTGAGAGCAGAACGGCTGCAAGGTCTGCACCAGAGAATCAACGGCAAAGGCGTGCTCTGTGGTGTTCTTGGTCGAGGCGGCAAGCGCTGCCGAAATGGCCTTGTCTACCTCTGGGTCGGTTCCGCGGCCAGCGGTGCCAGCAAGCACTCGCGCCGATACCTGCCCGTGGGCGACGCGAACCAAAAGTTCTGGCGAGGCTCCGAAGAGACCGTCGACCGAATAGACCCAGCAGGTCGGAAAGCGGCTGGCGAGTTTGGCCAGGCTGGCACGGATGTCAAAGCCTTCCGGCATTGCGCCTACCAGGTCGCGAGCCAAGACAACTTTTTTTAGTTCGCCGCGCGAGATTGCCGCGACGGCATCTTCGACCGAACGCTTGAAACCATCGGCCGTCTGTGCACCCGAGCCGAACTGAACCGGCAGGTTTGAACCATACTCGGCGTCTTTCAGCCAGAAATCTTCGACAGCATCGGTCGATTCGGTGTTGGCTTCGGTTTCAACGGTGGTCAACCACGCGCGACCATCACGCACGCCGAGCAAAATCTTTGGCACGATCAGCACGCTAGTTGCCGCGCTGTCATCAGCAAAGGCGATGCTGCCGAACGCAACTAGGCCGGTGCCAGGCAACTTCACCTGGTCTTCAACTTTTGCGCTAGAGGCAAGTTCGCGCCACTTGGTCGCCAATTCTTGGATGCGGTTCTCGCCGCGAGCCTCGATGCGAAGAGCCTCGCCCCAGCCAACCAAACCCTGGCCGCCACGGATGTAGGCCATCGGGTTTTCAGGAAGACGGCTAATCAGATCGAAAGAGCCAAGCTCCAAAGCGATCGTTGAAAGGCGAATCGACATCCTGCGCCTTTCAATAGTGTCTGAGTGTTTTCTGTGAAACAGACTGCGTGCCTGTTCTTGCTAGCTATCAATGGCTAACCTAAATGTGAGCCTCAAAAATCCTAACCGCATTAGAAAAGGTAGAAATGTCAACCAAGAAGCTGGCCGCTACGGCTCTTCTGGCATTGGCATTTTTCTCGCAGTCATCCTTGGCGGCTATCGCAGAAGATTCTGGCAACGACGACGACTCGAGTTCGTTCGTCACACCAACCGGCCGACCAACGGCTCCTGCGCCATTCGAACGCAAGCATGGCGACCGCAAAGATGGCGACCGCAAAGAGCACCACGATGATGGCGATTTCCAAGTTGCCGTCCCACCGATGGTGATCACTCCAAATGACGATGCAGATGACGACTCCACTAAAACCGGAGGCGCAGGTCTAAAGGGTTTCAAGGTGGCTCCGCCAAAGGGTGGTTCGGGCGTGAACGCGAGTGTTCCTGACACCGCAGGCAACGAACAGGTGATTGAGCCGAACTCGGCCGCCTTCGACCCAACCGCTAACCAGCCGATTCAGATGAACCAAGTTCACCCAAGCAACAAGACTCCCGCAGACGTCTTTATTCAGAGCGCCCAGATCGGCGTCGGAGCGATGGCTGCCGGTGCTGCCGTGCTCGGCGTCGCCGCCGCAGTTCGCGGTCAGCGCACTCGCCGAGAAGCGAAAACCGATTTCATCTACGAAGTTGAGAACTAACCCGAGTTAATCGGAATAACCCTCTATGGGTGAGGGTTCTGCCTAAGGACCTCGAAGGTAGGATTAACCCGTGAGCAAAGCAGATCTGGCCAAGAAACCAGCAGAAGTTGCGGCCATGTTTGACGAAGTGGCTCCGACCTACGACCTAACCAACGCACTCTTGTCCTTTGGGCAAGACAGCCGTTGGCGCAAGATTGTGCGCGACGCGGTTTTCCCTGAGGCCGGCCAAAAGATCCTCGACCTAGCTGCGGGCACCGGAGCATCTTCGGTAGCTTTCACCGGCCCGGACATCAAGGTCGTTGCCGGCGACTTCTCTGAGGGCATGTTGGCCGTTGGCCGCAAGCGTCACCCAGAAATCGAGTTCGTCTACGCCGACGCCACCAACCTTCCGTTCAAGGATGGCGAGTTTGACGCGGTAACCATTTCATTCGGTCTGCGCAACGTGGTCGATGTCGAGAAGGCCCTAGCCGAGATGTATCGCGTGACCAAGCCTGGCGGTCGCATTGTGATTTGCGAATTCTCGAAGGTCACCAACCCGGTGCTCGCTCCGTTCTACAACCTCTACCTGAACAAGATTCTGCCTGGTTTCTCTCGTGTAGCGAGCAAAACCCCAGAGGCTTACTCATACCTGTCAGAGTCGATTTTGGCTTGGCCCAACCAGCGCGAGCTCGGCATCAAGATCTCAAATGCCGGCTACGAATCGGTTGCCTATCGCAACCTAACTTTCGGAATCGTGGCTGTGCACCGCGGCCTGAAGCCAAAGGCAAAGCCGGCGGCCAAGGCAAAGCCAGCTGCTAAGGCAAAGCCAGCCGTAAAGGCTGCCGTCAAGCCGCGCGCAAAGAAGGCCTCAGCATGAGCCCAATCGCCCTTCCAAAGCAGCTCAAAAAGGTTCAAGACCGTGCACTTCTCAAGGCTCTAGAAACCGGCCTAGAGACCATCGAAACCCAACTCAAGTCGGCAACCACCTATGCCGATTCGGTTGCCAAGAACCCGGCTCGCCACCTCGTCGATGCCGGTGGCAAGCGCATTCGCCCAGCCTTGGTATTGCTCGCCGCTCAGCTCGGTGACCCAAACAAGCAAGAGGTTTTCGACGCCGCGGTTGTGGTTGAACTCACCCACTTGGCAACTCTGTACCACGATGACGTCATGGATGACGCCCCAACCCGTCGCGGTGTTCCTACCGCTCAGCACGTCTGGGGTAACTCGGTGGCTATTTTGACCGGTGATCTTTTGTTTGCTCGTGCATCCCAGGTTGGCGCAAACCTCGGCCAAGAGTCACTCACCCTTCAGGCCGACACCTTCGAACGTCTCTGCCTTGGGCAGCTGCACGAAACCGTTGGCCCGACCGATGGGCAAGACCCGATCGCTCACTACATCCAGGTACTTGCCGACAAGACCGGGTCGCTGATTGCCGCTTCGGCACGCCTGGGCATCTTGCTGTCGGGTGCGCCGGCAGAATACGACGAGCCAATGCGCGTTTACGGTGAGAAGGTTGGCGTTGCCTTCCAGCTGATCGACGATGTCATCGACATTTCAGAGGCTGGCCCTTCGGGTAAGACTCCGGGAACCGATCTTCGTGCCGGTGTGCCAACCATGCCAGTGCTTTTGCTGCGTAAGGCTGCCGCGGCGGGCGACAAGTCAGCTGCCGACCTACTCACTCTCATCGACGGTGACCTAACCGAAGACAGCGTTCTCGCCTATGTGGTCAAGCGCCTTCGCGAACACTCGGTTGCCGAGCAGGCCTATGCCGAGGCTAAGCGCTGGGCAGACGAAGCCGTTGAGGCTATCCAGGTGCTGCCGGCCGGTTCGGTTCGCACCGCGCTAGAGCTATTCGCTCAGGCCGTCGTCGACCGTCAGCAGTAGACCCGTGGCTTTGAAGTCGAACCGCTCGCGCGAAGTTCAGATCCGCCTACTGGTTACCTTCTTTTTCCAGGGCATCGTCAGCACCACCACGATCCCTCGAATCCCTGAACTAATCGACCAGATCGGCGTGAATTTCTCGGCCTGGGGAGCCATCCTTGGATTTGCGGGTCTAGGTTCGTTTATCGGTCTCGGTATTGCTAATCGACTAATCGTGCGCTTCACCTCACGTCGAGTTCTCCTGGTCACTTCGGTTCTCGCTGCCCTGCTCATTTGTCTTTTGCCATGGATCACCAATGCTTGGATCTTCTTCGCTCTACAGGCGCTGATGGCCTTCGTTGGTAGCTGTCTAAACATCTCGCTCAACTCGCAGTCGGTGGTTTTTCAAAAGCTCATCAACCGCACGATTATCGGAAGACTGCACGGAGCTTGGAGCATCGGCGCGGCTTCATCCGTGGCAGTCAGTGCAGTCTTAGCCAGCTTCATGCCGCTGTGGTTGCACTTCCTGCCCGTACCCGGTCTCG
>ERZ650310.600-NODE-600-length-10678-cov-5.620164_pt1 | contig 10678 bp, 9 predicted proteins | sample MGYA00376246_ERZ650310 | MGnify/ENA primary metagenome ERZ650310 (study PRJEB26733, sample SAMN07839286) | wastewater metagenome | biome: small river; feature: stream; material: water | place: USA: North Carolina | collected 2016-03-01 ...
CCGGTGCCGCCGGCATTGATGGCCAGAGTGTCAGCAGTCGGGACGGGGATCAGGACGTTGGTTGGTCCGATGATGGTCGGCATTACTTGACCTCGTACATGCACTGGAAGGAGTACTGCCGGTTCGTCGTTACCGTAGGCACCAGGCTGAAGCGGATGGATAGCGTGGCCACGTCGCAGATCACCTCGCCGCTCAGGTTGCTGGTCGAGTCCGTCAGGGTGCCGGTGACGTCCGTCTGCGCAGTGAAGGCGCTGTTGATGGGCGGCGTGAATTTGATCGTCGTCGTGGTGCTCGCAGCCGTTGCGTCGATGCTCAGGGTTCCGCTGACGATGACGTAGTTGCCGATTCGGATCCAGCGCCAGCCAGACGCGACGTACGAGTCGACGTTGGCCATCGAGCCGGTCTGCGTCGGCGTGTACTGCCCGAAGTCCAGCTCAGCGATCGTGGCGCCGTTCTTCACCTTGATGCCGGCGGCCGAGGCTCGGAAGAAGTTGTTCGTGCCGCCGCTCAGGTCGGAAGATGGCCCGCATGCCCACACGCCGTTGCCTCCGTGTCCGGCGAAGATGGCGCCTCCGTCGTGCCGGTACTCGTCGACCGAGTTGACCGCGGCGCCTGTCCTGATGAGGATCCGACCAGGCGTTGCGGTGGCAGTGTGCTGATTCACCCCCGTGCTTTGCGGGTTGGCTGCGTTCAGCCAAGGCGGCGTCGTGGCCTCGACGACAGACGCGCCCATGATCCAGACCTTGCCCTGGTTGCCGCTGAAGTTGGGGAAGCGGGCGAACCCGTCGTTGATCTTGGAAAACTCGGCGCGCAGAACTGATGCCGCCCGCTCCGCATTGTCGGCAGGGACGCCTGAAGGGGTGTAGTAGTCGCTCATGTCAGATCCTCAGGGGTTGCACGCGGCGCGTACTGTAGAGCGTGGTCACGCTGTTGAGCGTGTACTCGTCGAAGAGCGCAGAAGATTGCGAGAAGGTCATCGACAGGTTCGATCCGACACCGCGCAGAGGCGTCTCGATTGGGGCCAGGTTGCGGCCGCCGAAGTCAGGGTCCGAGTCACCCCAGTGCCCCTCGCCCCAGCGGCCAGAAAAGATCGGAAGCTCCAGGTCGAAGCTCTCGGACTGGTCAACGTCGGCGCGCCCGTAGTCGAGCTCGTAGCGCATCGAGATGACCGCGTACGACGAGCCCTGGACCTCGATGCGCGCCGACCTGTAGGTCTTGCGCACGGCGTCGCCCTTGGAGCTGTTGAAGACGGTCGAGAGGCTCGCGTCGATTGGAGTCCCATCGAATGACGTCCCGATGTCGAGCTGGTAGACCATGCCCGTGTCGTCGCCGAAGTAGGTGCGCTCGTCGCCAGTGGCCGCGCCGCTGTTCCATGCCCAGATCACCGGGTTTGGGAACTTCACCGGCATCACGCCGATGAGCTGGTTCTGGACGATCGTGGCGTAGATTCCATACCCGTCCGCGAAGAAGGCACGGTACTGGCTCCTGCGGTGGTTCACGACAGAGTCGGTGATGGTGACCCCGCGCTCCTGGATGAAGTCTCGGATCTGAGCTGTCAGGGACACAGCTGAAAAGTTTCCAAACTCCTGCGCCTGGGTGAAGCTCACCAGGCCGGCGGCGCCGAACATGAGCTGCAGGCCGACGATCTGGGTCGAGCGCGCCGCCGCTCCGCTGGTGTTCGGGAACTCGTTGAGCTTGAAGTCCGCGTCAGAATTTCCGTACAGGACGTGCGTCGAGCGCTCGGTGGTGATGAGCATCGCAGCGTTGGCGCCGCCAGGCAGGACGCTCAGGCAGGTGATGTTGGAGCCGACCCGGATCTCCGCGGCGCCGAGCAGCGCGGTCCAGGCCGCCGGGTCTCCGATGCCACTGTGCTGCAGGCTCGGGCCGAACGTCAGCCACAGGCGATTCGTGTGGGCCTGGATGTGCTCGGGCGTGTCGTCGGCCATGCCGGTGCGGATGGTCGAGATCGTGGTCCCGTCGAACTCGAATGCGTAGTTGAGCCCGTTGCAGCCATAGACCTTCTCGCCCGTGGCGAAGTCGTTGATGACGTGCTCGAAGCGGCCGCCTGCGGACCACGTCTGCGCCTGCTCCGCGCCGCTTGCGGTGGCGGTGACGCCAGCAGTGAAGGCGCCAGCAGTGAATGGCCCGCCCGCGATCGTGTCGATCACGAACCGGCCCGCCGCGGTGCCGCCGGCCCACGTCCCGGACGTCAGGACGATCTTGCGAACGACGGCAGTTACGGCACCCTTGGTGATAGTCGATGCGATGGCCGGAGGTGTTCCGCTGCCAGCCGTGAAGGCGAGTTCGTACTTGAATACCACCTGCACCCAGCCTGAATTGCTGGAGCGCCACAGGTTGCACGCGGTGGCGCCTGCGTTGTCTCGCCACACGTACATGTCTGGACCGAACCTGAACCCTCCGCGCGTCGGTCCTGATCCTGTCGGCTTGAGGATGTCTGCCCGGTAGATGTTCTCCGCGGCCAGCTTCATCGCCTTGTAGAGCAGGCGCGAGCTGACCGACGGGGACAGCGATGAGATGGCACCCTTGGCGACAGCGGACACCAGGATCGATTCACCGACCTGGAAGGTGCCGGTGACCTTGACCACCGCCAGGTACTCACCGACGTAGGCGAGCGTGCCGGTGGCGCCGCTCGTGCCTCCCGTGATGACGTTGCCTACGGACAGGGTCTGGAACGAGGTGTAGCCGAGGATCAGTGGCGATGCCTGGGTCGGAGATTGCCGGCCGTCGAATCGCTCGTACGCGCCGATGCGCCTGTAGCCGCCGGTCTCAGCGCAGCAGTAGTTGACCCCGCTGCGCACCGTGCCAGGCTTTGCCTCGCTGGGCGCGCTGTGCATGTCCATGCCGCCCCGCAGGAGCACCGTCTCGATCTGCACGGGGACGCTGGGGATCTTGTACATGGGTCACAGGGATAGGTGCACCAGTCGCGGCTTCTCTGCCTGCTCGTCGACCAGCGTGTTGAGGAGCCGGCGATAGTTGTCCTGCGCCCTGTTGAGCGCCTCGGGAGATGCGTCATACCCACCGTACTGGGCGACGGCGCCCCACACGAGGAGCATGTGATAGTCCTCGGGCATCAGCGGGATGTCGACGTCGTTGACCAGCGTCTGCAAGCCCTTGACGTACTCGAAGTTGACACCGTACGACTTGTCCGGGGTTGGCCCGACGGCAACCGTCCCGTTGTCGGAGATGCTCCAGAACTGCGGCGGGCCGGCGGTGGTCGACCCGCTCAGGAACATCGACCGCCAGTTGTCGTACTCGACCCACTTCATCTCCCAGATGTTTCCGGGGTTCGAAGGGTCGAATGCGGTGGGTCGGTAGTAGCGGCTGGACGGTCTCCAGCGCTTGAAGCTCGTGGTGCCGCTTGCGACGTTGAGCAGGTCGTCGATCGTGTAGGCCATCCCACCTGCGACGGTTACCTGGCCCTGCACGCTCGCGCGCATCCACTTCCAGTTGCGCGGCATCAGTTGGATGTCGCGATGGACATCGGTCACCCAGCCGGCGATCCGGCTGGTATCGCCGACGGTCGACAGCACGGATGTCGGGACAGGGCCTGCCAGGCCGGTCTCCTTCTTCGCGCGGATGACGATGTCCAGGTAGTTCACTCGGCGGGCCCGATGACGCGGAAGGGGAAGCGGGCGCGCAGCACCGTGATGGGACGGTTGGTCACGGGATCGATCGCGCCGCTCGGAACGGGTGCGACCGCGTCAGACAGGCGCTCGACCACGCTCTGCGGGACCGCGATGTCGACGCCTCGCATCAGGTCGAAGTCGCCCTCCGGAGCGCCGCCGACGTAGACACGCTGGTCTTCGCCTTCCTGCGCAGGTGCAATGTTGATGATGACGCGTGCCGGTCGTTTCGTTGCCATGTTGTCCTCTTGACATGAAAGGGGGCCCCGTAGGGCCCCCGGGGGATCAGCCGATCAGGCTGACGATTACGGTGCCTTGGTCGCCGGCAGGACGCCGATGTCGTAGTAGGTCACCGTTACGCCAGCAGCGTCCAGCGCGGTCGTGGCCGGCGTGAACGTGGTGGATCCGTTGGTGACAACCTTGAACATGCCGATCGCCGTGTAGCCGGCCGGGACGTCGGGAACGAACCCGTCGCCTCGACCGACATACGGAATCGACAGATCCCGGCCGGTGAAGTCGCCCTGAACCGTGATGACGGTGCCGGCGGCATTGACCGCGACCACGTAGTAGACCGTCGAGGAGACGGGCTGCACGTAGAACGCGGTGCCGCCGGAGATGACGGTCAACGCCTGGGCCGACAGCGCGGCCTTGGAGTAGAGCACGCCGTCCACGGTGTAGACGAGGGCGTTGGTGGTCTTGATCGTCGCGGCCGAGGCAGCGTTGATCGCGAGCACACCCTTGGTGAGGCACATGTTGCCCAGGAGCTGGACAACGGCGCTTTGGGCTGCGGATAGGCGGGCCATGTTGGTCGCTCCTATTACTGGGTCACACCAGCTTCGCAGCGCATCATCCAGGGGTCAGCCAGGATGGTCGCAGCGGAGTAGAACTTGAAACCCACCTTGCCGCGCTGGGCATAGGGGTCCGAGTCGGTGTGCTTCGGGTTGATGACGAAGGGCTTGATGCTGTCCTCGCCGGCCAGGTTGACAGTCGCCCAGGCATCCTCTCCATGGATGATGACGGGGTAGACGTCCGCATTGCCGGTGGCGCCACCGCCCTGACCGTTGGTCAGCAGGGTGCTGCCGCTCGCGCCGGCCGCCAGGAACGGCGTGTACAGCGGGCTGGTCAGGAAGCGGATGCGCTTGTACGTGCCGATCTCGGAGTCGCTGATCACGGCCTGCTGCGAGTAGGACTCGATCGTCCGGAAGCCCGACAGGGTCTCCAGATCGTTGCGCATGTCCGGGTGGCAGTAGGCGATGTAGCACGCAGGGATACCGAACGTGGAGACCCTGTCGGTCGCGTCCAGCTTCTTCGTCACGAGCGGGGTGCTGTTGCGGTCCAGGTTCCGCAGGGCGCGGTTGAGCTGGTTGGTCGCGATGGCGGTGGCGACCGAGGCGCGGTTGGCCACGCTGTTGCCGTAGATGACGTTCGTGCCGGCGCGGATCGCCTCGTAGCAGATCATCTCCTGCGTCATGGCAGCGGTCTGGCCCAGGCGCTCCATCTGGTCCATGAGGATGCGGTCCTCGTGGGTGTCCAGGACCACGTCCGAGATCTCGACGTGGCGACCGTACTGGGCCAGCGTCTTGGTCACGTCGCGGTAGGTGATCGAGTCACCCGTGGGGGTCACGCCTTCGACCATGGCGGCGGTCGACGGAGGCAGAGCGGAGTACTGGCGCCACTTGACCGTGTTGGTCTCGTTGCGCGGCAGCGTGGTTTGCTGGCCAAACCGGCCCATGTTCATGAAGGGCACGGCCCGACGGATGAGTTTCTTCGCGGCGTACCCTGCGGTACGGGGCGAGATGTCACCGTAGAGGTTGAGCATTTCGGTTCACCTGTAGAGGTTGTTCAGGCCGAATTCCATCCGGCCGAGAAGTCGTTCATGTCCGCGGCAGTGCTGCCCGTGCCACGAGAGTCGAGGCCGGCTGCGCGCCGCAGGCGCTGGGTTTTGTCGTCGCGAGGAGCGGGCGCGGGCGTTGCTGCTGGCGCTGGTGCTGCTGCGGGTGCCCGGGGCTTGGCGGCTGCAACGGCAGCGGCGGCGACATCCGGGTGAGCGGTCTTGAACTTTGACATCACTGCCACACAGTCCTCGGGGTCCGCGCTGTTGGCGAAGATCCATCGCGTGGCCGGCGAGGCCCCGGTCTCGATCCACGTCTTGAACGCGGCAGTCTCACGCATCACCTCCCACCCGGGAACCTCGCGATCCAGCGCATCGAATACGCGCTGGTGCTGTTCCGCCTCGGCGGCCTTGGCCTCGATCTCGGCGCGGCTGACGATGGGAGCGACGGAGGCAGACACCTTGTCGGTGGTGCCGCGCAGCTCGTCAATCGTCTTGGCCTGCTCCTCGATCTTGGCCAGCAGTGGGTTGAGCTGGGACGCCAGGTGGCGCTCGATTGCAGACTTCAGGTCGGGGTTCTGGTTGAGGACGTCGTCCTCGTCGCCAGTCGAGGGCGCGGGTGCCGGCGCAGGGGCGGCCGCTGGTGCGGTGGCCTTTGCGCGAAGCTCGCGAAGCTCGTTCTCCCGTTCCTGCAGTAGCTGCTGCAGCTCGCGGCTCTTGCGATCGTAGGCCGACAGTCGATTCGAATCCGAGCGCACGCGGTGGCGCAGCTTCTCCAGCTCCTGGGCCGGGTCGTCTTGCTGGCTCGCCGCCGGCTGCACATCCGGGGCAGGTGCCGCAGGAGCCGGCGCCGCAGCGCTGGTTGCTTCCGCCGGCTTCGAGGTGTCGGGAGCGGGCGTGTCAGCAGCCTGTGCGTCGGGCGTGCTGCTCTCGCCGGCATCGTCAGCGTTGAAGCCTGCGTAGAACTCGTCTTGCGGATCGGTCTTGTCGGTTGGGTCCATGTGGTGCGGCATGCCTGACGGCAGAGGCGGCGGGTTTCACATGGGGCGGCACGATGCCCGATGGATCACTAACCTGCAACGACGTGAGACAACCCGCACGGGCAAAGAAAAGCCCCCGGACCTTGCGGACCAGGGGCTCAAGTCGAAGGGGGACGAATCCTTCGGAGGAGACATCACACGAAGTGATGGGTGTGAGTATAGAGCCGGGCGGCATTGTTGCAAGGGGCCATTGTTCCTACGATCCACGCATGAACAGGATCCTCTTCACCGCAGCCTGCATGATTGCCACCTTCGCCGGGTGCCTTCTGGTGATGGAGTCTCCGGCCTGGCTATCTCCAGATCAGGCCTTCTGGGCGACTCTTGCTGGAGCTGTGCTGCTGCTGCCGGCTGGTGTTGCGTTTGCCATGCTGCTGATGGCGATCGTCACCCTCATCGCGAGACTGGTCACTTGGCCCCTGCGGTGAGCGACCTGTCGTAGGCCTTGTTCAGGCCCTGAAGCACGCGGCGCTTCTGCTCGTTGAGCATGGTAAGGCGCAGGTACTTCTGCTCCTCGGTCAGCTTCTCGCTGCGCACGATCTCCAGCTCGTCCTTGCGCATCTTGGTGAGCTGCTTCTTGGTGATCTCCAGCTCGTTTCCAAGGTCGATGATCGGACCGTACTTCTCCCTCAGGCGCTTCACGGCCTCTGCATCCACGTCCTTGCTGGCCTTCTTGAACGGCTCGACCGCCTCCGCGATCTTGTCCATCCGCTCGTAGGCGACGGCGCGATCGGTCTCCGCGTCGATCCTGGCGTAGAGCTGCTTGGCGAACGGAAGGCGCGCGACATCGAGGTCAGGCCTGCGGATCGCCTGGCGCACGTACACCGCGTTCATGATGTCGACCACGAACGACGCGGGGCCGCCGCCATAGGATCGCACCAGGTTCTCGACCTGGGCCGGCGTGAGATCGGCCCACCCTGCGGTGTACTTGTCGCCGCCTGATGCCTTGTTCGCAGCGTCAGCAGCGCGCTGGAACATGGTGCCGGCCTGGCCAGGGAAGTACTTCTGCGAGTCGGGCACGTTGTCCTGGCCGAACCCCTCCGGGTACATGGGCCTGCCGAAGCTATTCAGGTTGATGAGCGGCTGGATGATCGGATCCAGCGCGTCCGGCGTTGCGGCCAGTACCAGCCCCTTGGTGTTGCCCTCGGCGGCGCGCGAGAACTCGTCCACCGGGCTCCATGCATTGAGGAAGGCGGACAGGGCCTTCATCGACCCTTCCGTCAGGGGGCGGCCGCGCTTCGGGTCCATGCTGTTGCGATAGACGTCGGCCATCTGCATCGCCATGACAGCGAAGAAGTTGTACCCGTACGGCATCGGGATCTTCAGATACCGGCCGGTCTTCGAGCCTGGCACCTTCTCGCCCTTTGTCGAGGTGGGCGGCAACATGATGATGATGTTGCGCTCCTTGGTCTCGGCGGGGATCTTGTCCCACCATGCGACACCATCATCGTCGTCGCCCATGGAGGCGTTGAGCAGCGCCAGGCCGAACATGCCGACCATGGCGCTTGCCAGCGTGGCCATGACCTTGGGGCTCTTGAGCGCCTCGACGATTCGAGCGGACCCCTGCACCGCAGGGTTGAAGAACAGGAACCAGGCGCCGAGCTGCGGCGTCAAGGTGCCCTTGCGGTTGAAGTTGACCGTGCTGTTCTTGGCGATGCTGGCCGCCTCGGCGACGGTCTTCCCCTCGGACAGGGCGGCCTGGAACGCGGCGAAGCGGGTCATGTTCTCCACCGCAGCGTTGGCCCCCTCGACGAAGTGCAGGAACTGGCGGCCCAGCTTGCGCGGGTCTACAGGCCCCTGCTCGGACTGCTTCATGAGATTGTTGAGCTCGTCGACCTGGTCGTCGATCGACTTGAAGTCGAAGAACCCAGTTTTGCCTCCGGTCGCGCGGAAGAGCTGGTACTGGGCCGACGGCTTGCCGGTCGCCTCGGCCTTCACGGATTCCCACAGGGCCGGCGCAAGGTTTCCAAGCATCTTGCCGGCGCCCCGGAAACCGAGCGACCCGATCATGTTGATCGTCGCTGCCTGTACGTCACGCGTGCCGTTGAGCACCAGGAAGACAGGCGACATCGAGGTGTACATGCGGGCCATTCCGCGGTTCACCCAGTGCATGCCGGCGAAGAGCTGGTTGAGCTGCTCGACGTGCAGGTTCTGCATCTGCTCGCGCAGCGCCTTGTCGTGCACGGTGATGTAGATCTCGTGCCCGCCGTCCTTCACGCTGACGGTCAGGTCATCCTTGTTGACCTGCTTCTCCTCGTGCAGCACACGGTTGCCCAACGCGTCGATCGAGCTGACCGGCTTGGAGACGACCTTGTTGACTTCCCACAGGTTGTTGCTCGGGTTGTCGAGGACGAACGAGAGGAACGAGCGCATCACCTCGTTTTTGCCGGCGCGGATCGCGGTGCGGGTGCGATCCTGGATGATCTGCTCGATGATGTGGTCGGCCTGCGAGTAGCGGCCGCGCGCGAGCTGCACCTCGTCTCCGCGGATGTTGAACCCCTTGGCAGTGCCGGTTCCGCCGGTCACGCGATCCTGGTTGTTCTCATCCTTCAGGCCGCGCAGCGGGACGTAATTGCTGTACTGGGCGGACCACGCGGCGTGCTCTTCTGGCGTGATGAGGCCCTCGCGCAGCATCATGTCGCGCGTCTCGTCGGACCACCTGCGCAACGTGTCGGCGGCGCGCTGGAGCTGCGGCAGCATGCCTGACTGCTGCGCGGTGTCGATGATCGCCTGAGCCTCGTCGTCGCTCATGCCAGAGCCAGCGTCCATTCCGGGCCGCTGATTCCGGATGTACTCGTTGCGCTCCTTGGCGTGCAGCGCGTATGCGTATTCCTGGACGTCGTACGGGGTGAGTTTGTCAGCAGCGAGTTGCTCGGAGAACTGCTCCACCTCTCGGTGGAAGTCCTCTATCGTCTTGCCGACCTTGCCCCAGTACCGCTCTTCTGCACGGTAGAAGTCGTTCGCCTCGCTGATCGTGCCGCCCTGCTTGCGGATCTGCTCGATCGCGTCCTTCCATCGGTTGTAGCGGTCCTGCACGGCCTCGACGACCTTGTCGACCTTGGTCACGTCGGTCAGCTTGAACCTGACCGGCCCCCTGCTGGAGGTGTAGGCGTTGGTTGCGAAGCTGGGCTGCTCCTTCGGGCCGGCCGCCATCTTGGCGCGCACGTCTGCGAGCGTCTCCTCGATCGCGCGCAGCGCCGCGTCTTTGTTGCCGAGGCCTTCAGCACGGTACGTGGCGGCCTTGCGCAGGATCGCGGCCTTGTCGGAAGGGTGCAGGAGGCTGCCGGCCTTCTTGATGCAGGTGGTGAGGCTACTCATCGAGCACTCCTGAGGAGATGAGGGTGACGAGCTGCACGACCATGTTCCTGTTTCGGATGGCCGCGCGCTCGCGCTGGGCCTTAATTCTGCGGTTGCCGGCGTCGGACTGCCATGAGTTCCCGTAGGCCTGGCCGGCGATCAGGAAGACGTCGGCCCGCACAACTGCGCCAGGCGCGGTTGCGTCCGGGCTCGACGCGCTGGCCGTGCCTGCGATGAGGCTGGCCGCGATCGTCTGGATCGTGCCTGCCCCGACCGAGTCGGCTGCCACCCCGCCTGCCAGCAGCGAGGCGGTGACGGTGTTGATGACGCCCGAGGCCTGGGACGATGCAGATGCGGCGCCGGCAATGAGGCTTGCTGTCGCTGCCAGGGTTGTGCCGGCGGCCGTGCTGCTTGCCGTCGCGGCGCCGTTGATAAGGCTCGCGGTGGCGGTCAGCGTAACGCCGTTGGCGGTCGCGGAACCACCGGCAGTCGCCGTGCCATCGATCAGGCTAGCCGTCGCGGTCAGCGTGGTGCCGGCCAGGGTGAACAGATCGTCGGTGGCAGCCTTGTTGTAGACGCGGCCGTTGATCGTGTAGGTGATCGCATTGACCGTCTTGGCCTTCTGCGTGGTGGTTCCGATTGCGAGTGCGCCGTTTTGGACGCACAGGTTGTCGCGGTGAGTCATGGTCATGATGAACTCCTGAGAGTGGTTGGATCATCGGGGGGCCAAAGCCCCGCCGAAGTGGGTCAGTGGGTGGGTCAGCTCAGGACCGAGCAGGCGCACTCGACGACGGCCATCTGCAGATCGTTCAGCCGCACGCAGTTGAAGTAGGTCTGCGCGCCGATCAGGCCGCGCTGGCCCAGCGGGT
>ERZ650310.601-NODE-601-length-10662-cov-23.084850_pt1 | contig 10662 bp, 14 predicted proteins | sample MGYA00376246_ERZ650310 | MGnify/ENA primary metagenome ERZ650310 (study PRJEB26733, sample SAMN07839286) | wastewater metagenome | biome: small river; feature: stream; material: water | place: USA: North Carolina | collected 2016-03-01 ...
CCACCGCCTTGACCAGATGCGCCAGCGAGGATGTTTGAGCCAATAACACTCATGAGTATTTAGCCGTAAAGACTGCTTGAATCGCTGTGCTGGAATTAACAATGTAATCCACGCGATCAATTGCGTTAGCCGCTGTGCTTAACGTTGGTGCTGTGCCATTGCTGAATTTCCAATAACTACCCCAAGCCAATGTGCGTGAACCAGTAGCGTCTTGTGTGATAAAAATTGAACCGCTTTGCCCTGCAACAATATTCGTTGGGTTTGCCATTGTGCGGTTGCCGCCAAGGGTTACGCTGTAATTATTTGACGCTGAAAAATCAGGCGTAATTGTTGCGCCATCGGTCAATGCGGTAATTGTGCCGCGCTGTCCAGCAGTAAAAGTTTGTGCAGTATTGGTAAAAGCGGTATTGGCGTTATAGGCTTGAACGTTTGTACCAATGACTAAACCAAGCGCAGTTTGTGCCGCCGCTGGATTGCCTGTTGCGCCAAGTAAGCCTGTTACATAATCCCACAGTTGCCCAAAACCTACTCGCGCAACCGCGTTTGATGGGTTGGGATATGTATCAGAAATTGCCGTTCTTGCTGGTGGTGCGGAATATGCCATGTCAATATCCTTGAAGTGTTACGTCTGCTTTCGCCCCGCTTGTTGCCACGTGCGAGGAATTATAACCAGTAATAGTTGGTGCAAGTGGATTTGTTTTATTGGTTTCCACAGTGACAACGCCCAACGCATTTACTTGTAAAGTTGCCAAAACCGCTTGTATAGATGTAAACGATTTGGTGTAAGGAATAACCCCACCTGATACAGTAATGTTATTAATGGTTTCGGTAATAGTTGGCGCATCCACGCTTAACGTCATTGCGTCAATTTCGCCAATAGTGCCAGCACCGATGGTGACTCTAAATTGATAGTAATCATTTGCCATCGCCAAGTTGCCCGGCATCAGCGCGTAGTCGCTTGGCTTTCCGTAGAAGCAATCCGCGTCAGGTCCATATTTGGAATCGGTATCAGGACCATAGAAAGATGTGCCATTAACACGCCTATATTCAATTGTTACGTCTTTGCCAAGCGTGGTAGTGGACAATGCGCCTAGACTGCCAACCAATGCGCCTGTAATTAAGATTTCGGCACTTGTATAAGTAACAGATGCAACTGAAGTTAAGTCGTAAAAGGAAACAGTGTCTAAGCCATAAAAGGATTGATCGTCTTCACCATAGAAGCTGTCAGTAACGTTTGCAACAATATTGCCACCGCTAATAGTGCCGCCTGTGATCGTGCCGGGCCAGCCATTGGCGCGGAAATCATATGTGTAAACAATGTATTGCGACAACGCACTGCCGGGCGTAATCGTTAATGAATTTGCAGTTAATGATTCATTCCCATCAGTATCCACCGCTTTAATCATCAATGTAATGCGGGTGCTTGGTAAACCAGTTACATCATATGTGGTGGTCGTAATAACACCGCTAAACAATGGATTTGCACTATTCCAATCATAATTAGTGCCATATTGGAAACGCAATTTGTAACCAGCCAACCGATAATTTGCAACTGGTGTCCATGTCAAAATTGTTCCTGAGTTAATGAATGCGCTTACGCTATCAATATAAACAGGACTCCATACCAACGCAGTCGAAGCTGGCGAAAATATACTTGCACGAAGTGAATTCCTCATGCGTGAAAAAAAGTAATATGTCCCAACAGGATAACTTGCAAGATTTATTGGCGTTAACGCTGTGCTTGTTGCGTAAGGGTTGCCATTAGGTGCAATTGCCGTAGTTCCAGCAAGCGTTAACTGCGCGGATGTAGGGCTTGCAACTGATGCATACCAAAGCTCTGCATATTGCGTCACGCCATTGGTACTTGTGGTTATCGTTACATCAAAACTTGGTTTATATCCAGAAGTAACAATATTGCTTATTACAGGCGCGGGTAATGTGCCAAAAAATGCAGGGTCTGGAATACCTGTATTTGGCGCGGGTGTAAATTGCGTGATATTTTTATCATCATAAACAGCAGGATTAAATTCACCCAATGCCAATGTAGCCATAACAGAACCATCATCGGCAAAGTTTTGGGTTACTTGATTGATGCGGAATAATTTAGCTGTCCAACCATAATTGGCATTTGTTAACGTGACAATATCGCCAGCTTCAAGTTGCAGACCAGAAAAATCAATGACTGCTCTTATTTGCAAATCTTCCCTTGCACCCTCAAGAAAACGATTGGCAAGGTATTGTGCGCGAACATCATTGTTAACCAATGGCAAATTGATGGTCTGCTTGTTTACAGGTTCATTTGGATACATCAAAGCTGGATACAAAACAGACAAATCAAATACTGCTGATGCAAAACTGTCTTTGCTTGTGCCATCAGGATATTTAACTTCTGCGATGTTGTAACTACTTGCAATATCTAAAGGAGAAACAGTAATTCCACCAATTAAATTGCTGTCTGTTAATGCCATTGATATGGCATAAGTTGGGGATTGAACAACAACACCCCATTGACCTGTAATTTCGTTGTATCGCAATAAACAATCACAGCAAGCCGCCATTAATTGCAGATTGTTCATTACGTTAACACTTGTTTCCAGTGCGCCATCGTAGCGGAAACGTGTTTGCGTTGATGTTGCGCCTGTATACGTTGTATAGGTCATTGACCCATTGCAATAAGTATTTAATGCGGTCATGCTTGCTGTATCAACTTGGCTGACAGTTAATGCCGCGCCATAACGTTCAGAAGTCAAATAATCGGTCAAACAATCGCCGGGCAAATAACGGCTGTTTGTTAATTGAAATCTTGTCTGCTGTAAACCTGTTACACCCGCTGTTTGACTGTAAATAATTTTTACAATAGCAAAAGCGCAATTGCTCATTAATTTGGTGCTGTCCCATGTATAACTCAGACCAGCAGATTGCATGACTTGAATGGCAGTCAGACTTGTATTTTGACCAGATGATGAGCCATTCCGATACAAGTAAATATAAATTTTGCCACTAACTGCGGCATCTGTTAAGCCAGTTGATTCATCATATAGACCAACAACTTTGGTTTGGTCAGTGGAATCAAATAAGCATTTTTTGCCTGAGTAATAGACATTGCCAAATGTCATTGTGTCAGGTGTGCCACCTGTTTCTGTATTGGTAACTTCTGATAAAGCAAGAACATAATACAACTGCTGATTGTCAGTTGTCAGACTCATATCAGTAATGATGCCGCCAACATAGGCAGAACCATAAACCACAGGCAATTTATTATTTCCAGCGGGTGCTACTTGTGCGCGACTACCGGGGTCTGGCGTATCTGCCGAAGAACTTTGTACCGCAGGGTCATTCATTAATGCTTTGGATATGATGGCAGATGCCACCATATTTACAGCAAATGAAAAAACAGTAGAAGTCGCATAAAGTGAGGAAACAATTTCCCATGCGGCAATTATTGATGACGGCATTTATTGCACCCAGAATTCTTCAAGTTTTGAGAATCCGAATTTGTCAAATTTCAAATCGGGACTGTTACACATTTTGCTAATTAAAAAATTCTCAATGCGTTTTGATTCTTTTAATTCTTGACCTTTTTGTTGATAGGCTTTTAACAATCTATATCCTGCCGTACTTCCGCGATGCTCTGGATTCACCCAATAAGCCAATTCAGTCATTAAATATTTATTTAATTGCCATTGACTTGGATTAATAGTTGCAATCAACATACCAACAGGTTCAGTTTTTTCTGCAATCAAAACAAGACCGCGACCAGACATTGCATCCGTCAATATTTTTGTTGCGTATTCAACATTCCAAGCTGATTTTAAAAATTCTAAAGGCGTAGCCAAACTATATGCGTGAAGCATATTTAACAAAGATGGCATATCAAACTTATTTGCCTCACGAATTTGAAGGTGCATTTTTTCCAAACTGAAATGTTAATGTCTCAATGATGGGAACACGATTCATGCTTGTATCTGTTGGGTTATAAAATTTCCAGCTATTGTCGTTGGTGTATCTGCCAGCCATGCGGTTTTGCAAAATCAATTGAATTGCTGAAGCCGAAATGTTAATCACGCCAACATATGATCTGGTTTCTTCCATCCATTGTTCTGAAATAGAAAAAGAACTTAAATAACCGCTAAAAAATTGGTAAAACCCACCAACGCCGCCTGTGGTTAAAAGAATATTATTTTGGTCAAAGAATCCATGCCACATCTGGATATATGAGCCTTTAAGCGTATTGCTTAAAACATATCCTAATAAAGCGGCATCAACACCAACCATAGTGATAGATGTTTCATTTGCTGTACTTTTAATATCTCGCTGTGCATCGCCAATTTTCATCAATGTGCCAACGCCATTGAAAGGGTTTGCATCTACTGATGGATTGGTGATTGATACAGGTGCTGTTGAAAATCTATAAATAGTTGTGCCATTATTGATGCGGACAAAATCCGCCATCCGTATCGTGTTTGTTCCTGATACTGGTGGAATCGTATTCACAACACAACCTCAATGGCTTTAAATTCACCTGACCAATTAATAAAACTATCATTGGTTATTGGCACAAGGGAATAAGTTGGGTAATCAGTCATTACAACAGGAAAAGTAATGCCTGTATATGTAGAACCACCCAAGGCTGTAGTTATGCCATATTCACCGATTACAGCACCAATAGGGCTTGTCAAAGTGGTAAGGCAAGTTCTATGCACAGGAATGTTCACTGTGCTTCCAGAACCGCGCAAAACATCTGCTGTTGCAATATAAGAATAACGATCAATTTGGCAAAAATCGCCTGTCTTAACAATAAATGCGCTTGATGAAATAGATGGCAAACTTCCAAGCACAAGCGTTTTATTTGCACTTGCAACTTGCCATTGACAAGCCAATATTTGTGCGCTGGTCATGTCGCCTTGATACTTAATATAGTTAAGCCAACCAGTTGAACCAAAATTCAAATATTGCTCAATGTTTTTATCTGCTGTCCGCAATACGCTAAGTACAGACCGATTTAAGCTGTATTGCAAATAACTCATCGGGCGCAAACTGAATCCAAATGGCTGAACACCGATAATTTCAGATGTGCTAATTCTCTGGTTACGACTCATCATCTGACCAACAAAACGATGGTCATTGATGTTTACGCTTTCAGATATTGAAAGTATTGTTTGTAAACTCATGATTACCTCGATGTTGGCACAGAACGCGCCATTGTTTGATTAGCCGCCCAGATTGTCTGTTTGTTTTTAGACAAAAACTGTATGCCTGATTGTGTATCAATTGCACTCATATTGGCAATATATGGTCCGTTGTAATTAACAGTTTGACCGCCACCCATCATGGAGGAAAGTTGACCATTTGGGATGACAGTGCCAGCAGTGCGTGGAACAAACAATTCTGGACCACGTTCACCAACAATAGATGGTTGATTAACAGGTGGGCTTCCACCATCAGCAAAACCAATTAACCCAAATGGGTCAAAACTACCACCACCACCAATAACACCGCCAAGAAAACCGCCAATATTTTTAATCATATTCATGGCATTTGCTTTGGCTTGTATAACCATCATGTCCATGACTACGCTTCTTGTAAATTCTTTAAAACTGAATTTGCCAGTTCTTGTGAATCTTTCAACAGCGGATTCCATACTACTCATTAATGAATTAAATGCTTGTTTACCAACCTCTAATTGAGTTGGAATATTCTTAACATATTCATCAAATCCTTTTTTTACACCTTGCGTTAATGAACCCTCAACTTCAGCACGTTGAATTTCTAATAATTCTTTTGCTTGTTGAATCGTTTTATCGCGCAATTCGATTTCGCGTTCTAACGCTTTTTCTTTTTCAATTCTTGTTAATTTTTCATCTTGTTCAATGGCATAAATACGATCTTGATATTGATTGCGAATAGTTAAAATTTGTCTAGCATATTCAACTTCATAAGAACGCAACCCTAAATTTGTTCTTTCCAACAACATCATTTCTTTATCGCGTTCCAATTGTTGTTCAGACAAGCGGAAATGCTCGCGGAATGATGCCGCATTTTTATTTAATTCATCTGTATATTTTGCCCATTCAGATGATGATTCTTCTGCCGCCCTACGTTCTTCTTCATATCCTTTTTTGATTAACTCTAAACGATGTTTTCTAATTGCTTCAAGCTCAGGGTCTTTGGCTTTTTTAACAGCACGTTTTGGAGTATCTTCTTCTGGAATTTCAAAAGGCGTAATTCTGTCACCGCCAATATGCTTACGCAAATAAAGCGGCAATCTTTCTTGAATCATGCCGGGGAAAAATTTATTATAAAAATCATGCAACGTATCTTTTAAAGACCGCTGTTTGTTAATATAACCATCCAACAATTCATTAATTTTTGTTAACGCTGGTGCTAACACACCTGTGAACGTCATTGCTGAATTACTTGCTTGCTGTGATAACAAATCGAAAAACTTGCCAGCTTCTTGAATGCCTTTAGTTTGTTGTTCAGTTAACTTTGATGCTTTTGCCATGCCATCAGCAAAGTCCAGCATATCAACGCCTTTAGCGGCTTTGCCAAACATTTCCATCGCCATTGCGTTGCGTGTAATGGAATCGCCTTGATTTTTTAAACTTTGCGTGGTTTTATCAAAAAGCGTATCCATTGACAAACTTGCAATATCTTTTAAAGATATACCAAGTTTTTGGAATGTGCGTTGTGCTTCTAAAGAGCCGCCAGCGGCTTTGTCAACAAACTCAGTAAATGATGAAAGAAACTTTGTTGCATTGGCTGAATCACCGCCAGATTGACCCAAGGCGGCTTTTAATTTAACAACTGTATCAATTGCAACTTCATTAGCCTTGGCGACTTCATAAATGTCATCGGCATATTTAAGTGTTGCGGCACTTGCGGCTACAAACATTACCGATGCAGATTTGCCAATGTTAATTGCGGTTTGGGCAAATTGATCTAACTTACGGCTTGCACCATCCAATCCACGATTGAATTCTGCTGTATCTAAGCCAAGGACAACGCCTAAACGCCCAATCATGTTAGCCATTTTTTACCCCAAATTTATCTGCACTAAACCCCGGTGCTTGACTCATGAATGTCAAAAGTTGCTCATTAACTTGTTGTTTTTGTTCTTCTTCTGTCAATGGCGGGTAAAGGTAATCATACGCCTTGCCAATAATGTTGACCAGTTTGTAAGGCGCAGAATTGTTTGATCTCATGTAATTAAAAACGCCATTTGTTAAGCCACCAAGAATATCCAATAATCCTCGATTGCCTATCAAACCATCAGCGTACATTGTCTGCAATTGCGCCATTGTTATATCATCCAGTTCCGCTATCGTTTCATGTGTATGCCCATTGAAAATCATCGCGGTGATGACTTGGCTTTTCAATGAGCCAATCAGTTTCCCCTTGTTTCCTTATACGTTGGGCTAATTGCTTCTGATATTTTTTCTACCAATTGCATTTGCACCGACAAAGGAAATTCGCTATTAATTTCTTCATAAGTTAAATCAGCAAGTGAATCTTCTGGATTCTCAGGTACTAATAACTTAATAAATTCTGTAATTTTGATTTCGGTTTGCAATTTTAATTTGGCAGATTGGCGCAATGATCTTTCACCAACAAGCACATCATCATCAGTGAATACAAAATCACTTTCAATGCCTTTGTATTGCATGATTGGTTCAACCAATTCTTTGTAAACCTTTTCAACATCATCAGGATTTGGATTGTTGAACTTTTCAAAGATTTCATCTGTCTCATGAACAAATGGCACACGCACTTTAAAAGTGTGACCGCCTAAATCAAATGTTCGTGTAAAGATTTTGTCTTTGTTTGCTTCGTATTTTTTGCCAAGTGCGCTTGCAAGTTTTGTCATGTTACTTCCTGTATTGTTCTATCCGTCTGCCTAAAATCTTACCCAATCTGTTAACTGTATCTTGCGACAAACCCTCTAAAGCTGGTCGCAAATATGGATGCGCTGGATTTCTGCTACTGCCAAATTCTTGAGCCATAGCCCTTGCATCGCTTTTAAAACCCATAAATGCCGCCGCTTGTTCTGCGGTAGCACCCATTTTAATCAATCGTTTTCTTGCTTTGATTAACCCGCGACCCTCACTCATTGCCGCAAGTTTTTTACCTGATGCAGTGGTAACAGATGCAATTACAGTATCCGTTTGCGTAACGTATTTACTGCGTCTATCGCGCTTGGTTGGTCGCCTTGCTTCAACAATCAAACTTAATTTAAGCGCATTCGTATCCGCTGGCGCATTCGACTGTGCTCTGCTTAATACAGGCTTCATTGCTTCGCGCACAGATGGAATTAGGATTTTGCTTCGTGCAGTTTTGTCGCCAATTTCAGCCGCAAGGCTTTCAAATGCGCTATAAACTTCGCCAATGCCCTCTAATTTGACTGTGACTCCCATTTCACAACCTCCATGCGCCCGGCTTAATCAAACGATGGAATAGGATTTCGTTTACTTCTTTTGCGTATTCGACAACTTCTGTGGGTGTCATTTTGTCAGCATGACGCGCGGCAATCTCATGGGCAAGACTGACCGCTGTCATTTTTTGCTGAGTAAAGCCAAACCAATCTTTTCGAGTTTCGGATTGGTTTACCAAGAAACTTAATAAATCTGCCGTGTTTTGTATTGTCGTATCTGTCATGTTTATTCCGTTGGTTCGGCTTGTGTGATAACAGGATTGTATTTTGCAAGAAATGTTAAGCAAACAAATTCCGTTGTATCTGGCTTTGCCTTAGCAAGCGCAGTAGCGACTTCGTTGGCTTTCACTTCCAACCCTTGGGCTACCATGTCCAAAGATTGGTAGGTAGTTGCCAACACTTCAACAGCGTCAGCAACTTTCATTAACTGTTACTCCATCCGTACTGATTGCCGCGAGGATGGATGGTAAACACACATTTGGCTTCTGCACCGGGCTGTGCGTCAATTTGAAATTGAGATACACGACCATTAAAAGCATAAGCCACAGTATTCGTTCCATCATAAGCCGCAATCGCATAAGTGCGGTCAACAAGACCAGAATATGCATCAGCACGAATCAACAGCAAGCCAGCATCTGAGGGATTCCATGCCGCTGTGATGGTCATGGAAGTCGGTGCAGATTGTGTTGGGATTTTGTCGCTTTGGCGTGAACCAGCAACCATGAAGTTAGCCACAGCGTCATCTTGACCAAATGCGGGAACAGCTTCAATGGTAGCCAAAGCAGTTCCAGCCGCGCCTGTACCGCCAGCACTTGTGCCAACAATGGTTGCGACTTGCGCTGTCCAGACAGCCAAGTTTGCAGTGGTAAATGGTGATGCGGTTGTCTGCATCCACATTGATGCGACAAAGCCGGGTAGGACTTTTGAGGGTAATGCCATTTTTGTTTCTCCTGATTAAGCTGTGTTTGACCAACCATATTGGTTGCCGCGTGGATGAATTGTGAAAACTGCCTTTGCTTCTGCGCCCGGTTGTGCATCAATCTGGAATTGGCTTACACGACCATTAAAGGCGTAATAAACAGTTCCTGTGCCATCGGTAGCCTGTATCACATATGTGCGATCAATCGTGCCGTTATAGGCATCTGTGCGGATTTGCTGAATCACTGTGTCGCTAGGATTCCAAGCGGCTGTAATTGTCATGCTTGTTGGTGCGCTTTGAGTTGGAATCTTGTCAGATTGACGCGAGCCAGCGACCATGAAATTGGCAACTGCATCGTCTTGTCCAAACGCAGGAACGGCTTCTACCAGCACTTGATTGGCGGTAATAGCAATTGCAGACACGTTTGCCAATGTTGAAAGTTGGGTGTTTGTCAATACAGTAGGCGTTGCACCTGATTGCATGAACATTGAGGCACTAAACCCCGGTAATACTTTGGCTGGTAAAGGCATCTCGTTTCCTTACGATTGGTTGCTGAACGTGTCTTATGTTGGAATGTCCAAAGTGCAGTCTAAAAAGACTTGCGCCAATTTGTCTTCGTTGTCGTAACTGTTGTAAAGCCATTGCACATCTGCTTTGGCAATCCAAAAGCCATTTGTCGAACCCCCAAACAAACCGCTATATCCATGCAAGGATTGTAGTATTTGATTGGAAATTGTGAAACCATCTTCTATGACTTGCGTGAAAATACTGATCTGAAAAATTGGGCGATCAATGCTTTTGTTGTTTTGATTTTGTCCAGTAAAAACTTCTTGATGAACATTTCTTAACATCCAAGTTATAAATTTTGGTTCAGTCGCAAAATTTCGGTTAAAGGTTGCGTACACAGGCACAGGCGTAACAATGCTTTGCAATTGATATTGAATTGCCTTGGCGTATTGGACTGGATTTTGTTGTGTTGCCATTAAACAGCCGCCACAGGGTCATTGCGGACACACATCAGATGCGCGGTCATCCGATCATCGGCTTCACGCACATTGTCAATTCGCCAATCAAAGCCGCGCCATGTGATTGAGTAAGCATTCTGATTGTCAATAATGGTTTTCAAGTTGGGCGTGTAGTTAAGCGTCAATTGAACAATGTCCGAATACACGCGATATTTGTCAGCAATCTTTACATGGTTTGCCACGGAATGAACCCTTGCGCGAGTGTTAAACCACAGCGTTTGCGTTGTGCTTTGTTCGCCAAAGTCACTTTTACCAAACGACAATGTGTTAACCGCAATGTTTTCAAA
>ERZ650310.604-NODE-604-length-10649-cov-6.303285_pt1 | contig 10649 bp, 15 predicted proteins | sample MGYA00376246_ERZ650310 | MGnify/ENA primary metagenome ERZ650310 (study PRJEB26733, sample SAMN07839286) | wastewater metagenome | biome: small river; feature: stream; material: water | place: USA: North Carolina | collected 2016-03-01 ...
TGCTTTGTTCAAGTGAAGCTCCTTATAGATATTGATGTCAGCGCACAGTGCGCTTACATGATTTTAACCACAAAAAATTACAAAAATAAAGCTGCGTCACAGCAATTTTTTTAATTACCGCTTTTTTACTCTTCTAGAACTGTTACATCTGATACAAAATACTCGGTATCGCCAAAACAGCTTGTAGGCAATCCGATGTGCTGATCATATTTAAGGGCAACCTTTTTACCCAAATTAGCATTAATTTTTTGCGCCACAGCATCTTCACGAACCGTAAAGAGGAATTTTTCTGACATGGTTCCAGGCATGGAAACCATGGCTAATTCACCTTCCCAGGTTTTACACACATAACCTCGATTAGAAAACTTCTGGACATACCCAGCACGCTCACCACTACCATAACTCCAATTGAGCATAATCCAGGTATAAGCCACTAAACCAGCTAAGCCAATCAATATAAGGCTTATAAGCCATTTTACGAATCTATTCATGTGGTTTTCCTTAACAAATCATCTTTGCAGCCCTAATTAGGTGCATTTCCCGCGGCCTGTTTTGACCTCTACCAACATTTGAGCATATTCATTACAAAAATAGGGATGAAATGGCGCCTCATACAAATTAAAATACTAGTGTTAACGCTAATTGGTAAATCCTATGGAACTACGTCACGCCATTTTTTTGATCTTTGTTGTCTCGGCTATTTATGTCTACTTCAGAGGAAAGGTGCGTTTTGGCTTAGTACGCTCATTAACAGACTACCAAGTACTTTTAGCGCCAGTTAATTGCCTGCTCTACCTATTCTCGAAAACTAAAGCTGGCGCATTTATTCCAGTTGCAGACTTTCCGGAGATGAAACCCCTCCAGGATCATTGGCAGATCATTCGTGATGAAGCGCTCGCTTTAAATGCAGACGGCGCCATTGCAGTAGCTACAGGCTACAACGATATTGGATTTAACTCCTTTTTTCGAACAGGCTGGAAACGCTTTCACCTCTATTGGTATGGCAAAGAAATGCCATCCGCACAACTGCATTGCCCCAAAACTGTTGCCCTCCTCAAATCAATCCCCTCGATCAAGGCAGCGATGTTTGCCTCGCTACCCCCTGGGGCAACGCTCGTAAGGCACCGAGACCCCTATGCAGGCTCGCTACGCTATCACATTGGCCTAGTCACCCCAAACGATCCAAAATGCTTTATTGACGTGGATGGGGAGCGCTATTTCTGGAAAGATGGTGAACCAGTGATGTTTGATGAAACTTACATTCACTACGCAGCTAATGAAACTGATCACCAGCGCATCGTCTTATTTTGCGATGTAGAGCGGCCGGTTCACACTAAATTGGTGCAATTATTAAATCGCTGGTTTGGGCGCTACGTCATGAGTGCTGCTGCTTCCCAGAATGTTGCAGGAGAGAAGGTGGGATTTGTAAATATTCTCTTTAAATACTTTTATCATCTGAGAGCGCAGGCAAAAAAGCTCAAAGCAAAACATCGCAGCGTTTATTACGTTGGAAAGTGGGTTCTGATTTTAGGGATTTTGTGGGCGATATTTTGGTAAGCCTTAGGGACTTAGCGCCTCAATAATCTGCTCAGGGGTGATTGAGCCCCAGATTTCTACCCGCTTTACACGGCTGCTTTGCCCCGATAAGAGCTGAATTTGTTTTTGCGGCACCCTTAAGCGCTTTGAAAGCCAAGACAGCAGCATTTCATTCGCCCTGTTTTCTAGCGCTGGGGCCTGTAGGGATATCTTGAGGCAGCCGTCGTGAAGGCCAACTATCTTGGTCAGCTTTGCACCTGGCTGGCAATGCAAATGAAGAACAATGCCGGCGGGGGTTTGTTTTAACCAAATAGGCATCATTAAAGTACTTTAAACTCAAAACATGATTATGAAGAACTCCAACGCCTTAGACCAGCTATTTGCCAATAATCGCAAATGGGCAGAGGCTATGATTGCTAAGGACGCTGATTTTTTTAAGCGCCTAGTTTCGCAGCAAGCTCCTGAATATCTTTGGATTGGCTGCTCAGATAGCCGTGTACCTGCAAATGACATTGTCAATCTCTTGCCAGGCGAACTCTTTGTGCATCGCAATGTTGCCAACGTCGTAGTTCACACGGACCTGAACTGCTTATCCGTCATTCAGTTTGCAATCGATCTCTTAAAGGTCAAACACATTTTAGTGGTGGGTCATTATGGCTGCTCTGGTGTACATGCTGCCCTAGCTGATAAACGCGTTGGACTTGCCGACAATTGGTTGCGTCACGTTAAGGACGTGCATCAAAAGCATGAGCGCTATCTTGGCGATCTCATCCCCACCCTAAAACGACAAGATCGATTGTGCGAACTCAATGTTATCGAGCAAGTAGTGAATGTTTGCGAGACTACTATTGTGCAAGATGCATGGGCGAGAGGACAAGATCTAACGGTGCATGGTTGGGCATATCGCCTTGAGACTGGATTGGTAAATGATTTAGGCATGTCCATTAGCTCAACTGAAGAAATGAATGTACGCTACGCCAAATCTTTATCTCGCTACGACGCCGAATCAATTTAGTTTTGCTTAAAAACCTTTCAAACTATTCTGGGGTAGCACTCCTTAGATTTTTAGCATCGCTTCCTTATAGAGCCTTGGTTTCTATTGGATATGGCTTAGGCTATCTAGCGGCTCATATTCCTAACGACCGTAATCGCGTAGTTCAAAAAAATTTAGAACTGTGCTTCCCCGAACTTAGTGCGCAAGAAATTAACCAACTCAGAAAACAACATTGGCGACTACTCGGACGCAGCTTGGTTGAGAAAAGCATTATTTGGCTCGGCACTAAAAAACAGCTGAGCGATATGATTGAAGTCAAATCGGAAGTCGACCTAAGCGACAGGCAGCCCCGTATCTTGGTGAATATGCATTTTATTGGCATTGAAGGGAGCATTATTTTGAGTGCGCTCGCTAGCGATAAAGGCTGGCCCCGCACCTCTGGTTTTTTTCAAAGAATGAAAAATCCTTTCTTCAATAGAAAAATAATTGAGTGGCGTAATCGCTTTGGTGGAAATTCTATTGATCGCCAGGGAAACTCGCTTGAGCTCATTAGAGAAATCCGTAGGGGGAGCTTTATTATCATTGCGCCAGATATCGATTTAGGCCTCAAGGATTCCGCCTTCGTTCCTTTTTTTAACATTCAAACCAATACGATTACAGCAGTATCTCGCCTTGCCAAAATCACTGGGGCGCAAGTATGCATGATGATAACGACCCTTAAAAAGAATGAGTCTGGCTATATTTGCACTATTAGTAAGCCACTTGAGAATTTTCCGACCGAGGATCCTGAAGCGGATACGGCACGCTTAAACCAAATTTTTGAACAAGAAATCAGGCTCAGACCAGCTGAATACTATTGGGTTCATAAGCGCTTTAAAAATAGGCCATTTAACGAAACTGGGCCCTATTAACCCTTCTTCTGTAAGCGCTTTTGTCCTATCATTAAAGGATGAGTGAACGTATTGGGTTATTTGCCGATCTACATAGCAATTTAGAAGCTTTTGATGCTTGCATGGAGCAGGCTAAAGAGCTGGGCGTTACTCGCATGGTTTTCTTAGGGGATATTGTTGGCTATAACGCCGATCCTGGTGCTCTGATTGATCGTATTGGTGAGATGGTTGCCAATAAGAAAGCGATTGCAGTCTTAGGGAATCATGATCAAGCGGTTTTTGAAGACCACCGCAATCAAATGAATGCCAGCGCAAACGCAGCAATCGAGTGGACCAAAACACAACTCAACTCAACTCAAGTCCAGTTTCTGAGAGATCTACCATTCATGGTTCAAGAGGATGCGATGTGTTTTGTTCACGCATCAGCCCACAATCCCGCAGACTGGAATTACATCACTGATAGCATGAGTGCTTGGCGTTGCGTACAAAATTCTGGCAAGACATACACTTTTGTTGGCCATGCTCATGAGCAAGCGCTTTTCTATCAAAGCGCCGTCGGTAAGCTGATTCGCTTTGCACCACACCCTGGTGACGGGGTTCCAGTAATGCATCATCGCCAATGGGTTGGCGTAGTTGGCTCACTTGGGCAGCCACGCGATGGCAATCCAGAAGCTTGCTTTGCGGTTTTTGAACCAGAAATTGAAGTACTTACTTTTCATCGCACCCCCTATGATCAATTTACGGCAGCGGCTAAAGTACGTCGCGCAGGATTACCGGAAGATCTAGCCAGCCGCCTCATCACAGGCAAATAATTTATCCATGTCGATGAATACTGATATTGAAGCTGTTGATGAGATTTTCCAAGAAGGCAAAGTAGTTGATGGATTTGTATTGGGAACAGAAGTTCATCGTGGCGGTATGGCCAGCCTGTACTCTGCAACCAAAGAGGGAATTGATGTTCCTATTCTCCTAAAGATTCCTAGGGTAGGCCGTGATCAGCCCGTGGAAAGTCTTATTGGCTTTGAGACCGAGCTCACTATTCTGCGTTCACTCAAGAGCCCCTATGTTCCCAAGTATCTTGGCTCTGGCAATATGGCGACACGCCCCTACATTGCAATGGAGCGCGTTGCAGGGCGGCCGCTTGAAGACTTCATCAAAGAAGGCAAGGTTTTTACGATCGATGAGGTAGTAAAGATTGGTGCGGACTTAGCACAAGCAGTGCAATCCCTGCATTCACAAGACGCCATTCATTTAGACATCAAGCCAGAAAATATTCTGATTGACGATAAAGGCAAACTCACCTTAATTGATTTTGGCTTATCGCATCATGCACGCTTCCCCGACTTACTTGCAGAAGAAATGCGCAAGGGAATTGGATCGGCGCCGTATATCTCGCCCGAGCAAGTGACTGGAATTCGCTCTGACTATCGCAGCGATATTTTTTCTATCGGCGTCATTCTGTATGAGCTGTTAACGGGCGAACTACCATTTGGCAACCCACAGTCGATGAGTGGCCTGCGAAAAAGAATGTGGGCACAGGCATTTCCTCCGCGAGCCATTCGTAAAGAAATTCCGCGCTGGCTACAAGAGATTGTTTTGCGTTGCCTAGAACCACGCGCAGCAGATCGCTATCAAAGCGCTACTCGTCTACGTCAGGTCTTGCGTGATCATGAGAGTGTTACGCTTACTGAGCGTGCTGATCGGGTTGATCCTCTAAGCTTTTGGGAAAATCTCAAACGCATGTTCCGCGCAGCAGGTTACGAGCCATCACCAAGCCCACGACCTAGCGTAGGAAATTACGATGCGCCACTCATGATTGCGGCGATTGATACACGTCAATCGGATCAAAACTTGCGTGAACGTATGCAAACAACCGCAAAGAATTTATTGCAGGCTTATCCAGAAAGTCGTCTCGTATGTCTCAGCACTATTGCAAGCACCCCAACCTTTGAAGGCAACCAAGAAAGTGAAACTGCCAGCGGTATTGTGCGAGGCCATCTGGTTCAGCTCATGGAGTGGGCTAAGCCTCTGAAATTACCGCCCGAGCGGATTTCGTATCACGTACTAGAGGCGCTCGATCCAGCGAGTCGCATTGTGGAGTTTGCCAAAGATAATGATGCCTCTCTGATCTTAATTGGGGCATCCCACAAGCTGCCAAACAAAGTAACGCCATGGCGGACCTCCATGACAAAGATTGTTGAAGAGGCCCCCTGCAGTGTTCACATTGTTAGAACCTAGTGCCTATTAGGGCAATTGCCCGATAATGCTGTCATGGAAGAAAAAATACGTGTCTCTAAGCTTCTCTCTGAGCTAGGTCTATGCTCTCGTCGCGAGGCTGACTCTTATATTGAGCAGGGCCTGGTAACCGTTGATGGTGAAGTGGTCAATGAACTCGGTTCCCGAGCTTTTCGTCATCAGAAAATTGAATTACAGTCCGGCGCCAAAGCACAACAGGCATCTCGGATTACGGTCATTCTGAATAAGCCTGTAGGCTTTATCTCTCATTACGATGATGAGCAAGAGTACCAGCCCGCTGCTTCACTAATTACTCCAGATAATTACTTTCCGAGCCCGCTTGATAAGGGCCGAAACCCGCGCTTTAATACCCGTGGCCTAGCGCCCGCCGGGCGTCTTGATATCGACTCCACCGGCATGCTGGTGCTAACCCAAGATGGTCGTATTGCCAAACTCCTCATTGGTGAAAATAGCCCAATTGAGAAAGAGTATTTGGTTCGCGTTGAAGGCGCCCTTTCTTTTGAAGATCTAGATCGTCTAAAACACGGCCTGGAACTCGATGGCGTTGTTTTAAAGCCAGCTCAAGTCAGCTGGCAGAACGAAGATCAGCTTCGCTTTGTTCTTCGTGAGGGTCGTAAGCGGCAAATTCGTCGTATGTGCGAAATGGTTGGCCTAAGAGTTTTAGGTCTGAAACGTGTTCGCATGGGCAGAATTTCTCTAGGCGCCCTGCCCCCTGGCAAATGGCGCTTTGTAAGGCCTGAAGAGCAATTCTAAAAAGCTCCGCACGCTTATAATTCTGACAATTAGATTAAGCGCAGAATTACCATCGATACCACCACCTCCAGCACTCCCGGCGCAGAAGTTTTAAGACGTCGTAGCTTTGCCATCATCTCTCACCCAGATGCTGGAAAGACCACCCTTACCGAAAAACTCTTGTTATACGCTGGAGCTATTCAGATTGCTGGTAGCGTCAAAGCCCGAAAAGCTAGTCGTCACGCGACCTCCGACTGGATGGAGATTGAAAAGCAGCGCGGCATTTCGGTTGCGAGCTCGGTAATGCAAATGGAATATCGTGATTGCATTATTAATCTTCTCGACACTCCGGGACACCAAGATTTCTCCGAAGATACGTATCGAGTTTTGACTGCGGTAGATTCTGCACTCATGGTGATTGATGCCGCAAATGGTGTTGAGTCACAGACTCTGCGCTTGCTTGAAGTCTGTCGCGCACGCAATACACCAATCGTCACTTTCATCAACAAGATGGATCGCGAAGTAAAGCCGCCCATGGAGCTCATGGATGAGATTGAAACTGCGCTCGGTATTGAGGTAGTTCCTTTTACTTGGCCAGTAGGCATGGGCAAATCATTTGCTGGCGTGATTGATATCGCTCACTCGCAAATGCGCATGTTCAAAGCAGGCGAAGATCGTGTAACTGAAGACTCACATGCGATTGTTGACATCAATGATCCCGCACTAAAAGAACGTCTAGGCACTGATCTAGAAAATGCGCTTGCTGAAGTTGATCTCATTAAAAATGCGATGCCTGCATTTGACCGAGAAGCCTTTCTAGCTGGTCGTCAATCGCCCGTATTCTTTGGCTCAGCTATTAATAATTTTGGTGTACGCGAGATTCTGAATACCTTAGTCGAACTTGCACCATCTCCAGGTTCACGCAAGGCCTTACAACGTGAAGTCAGCCCTGCTGAAAATAAATTTTCCGCTGTAGTGTTTAAGATTCAAGCAAACATGGATCCGGCACATCGAGATCGCGTCGCCTTCTTACGTATTTGTTCTGGGCATTTCCAGCGCGGTATGAAGCTAAAGATTTGTCGGAATGGTAAAGAAGTGCGCACCAATAATGCTCTGTCTTTCTTATCACAACGTCGTGATATCTTGGACGAAGCCTTCCCTGGCGATATTATTGGACTACCAAACCACGGCCTTCTGAGGTTAGGTGATACGCTCACCGAAGGGGAGCAATTGCAATTCACGGGCTTGCCATTTTTTGCCCCAGAAATTTTTCGCATGGTTGAATCGGCTGATCCATTACGCTCGAAGCAGTTACGCACAGGCTTAATGCAACTTGGTGAAGAAGGTGCAATTCAGGTATTCCGCCCTATGACTGGCGGCACCATGCTGCTTGGCGCATTTGGACAACTACAGTTCGAAGTGGTGAGCCATCGCCTACAAACTGAATATGGTGCGGAAGTTCGTTTGCTGCCTGCACGTTATAACCTGGCCCGCTGGGTAAGCTCAGATGATCCTGTGGCACTCAAAAAATTTATACAAGAAAATATTCACCGCATGGCAGAAGATGTTGTAGGAGCCTCGGTATTTTTGGCCAGCCACAAATCTGAACTTGATGTGGCGCAACAGCGCTGGGAATCCATTCAATTCCACGCACTTAGAGAGCATGCGGGCCTCATTTATCAATCAGACCTCGCTGGCTAAACCTAGCGTGGGCCTGATTGTGGCCAGTTGCAATCAAATACTGCCACTAACTGAGTATCACTCTTCCTAAAAGAGGCTGTCTTGCCAAATTGCGCGCAATACGCATTAGCCTTTGGTGTTAGCGATGCAATCGATTCACCATCACTATTTAAAAAGGTGACATGATTTGAATCTGATGCATCGGTGTAAACCGCTGCGCAAGCACTTAAACCAAGAACCCCTAACAACAAGACAAATTTAAAGCGCGCCATATAAATCCTTTTAGTCAGAGGACACATGAGCCTGTTTATAGTTTTAACCGGCACACTATTTTTGTAGTGATTTTGCTAGCAAATGGTCGGTAGATCAAAATGCAGATAATCGCAACTGGATAGGCAACCGACCAAACCTCCAGCCAAACCCAAAAGAAATCAGGTGCGAGACCTACTCGCACTAAGGTCGTGGCCAATGTAATGCTCAATGACATGAGCCCACCCATGATGGCGGCAAAAATCAGATTGGGAATATTCATCATGATCTAATCATAGCGCCTGGACTGCTTAACTGTTATTCTGATTTGTGATCACTATTCCGCGCCCTACATAGGGGAGTCTTCTGAGCCAGCTCAGAGGTTCATCATTCCAAGACTCTAGGAAAAAATATGGCTGTTGGCCAAAATCAAAGAAATAGAAAAAACGACCCCATGGTTAGTAAAACCGGCAAAGCTAAATTGGGCCCACTCACCGTCACTCAACTCAATAAATTACTTGAATCGAGCACTAAACCTAAAGAAAAGGCAAAGATTCAGAGGGCTCTCAATAAACGCCCTCCAGCGCCAGCAGCTATCGCTGAGCCTATCGCAGCCTAAGCACTAAGCCCCGAAATTACCGGGGCTTTTTCTTTTGTAATATGCTCTCATCATGAAAGCATCTCCGCATATTCACTCCATCTATATTGCCTCTCGAGCAGGTGAATCTATGGTGCAACTTACTCAGGCTGAGATTGTTGCTGGCGAGGGAATTGTGGGCGATCGCTATGCCTTAGGTATAGGCGCATTCTCAAAATCCAAGCCTAAGATCCGCCATATTTCTCTGATTGCACTTGCTGCTATCGAGAATGCTAATAGCCAGCTACTTGCCAAGCAGCAAGTAGTTTTTGATCAAGGTGATACCCGCAGAAATCTCGTTATTAGTGGAATTTCTGAGGATGAGCTCAATGGGCTAGTTGGTAAGACCTTCTATTTGGGCAGCCTTGCTTTTAGAGGCACTGAATTATGCGAGCCTTGTCAGCGACCAGCCAACTTACTCAAAAGACCAGATTTTATGAATGTATTTGCAGGTCGGGGCGGCCTTAGAGCCCAAGCTCTTGAGTCCGGATGCCTCGTTGAGGGAAGCCCCCTTCTATTCTGTGCTGCTGAAGAAAATGAATTCAACTGAATATTGAAATATGTCCACAACAACACTCTGCCTTATTCGCCATGGCGAAACCCCCTGGAATGCCGAAAGACGCCTACAAGGGCATACCGACATCCCTCTTAATGCCAAAGGTGCACTACAGGCACGCCAAATGGCTCAAGCCCTTAAAGATATAAAACTCTCGTTTGATGTCTTGTACACCAGCGACCTCAAAAGAGCGGCCGATACTGCAAACGCTATCGTTGAACTATTTGGGGTTGAAGCGCAGGTGGATAGTGCTTTACGAGAGCGCCACTTTGGCGCGCTTCAAGGACTCTCCATTAGCGAGGCGCCATCACTACAGCCCGATATTTGGCAGGCTCATCTTGCTCGTGACTTAGAGCATGATCTTGGTGGTGGCGAAAGCATTCAGAAATTTGCAATGCGTGTTCAAAATGCTCTGGACAAAATTCAAGAGCGTCATGCCGATAAAACTATTTTGCTGGTAAGCCATGGCGGTACGCTTGACATGATGTATCGCATTGCAAGCAAGCAAGCCTTAAGCGCTGAAAGAGTGGCTTCCGTTCCCAATGCTTCATTAAATTGGATTACTCATAGTGCGTCTAATGGCTGGGCAGTCAAGCAATGGGCAGACACTCGCCATCTTGAAGGTCCTGCTTTAGAAAACGTTGACCTCTAAGCAAAAAAGTCACCCGAAGGTGACTTTTGAGTTTTCAGAAAAGGCTTACTTTCTGATATGCGCGTGACGAGCGGCATCTTGTGACATGCCCTCACCTTTTGGTTTACCTTCAAGCGCTTCTTTTTCAGCAGTAATTTCTTTACGACGCTCTTTGCAAGAACCAGCAATCTCTTGCAATGCCTTACGCGCTCTTGCGGCAGAAGCTTTGATTCCTTTTCCGTGGAACTTTTCGTTCTCTGATTGGTATGTTTCGAAAGCGGCAATTAACTTGTCATGATGGGACATATTTTTCCTTATGAATAATTGAAATAATCAACTTAAGATGCACTTTAACCCAATATATGAGATTCACTTCAATTTATTGTGTCCAGCGATTAATAATCGCTTTTAGCTTTTCAGGGCCCAGCTCAGAAAGGTATAGATTAAAGTCATCTCGTAACTTTGACCCTTTTTTAAAGGCAAATCCT
>ERZ650310.605-NODE-605-length-10643-cov-7.734227_pt1 | contig 10643 bp, 20 predicted proteins | sample MGYA00376246_ERZ650310 | MGnify/ENA primary metagenome ERZ650310 (study PRJEB26733, sample SAMN07839286) | wastewater metagenome | biome: small river; feature: stream; material: water | place: USA: North Carolina | collected 2016-03-01 ...
GGTGCCGGGTCGGTGTAGTAATGTGGGCTGATTGAGGGTTTGCGGTGGTGGATGAGGTCGTGCAGGGATTTGCCCCAATCCTCGGCGGCCTCTAGCCTGGCAGCGAGGCTGGTGCAATCGCGCAGCAGTTCGCCGATCTGGCTGCGGGCGGTGGACAGTTCCTGATGTAACTGGTCGATTTCCTGCGCCTCGGTCGGGACATCGGTATTCGTCAGGCCTGCGATGGCACAAAGGCGGGCCACCAGCAGCCCGGCAGATGTGATCTTGATATCGGTAAACGGGTAATCCTGTTCGGGCGCTATCATGGTCGCAAGGCCTTTGCGTTCCAGCCCATCCATCCCGAACGAGGTGTTGCGGGTATCGCGCGTGGCCAGCAGCGACAGGGCCGAAACCTGTTTGCGGGTCAGCGTGATCGAGAACGCGCCACTGGTGGCATATTCGGCAAATCTGTGTGGGCTGGTATCGGACATTTTGGCTTCCTCTGGCGCTTTGGATGCCAGCCCGCGCGGGGCTGGTCACCGAAGGGTCAGTTGCGATTGTGTTCGATTGCCTTGTTGGGGTCGGCAGTGCGCCAGTCTGGCCAGTCGCGCTGTTCGTTCTCGCCTTGCTTGTTGATAATCAGGCCTGCGGCAAAGCTTGGAACGCGTTCCCATTCAATACCTGCTGCAAAGCAGGCGCGTGTCAGGCCATCAAGTGCAAGAATAACTACATCGACCCATTCCCTTGCGGCTTCGCCTGTAGTGACGGTATCGGGCAGAATTTCCTTTTCGATTTCTTTCCGAATATGGTCTGCAACGCCTTTGCGGCGTTCGCCGGGGCCGAATGTTGCCCGTGAAAATGCAATTTGACGGGTTAGGTGTGCGACAAGATCAACCATAGTATTTCCTTTCTGACTCTTGGGATGCCAGCCCGCGCGGGGCTGGTCACCGAAGGGTCAGGCTTCGGGGGTGCCGATCAGCAGGGGCAGTTCGGTGGCGTCCTGGACGTGGTGCAGGGCCTCGGTGAATGCGTGGTCGAGGCTGTGTTTCGGATCGTGCAGGGTCAGGATGAACGCCACGGTGCCGCCCATTTTGCGATACTGGAACCGCACCGGGATGCGATAGGCGGGGCCGTTTTCGAACACCGGGATTGCGATCAGGAACAGTTTCGGCACGCGGATCGGTTGGCCTGCGCCGTCCAGATGTTCGGATTTGATCTGGATTGTCGCCTCGCCCGTGGTGCTGTTCTGCGCCACGGTGTAGTCAGCTTTTTCGTTGACGGTGAACGACTGCGCCATGCCCAGCAGCTGCGCGCCGGTGCCATAGTTGCCTTCCAGCCGTTGCGCGATTTCGATCAGGCGCTGATCGGCCTCGGTCGCCTCGGCCCCCGCGATGCCGGGTTTGATCAGCGACAGCGGCGGGTCGATCACGTCAAGGATGTTGTCTTCAAGAAACACGCCCATATCGCTGCCGGATTTGGTTTTGCCGGAAATCGCCATCCATGCTTCCCATTTTTTCGACAGCGGGAATTTGTAGGTGGCGCGGTGCTGCAGGTGGCGGGCGCTTTCATCGCCCCAATCTTCATCGATCATCGGCTGACCTTTGCCGTGGTAATCGGCGATGCAGGTCAGGGCCAGCTGATCGGGTTTGTTGTTGGCAAACAGCATGGATTCCGAGCCTTTGAACCGGTTGGCCCATGTGATCAGGCTGTCAGCGGTTTGCATCGTGGCGTGGCCCTTGCGGGCGAACGGTTTCAGCAGCAGCATCGCCTTGTGCAGGCTGTCGGTCAGATCCACGACCTTGCGGCCATCGGGCACCGAGACGATCAGCGGCTGCAGCAGGCTGCGGGCAATATCGGTGGGCGGCAGCACAGTCACATCGGCCTGATTGGCCATCAGCTGCGCGACGGTCTGGGCGATGTTTTCGGGGGTGGATTCGGGGTTTGACATCAGATCGGCCTTTCGGGGCTATGGGTCGGGGCGGTGGGTTTCAGGCGGTGCGCATGGGTTGCGCGGTGGGGGTCACATCGCGGATGCCGGGCAGGCTGGGCTGCGCGGGGTTTTGCGGGGTCAGATCGCCATCGGCTGTCGTCCACAGCGTGGCGGCGGCTTTCGGGGCTTTGGGCTTTTCAAACTTGGCCTCGGCCTCGGCGGTCAGGGTCAGCTGTTTGCCCATGGTGTAGTTGAGCGTGATGGTGGCGCGGCCTTTGGCCTTGCCGCCGTGGTTCATCTGGTGGGTGTGCATCGCAACCACCAGTTCCTGATGTTTGATCAGGAATTCGGCCAGAAATTCGCCATTGTCGAACATGGCAAGGATCTGATCGGCGGTGCGCAAAGTTACGGTATCGGATGCCATTGGCATATCCTTTCAGGCGGTTTCGCGGGTGGGGGTGAGGTCGAGGGCGGCTTTGGTTTCTGCGGCCAGCGTGCGCAGGTGCGGGCTGGCGGACAGGGCCAGCGCCACGGTGCAGGCGTTGCGCAGCAGGGCGGTGCTGACGTGCTGGCGATAGCCCAAGATGTAGGCTGCCCAATCCAGCATGGCCGGGCGGCGGCGGGGGTCGTGATCGATCGCCGCAAAGCCGCCCAGATAGGTGCGGGCCAGCCTGCGCCATTGCCGGATCGCGTCGGCGTTGTTGATGCCGATGGCCTGCAGCCCGAACAGCACCAGCGAAAACGCATCGCCGGGGGTGCCGTTCAGCCAGCCATCATCGGCCATGTCGATGTGATCGTTGACAAGGTCGTGTTGCGCGGCGGGGTCGCAGAGTTCCAGCGCCTCGACAAAGGCGGCAAGGTTGAGGTGCGCGCCCATCACTGCGGGTTCCGTGCTGCAGCGATGTCTCTGCTGATTTGATCCCAAACGCGGGCGGTGGCATCCAGAAAGTCCTGCCGTGTCATGCCGCCGAGAACGGCCACGGTGATGGTGGCAATCGAGAGGTTTCGCAGGATTTTCTGGGTGTTATCCCCCTCGGCCTTGACGGTGCTATGAAACGCGGCGAAGGCGGCGGGCGGCATCGCGGCGACGATCCGCGCGCAGAATTCATCCTCGGGGGAAAGCGGCGCGGTCATTCTGCCACCTCGGCGGGCAGGTCGTTGAAATCGACCGGCGTATAGGGTGGGTCGCGGCTTTCCAGCCATTCCAGCAAGGCGGCGTGTTCCTGTTCGGTCACGTCGATTTTCAACTGGTGGAAATCATCCTGATCAAGATCGCCATGCGCGCCGGCGGGCAGGGTCAGGGCCTGCACCTTGACCAGATAGAAATTCCGTTTCTCGGTTGCCTCAATCGGCAGGGTGAGGGGGAAGCCGATCATGCCAGAAACCCCGCGGCGAAGGCGAGATAGAGGGCCGTGGTGTGGCAGATGGCAGAGGCCAGCGCGCAGACCGCAACAACGCGGCCAGACACGCGGCGCTGTTCCAGTTCCGACCCGATAATCATCGCGGCAAGGATGCCAACGGCAACCAGAGCCATGATCGGCGCGACGATCCATGCGCCCATCCAAAGGATGAAGCCGGTCATGCGGCACCGCCGATCCGGGGGGCTGATTGGCGCGGGGTCAGGCTGTGCGCGGACAGCGCCACCAGCTGCGCCAAGCGGATCAGGCTGGGCCGGGCGGCATAGCTGGCAGGATTGGCCAAAACGCGCAGTGCGTCGGTCTGGGCCTGGGGAATGCGGGTTGGCATGGGTGCCTCCATCGGGTTGCGATGAAGGCGGTTTACGCGGTTTTTATACCGCCGTCAATTGTCATTCGGTATAAAAACCGGATAAATGGAAATGAACAGGCCGCGCAGGTGGGCGCGGCCTGATTCGGCTGGATTACTTAGCGAGGCCAAATGCCTTCGCGCTGCGGGTGATGCCGGTGCAATATGCCAGTTTGGTGGAGGCAGACATCCCGTCAAAGTACATTTGTGCGCCAAGCACCGCCATATTCAGATTGGTCGGGAAGTCGATTTGATCGGCGGGGATATTTTGCTCGATGTATGTGGAAATTCCGGCCTGATCCAATGTCATCCCGCAAAAGGCTTCTGATCCTATGACCGCACCCAGATCATGAGTTATGGTGCGGATACTGCTATCATCAGCAAATAGGGGGGTCGTAAAAACGACAGCTGCGATGGCGGTGCTGGCAAGTGCGCGCCGCATCATTCCACCACCGTTTCCGTGATCACCTTCGCCCCGCGCGTCATGAATGACAGCAGCCCGAAGATGATTGCCCCGAAAACCCAGATCGTCAGAACCATGCCGATACCAAGGGCGGTGCCTATCGCTGCCCCGGCTTGTTCGGCTTCGGTGGCGAAGGTTGCTGCCTTTTCGGCGCTGCCCTTGATGCCGAAAATCATCCAAAGCAGCATTAAGCCATTGAATAGCCAGAATAAAATTGCAAATAGCTTTCCAAATATTCCGCGTTTCCGCTTTTCAATACGAACCGTTTTGGCCATCTAGGTAACCCTTCAATCAATCAGTGCGGGGAATTCCGCGCAATGATCCTATCACCGGATGGCGGACTGTCACCCCCGGTTGATCAACCCGCAAGGGTGGGTTGTTGGGGTTTTGTTCGCCGGATTGCAGGAAGGGCGGCAGATAGCGGCAAATCAGCGTGGCGGCTGTGGCATGTTCTTCGTCAATCACCCGGATCAGTGCCAGTTCGCCCGCGATGGGCAGGCGGCTTTGATCGATCACGACAACATCGCCCGTCACCAGTGCAAAAGCGGGCAGATCGCTGTTGATGCGATAGGTGGCGGGCGTCATGGCTTCCGGGCCAAACAACGCGCGCAGCGCCGGATAGCTGGCCCCCGGTTCGACCGGCTGTTCTGCAAGGCTGTAGGGGGCTGCGTGTTCAGCAAAGCCGGTGCTGGCCATGGTTGGAAGGGCGTCGCCCCCGTTGATCAGCCAATCCAGCGGAACATCCAGCGCCTGGGCGATGGCCACCAAAGATTCATGGCGCGCTTGAATCGTGCGCCCACCTGCGACAGCACGCCGCCAGTTGCGGATCAGGTCGCGCGATCCGCCCGCTGCCGACACGGCAGATTCGGACAGATTGAGCGCGCTGCGGCGGGCTTCGATGCGAGTGAGAACGTCTGCGATTTTCATGGCGTTTTTTATCGTGACACCCGTCATGCAAAGAGCGGTAAGTACACCGTTGACAGTTCGGTATTTAAACCGCATAAACCGCACATGCTTGATGTAACCGACCTTCTGTCCGTCGCGGACACATACCGGCAACTGACCGGGATCGAACGGGAAGTGACGCTTTCCTATCGAATTTTCGGGGATTCAAAGTGCTTGGCGGGTTTGCGCGGCAAGAAAGAAATCACCATAGGGCGTTTCAACAACGCGATGCGGTGGTTTGCGCAGCGCTGGCCTGCCGATCACCCGTTGCCAGATGTGTTGCGGGCCTATGCTGCCGATCTGGTGGCTGCGCCGCAATCCCCCGAACCGGGGCAGGCGGTGGCGTGATGGTTTTGGCATGGCGCATCCTTTCACTGATCTGCCGTCACCCTGCCACCGCGTGCGGGCTGGGCAAAGGAAACGAGGTTTCCCATGGGGAGGCCTTCTACGCAAATGGAGAACACAATGACGAATGCTGGGGACAGGGTAGACCCGTATGTGCGCGCGGTGCGCGACATGGAAATGCGGTCACAGGATATCGATGCGCGCCGCATCCGCGCGCCGCACAGCGTGGAATTGACGCTGGCGGCGGCGGAAGATGCCGCATGGCTGCGGGTGAACCCCTTGGTGATGCCGAAGGATATGAAGATCAGCATCACGTTTGCGGATGGATCAACGCTGCGTTTGGTCAGTTAGTCACGTTTGCGGGTAAGGTGAAGATCCTCGGGCGGTGATGCAGATGCAGCGGGCGTTGAAGGGCTATGTCGGCAAGTTGCCGGTGATCCGCGCGGCGGGTGTGGCGCGGCAGGCCGAGGCGGCGGCGCGGCGCGATGCCGGTGTTTCCACGCTGGATGATATCCGCATGGAACTGGTTGCGCTGCAGGCTGAAGTGCGGTCGCTGCGCAAGCAGTTGTTCGGCAATGAGGCCGCGCGGGCAAAGTTGCGCTACCGCGTCGGCGTGCTGGAAGAAAAGTGTGGGCTGGCCGCCCCCGGTGCTGCCGCCCTGCTGGCAAAGCCCGATGCGGCAGTGTTGGCTGCCTTGCTTGACAGTATCGCGCAGCGCAGCGGCATCGCCGTGGAGGATCTGACATCGCGGCGCGTGTTCCGGCCATGGATGCCCGCCCGCGCGGTGTTCTGTGTGCTGGCGCGGCGGCGTGGGTTCACGCTGGGCGCGGTTGGTAATTTTCTGGGCGGGCGCGATCACACCAGCGCGCTTTATCTGGCCAACAAGGGGGCCGCGATCATCGCGGCAGACCCGGCGCAATGGGGTGATCTGGATGTGTAGCGCCCTGACCCTGACCGCAGCCCCCGCTATACCCAGCCCCGCGCATGGCGTGACACGGCATGTGCTGCCCGAGGCCTTTGCGACCTATGCCGCGCAGGAACTGGCTGCCGCCCCGTTGCACATTGTGGGCCGGTGTTTCGCGCCTGACTGTGGCCGCGCCTTTACCCCGGCACGCGCCTGGCAGATGTATTGCTGCCGCGATTGCGAACGCGATGCGGTGGCGGAATTGCGCGGCTGGGGTCACCGGCTGGCGCTGCCGTTGCTGGTGTGGCGGCTGGGCAAATACGAGGCGCAGGATCAGGCCGTGCGCGCCCGCACCACCGCTGCCCGCCGCTATATCAGCATGGCGCAGACGCTGTGGCTGACCGACCGCCGCGCCCGCGCCGATCAGGCCGCAGAAGACGGGGGCCGGTCATGAGGGATTTTCAGGACACAGAGTGCCGCGAGGACGCGCCGCAGCACGGGGTCAAGCGTGGCGTCGGGCGGTTGCCGGGTTCGGTGCGCTATGCCCGCGATGAGGGATTTGCCGTGCTGCATGCGCAGGGGCTGACCCTGTGGCAGGCCAGCCGGGCCTTGGGCCTGACAGGCGGATCTTCGGCGCAGGGCTGGGCCGCGCGCACCGGCAATGTCTGGCCAAAATCAAAGCACTGGGGGCCGCGTGCGCCCAAGGTCGATCTGGCTGATTTGCCATTGGTCGAACCTGATGCTGGCGATTGCCGCGATCTGTGGTGCGCCGTTCTGCGGCTGCAATGGGATGCGATCTTTGACCCGCTGCAGCACAATGAAGCCCCGCAGTGGATGACGCAGGCGCGGGCGTGGTTTGGCGGCCGTGATTTCAAGATGGTCTGCGCGCTGGCCGGGCTGGATGCCGGGGCCGTGATGGATCGATACCGTGCGCGGGTTGGGGGTGCAGCATGACCGCCGCCCCGCGCCCCGCACATCTGCAGCCCGTCGCTGTGGTTGATCTACCGGAATATCCGATTGCGCGCAGCGAACGTCTGCCGGAACTGGCCTTTGTCAAATGGGTGCCGTCGCGCTGGCTGCAATCCTCGGGGCATATCAAGTGCACCTATGAGGTGCAGGGCATGGCGCGGGCGCTGTTCGATCTGGCCACGGCGCAATCGCCCATCGGCACCCTGCCGGATGATGACGAAGAATTGGCGATTCTGCTGCGCGTGTCGCAACAGCATTTCATGGCGCTGCGCGGCTTGGGCGACCGTGGCCCGCTGCGCAACTGGACCCGCTGCCTGTCGGAAGGCGAGGTGCGTCTGTGCCACCGCGTGGTCACCGAACAGTTGCAGGATGTGCTGGTGCGCCGCGAAAGCCGTGAATTGTCGAAAGAGGCGCAGGCCGAACGCAAGCGGTTTGAGCGCCTGGCCGAAGGTCTGCAGAAGGCTGGGCTTGCCGCATCTGTTTGCGAGGATGGCGTGCTGATGATGCGCCTTGATGGATGGCTGAAAGATCACTGCAAGGGCAACCGGAACCTGCGCGCCTACATGCAAGCCATTGAAGCGGCGCGCAAATCTGGTTGGTTTTAAGGCCGCCCAGATTTGTCCAACTTTGTCCAACTTTGTCCACGGGACAGAATGGGACAGTCCACGGACAGAAATGGACAGTCCTGCGTAGAGAAGAAAAGAAAAAGATTAAGAAGAAGATTTACCGAAACCGCGACAAAACCAAGCGCTGTGCGTGTGGATAAGTCGGATTGCTGGGGAAAGGGGAATGTGATGGCAGATGACGTGCGCGATGATGTGCAAGACGACGCAGGCCGGGTGCTGGTGCGCAGTCTGTTGATCCGCCCGCTGCAGGATGCCGGATTGCGCCGGGCCAAGGGGCAATCCGAACGCGCGCTGGCCGATGCGCTGGATATGATGGTGACGCAGCTGGATCACATGGCGGCGGATACGCTGCGCACGCTGGCGGAATCGGTGCTGTTGCGCGCTGCCGCCCCCGGTGCGGATCAAGGCGTGTGGCCCGCCGCCGTGCTGATCATCGCATGGGGCCACGGATTGCAGCGCCGCCCCTTCCGGCTGGCGCGCGTGGTCTGGTCTTGGCTGGGGTCAATCGAGGGGCCAACCGCCGAGGCAGGCGGCTATCTGGTGCCGCTGCTGCGTTTCCTGCGCACGCATCGCCGCCCGCCAACCCAGTATGACCTGAGCGAAATCAAGGCATCCGCGCGCGAGGACAATCGCCGCCTGTCGCTGATCGCTGATCGCATGGAACGCGGCACGGTGCAGGCCGAAGACCGCGCCTGGCATTCCGCATGGCTGGCCGATCAGCAGCTGGCACGACAATTCGTTGACAAAGGCCGCGCCGACCGCGTGGCCAAAACAGAGGGGCAGGCGGCATGAATTTGAGTGAAATCTTCTTGGCTGGGTTTACACGGCGCTGGCACACTAATCCGGCGTTGGCACATATCGAGGATCGGGTGGATGGGCACTCTGCCCGAGTTGCCAGAATTATCCTATATTACTGGCCAAATGCATCAACAGCAGTCCTGGCTGCGGCGTTGCGCCATGATGATGGCGAGGCCGCTATCGGTGATGTAAAGGCACCGCTAAAGCGCGCGCGCCCAGACATTGCGGCGGCGCTGGATTTTGTGGAGACAGCCGAACGCATTCGACTGTGGGGCAATGCTGATGATGATCTGAGTGTGCCAGAGGCAGCTATTCTGCAGTTTGCTGATCAACTCGATGCGTTTATGTGGGCCGCGCATCACGGGGCAGATTTGCGCCGTGATGGATGGAGGGAATGCCGAGCCTGGCTGATATCTGCCGCCCATGAATGGCGTATCGATCTGCCAGTTTGTGTAACGATGGTGCCGCAACCATGAGCCTCGACCGCCTGTCACAAATCGTCAATGCCTCGGCGCTGGATGCGCTGCACCCTGCCGATCGCGCGCTGTTGCAGGGGCTTGGTCTGTCTGCCGCCGATCTGCACGCCGCTGCCTTTGCGGCCTTGCCCGAAGCCGCGCGCGTTGCGCTGGTCAAGGCCTCGGGCGCTGTGCCGGATGCTTGCGGCGATGCCATCCCCTGTGCCCCGGCGCGCGGCCCGGTGCGGACGCTGGACTTTCTGGCCAGCTATCCCAAGGGCGCGCATGAAACCGAATTGAAACCGGCAGGCCATGCCGGGCGCAAGACCCTGATGCGGCTGGATGTATTCGGGCGGATGGCCGCGCAATCGCTGCGCCGTGGTGGCGTGCCACTGCTGAGTGACAGCCAGATCGGCATGGGCCGCGAATACCGCACCATGATCGAGGACCGCGAGGCCGGTGCCGTGCGCTGTTCCAGCATGGAAGCGATGCGGTCTGGTGGCGGCACGCCCGAGGGCTTCACCGATCATCGCCTCGCGCTGTCGCGGCGCATCGATCTGTTGCAGCATCGCATCGGGCAGGCTTGCGGCATGTCTATTCGCCGGATCAGGCCAAGCAAGCGCGGCGGCGTGGCCCGTGCCAACATCGCCGACCGCACGCTGATCGATGCGGTGTGCATCGGCGATATCGACATCAGCGATGTGCTGCGCCGTCATGGCTGGGCGGTCAAGGGCGACACGGTCAAGGCCGCAACCACCGCTCTTGCCGGTGCGCTTGACCGGATGATCGGCCCGGCCAGATCAGGCATCGTCGCCACCCACTACGGCACGCGGGCCGAATGGGCGACTGACGCCTGACGCAAGCGCAGGATGGCCCGAAGAAACCCTATTGACAGATTAAGTCATCCCATCCTACAAACCTTGCCATGATCTACACCTGCGCCCATCCCCCAAGATGCGGCGCAGTTTTGATTCTATCCCCGAGGTACATGAGGTCATGGCACTGCACCGTCTGTGCATCGCAGCTGGCTGCGATGAACTGGCATTGGATGGCGGTAACCGCTGCACCGATCATGACAGCAAGCGCCGCGCCGACACGGATCAGGCCAAAGCCGCAGCGAAGACCAGCGCCCTTGCACGTGAGGGATCGGAACTCTATCGGTCGCGCGCCTGGCAACAGGCAAGCAAGCGGTTCCGCATGCAGCATCCGCTGTGTGCGCAATGCGAAGCAGATGGGATTGTGACTGCATCCGCAGAGACAGACCACATCGAGCCGCATCGAGGCGACAAGCATCTGTTCTGGAAGCAGGCCAACTGGCAACCGCTCTGCAAATCGTGCCACAGCCGCAAGACAGCCAAAGAGGTATTCCACCCACGCATAGGTGAGGGGGGTATCAAAAAACCAAAAACCCAAACAGGTTGACAGATCGGAAGAGCACACGTCTGAACTCCAGTCACGATCAGCG
>ERZ650310.606-NODE-606-length-10633-cov-3.293723_pt1 | contig 10633 bp, 12 predicted proteins | sample MGYA00376246_ERZ650310 | MGnify/ENA primary metagenome ERZ650310 (study PRJEB26733, sample SAMN07839286) | wastewater metagenome | biome: small river; feature: stream; material: water | place: USA: North Carolina | collected 2016-03-01 ...
CTTGGTATAGCTGAATTAAATCATTTAGCTGTCCTTTGCTCTCGCTTGCTTTGCTACCGTTTAAATTTGACGGAGCCGAGACGTTTGGGAGGGCAGGTTTGCTGGGTGGCACAGCAATTTGCGGTGGTTGCTCCAAGCCGAGGAGCGTTGAAGTGCTCATCGGGGTTGGTAGGGCTGGTCTAGCGGCAGCGTTGGGGCTTTGGGCTAGCACGCTTCCTGACCATGAATTGAGGCCGAGCGCATGACCCAGGATCAAACCAAAGGCGGTAAGTCTAGAAAGTCTAAAACGTACTGGGGTCATCTAATTCGGGTGCTTTTTAACGTGCTGTGAAGTTTAAGGCTAATTCGTAATAAATGCCTGTTTTGGCTCAATTTTGCCAAATAAGTCTACAGACCTCATATACCTATAAAATTTGGGTTATGGATCTTATTTTGCTTGGTAAAGCGGTTATTTTGGGGGTGGTAGAGGGCTTAACGGAGTTCTTGCCGATCTCTAGCACTGGTCACCTCATTTTGGTCGGCGACCTACTCAATTTCAATGACGATCGGGGTAAGGCATTCGAGGTCATTATCCAGTTTGGAGCTATCTTGGCGGTCTGCTGGGAGTTTAGAGCGAAGCTGTTGAAGGTTGCCCTATCCCTTCATAGTCCAAGCTCTCGTCACTTTGTTGTGAATTTGCTGATTGCTTCATTTCCGGCAATGGGCTTGGGATTTTTATTCGGAAAGCACATTAAAGCGGTGTTGTTTTCACCTATCCCTGTAGCAAGCGCTTTCATCATTGGCGCCCTAGTGATTTTTTGGGCCGAGCGTCGTCAGCAATCAACATCGTTTGCAAAAGCGCATATTCATTCGGTAGATGATCTATGTTATGCGGATGCGTTCAAAGTTGGTTTGGCACAATGCGCAGCCCTGATTCCCGGAACTTCTCGTTCGGGCGCAACCATTATTGGCGGCATGTTATTCGGAATTCCGCGCGCAGTAGCTACGGAGTTTTCTTTCTTCTTAGCGATCCCGGTTATTGGTGGAGCTACAGCTTATGAGTTATTAAAGCTGTGGAAAAATCCTGTTGCTATTTCTGGTGAGTTTGGCCTTGCAATTGTGGTTGGTTTTATTGCCGCTTTTATCTCTGCCTTTATTTGCGTTCGCTGGTTAATACACTATGTTGCGCACCATAATTTTGTGCCATTCGCATGGTATCGAATTGTCTTTGGTTTGCTGGTATTAATCAGTGCCTACAGTGGCTTGGTGGCTTGGTCTCACTAACATTTAAATATATATAAAGAACCGGATTACCCATGGATGTTTCAATTGACGCTATTACGAATAACATTCAGTTGGCCTTAGCCCCTGTTTTTCTACTGACTGCAGTAGCAACATTAATTAATGCAATTTCTGGGCGACTGGCAAGATCGGTTGATCGGATGCGCGCCATCCAAAGATCTATTCAGGTAGGCGAGATTAAGGATGAGGCTGTCCTTGAGCATATGCGCAAAGAAGCCGATGAGGCTAAAGTGAGGGGGCGCCTGTGTACAGCCGCGATCTTCTTTGATGTGCTCAGCGGTGTATTTATTTCTCTGACCGTATTGGAGCTCTTTTTCTTTCAGGCCGGCGCAGTACGTTCTCTGCAAACTACTTATGTAATTTGGACCTTTGTACTAGGTCTGATATCCTTTATGACATCCCTATCCATTGTTCTTGCTGAAGTGGTCTACGCTTATAGATCGGCCGGCTGGAACTCTCCAAGACATTATTAATATCAACCTGCATTCTTCGTTTTCAAAAGAGTAACTATGAACAAAATCCTCATCACCGGCGGCGCAGGTTTTCTAGGTTCCCACTTAACTGAAAAACTTCTTAAAGAAGGTAATGATGTTTTGGTGGTTGATAACTACTTTACTGGCTCAAAACAAAATCTGGCACATCTGTTGCCTAATCCAAATTTAGAGCTCATGCGTCATGATGTGACTTTTCCACTGTATGTAGAAACGAATCAGATCTACAACTTAGCTTGCCCAGCATCGCCAGTGCACTATCAATACGACCCAGTGCAGACCACTAAAACAAGTGTGCATGGTGCGATTAACATGCTTGGCCTTGCCAAACGAACCAGAGCGCGCATTTTGCAAGCGTCTACAAGTGAAGTCTATGGGGATCCTGAAGTGCATCCCCAGCCAGAGGAATACTGGGGCAAAGTCAATCCGATTGGTATTCGCTCTTGCTATGACGAAGGTAAGCGCTGCGCAGAAACCTTGTTCTTCGATTACAACCGCCAGCACAACTTAGATATCAAAGTGGTTCGTATTTTTAATACTTACGGCCCACGTATGCATCCGAATGATGGGCGCGTTGTTAGCAACTTCATTGTTCAGGCCTTGCAAGGCAAAGACATCACCATTTATGGCGATGGCCAGCAAACCCGTGGCTTTTGCTATGTAGATGATTTGATTGATGCCATGGTCAAAATGATGAACTCCGATCAAGGATTTACTGGGCCAGTCAATATTGGCAATCCAGGTGAGTTCACGATGCTGCAATTGGCGGAAACCGTTCTTAAGCTTTCCGGTAGCAAATCAAAAATTATTCATCAGCCATTGCCGTCCGATGACCCTAAGCAACGTCAACCCAATATTGAATTAGCTAAATCTAAGCTCGGTTGGCAGCCTAAAGTGAATCTAGAAGACGGCCTCAAAGAGACGATTGCATACTTTAAAAAGGTAGTGGCTTAAGTTGACTGTAGAGCATTCGAAAAATTTAGAGAAACGCTTTGATCGAATACGCTCTTTTGTTTTAAGGGCTGGCAGAACCACTGCTGGACAGCAGCGCGCAATTGAAGAGCTGGGCCCACAGTTTCTGATTCCGTTTCAAGAGGCTGTCCTGAACTTGGATGCTGCATTTGGGGGCTCTAAAAATCCTAAAATTTTAGAGATCGGCTTTGGCATGGGGGAGACTACCGCCAAGATTGCAGCCCTTAGACCTGATGATGATTTTCTGGCAATCGAAGTACATCCGCCCGGCGTGGGCGCCCTTCTCAAGCTGATCGGAGAAAATAATCTCACCAATCTCAGATTAATTCGTCATGACGCAGTTGAGGTTTTGGAAAAAATGCTCACTCCTGAGTCGCTCGATGGCATTCATATTTACTTCGCAGACCCATGGCATAAGAAGCGCCACCACAAACGCCGTCTGATTCAAGCGCAATTTGTAGAGCTTTTAGTGTCTCGCTTGAAGCCGGGCGCTTATTTGCATTTAGCAACGGATTGGCATAACTATGCGGAGCAAATGTTGCTGGTTTTAAATGCGCAATCGTCTCTAGTAAACACCTCAACGCAGTCGGTAAAAGTAGAAACTTTTACTGCGGAAGATATTGGCTTAACTGATAAAGAATTTAATGAATTTAAGCCTACACGCGAGCAGTTAGATGCAATGCATCCTGGCTATGTTCAAAGACCTGCTTATAGACCGTTAACCAAGTTTGAGAACCGCGGCATCAAACTAGGCCACGGTGTCTGGGATTTGGTTTACCGGAAAAAATAGCAATTCTCTGCCTTATAAGCCAACGCAGACGTATTTCATTTCAAGATACTCATCCATGCCGTAGACGCTTCCTTCGCGTCCCAGTCCAGATTGTTTGATACCGCCAAATGGCGCTACTTCATTAGAGATGAGGCCAGTGTTAACGCCTACCATGCCATATTCCAGGGCTTCAGCTACCTTCCAGACGCGACCAATATCTCGGCTATAGAAGTAGGAGGCCAATCCAAATTGACTGTTGTTAGCCAAGCGAATGACTTCTTCATCGGATTCAAATGGAATAACGGGGGCTATTGGTCCAAAAGTTTCCTCTGAGGTAATGAGCATCTGGCTGTTGACATCAGACAGAATGGTTGGCTCATAGAAATTCTTGCCAAGTTCGGTAGGCTTTCCGCCGGCAATCAGTTTGGCGCCTTTGCTAATAGCGTCTGCAACGTGCTTTTCTACTTTCTTGAGCGCAGCAGTCTCAATGAGGGGGCCTTGGGTTACTCCAGGCTCCATGCCATTGCCCACCTTAATGGCAGCTATTGCTTTGGCAAATTTTTCAACGAAGACGTCTTGTACTTTTTTGTGAACATAGAAGCGGTTGGCACATACACAGGTTTGACCAGAGTTTCTAAACTTAGAAGCCATTGCGCCACTGACGGCGGCATCAATATCGGCATCTTCAAAAACAATAAAGGGGGCATGACCGCCTAACTCAAGAGCCAATTTTTTTACGGTAGGTGCACACTGCTCCATTAAGATTTTGCCAACCTCAGTCGATCCCGTGAAAGAGAGGTGACGCACTGTTGGAGAGGCGCACAGTGTTTTGCCGATAGCAACTGATTGATTGGCATCAGCAGTCAAAATATTGATCACGCCAGCAGGGATACCGGCACGCTCGGCTAGCTCCGCCAGAGCTAGAGCAGATAAGGGCGTAAGTTCTGCGGGTTTAATCACAATCGTGCACCCAGCCGCCAATGCGGGCGCAATCTTGCGAGTAATCATGGCTATAGGAAAGTTCCAAGGCGTGATCGCAACACATACGCCAATGGGTTGCTTGAGCACCATGAGGCGTTTATCACTCCAAGTGCTTGCAGGAATGGCACCAGATACGCGTTTAGCTTCTTCAGCAAACCATTCCACAAAAGATGCGCCGTAGATGACTTCGCCGCCGGCTTCCGCTAGGGGCTTGCCCTGCTCAAGAGTCATAAGGGTTGCGAGATCTTTTGTATTGGCAATGATGAGCTCAAACCATTTGCGCATGATGTGTGCGCGCTCTTTACCCAACTTGGCGCGCCACTCTGGTAGCGCTTGTTCTGCCGCACTAATCGCTAGCTCAGCATCTTTGGTGCTTAGGTTGGCAACATCTGCAATCAGTTCGTCAGTAGCGGGATTGGTAACAGCAAAAGTGTTTCCAGTAGATTCTCTAATCCATTTGCCATTGATGTAGGCCTCTTCTTTAAAAAGGCTGGGATCATTAAGAAGTTTGCGAATGTCGATTTTTTGCATGTTCTGATTGCCATTGAGAGATCTGTTGCGAATGTGCTTATTCTATCCCCGAATAAAACAAAAAGCCTCTAAGCGCAGGGCCTAGAGGCTGAAGATGTATTGTCCAACTGAGTATTTAGTTTGCTTGTGTTTCGGCGCTACGGAGTTTTTGAGCCAAGAGGTCTAGAACGCCATTGACATACTTGTGTCCATCAGTGCCGCCAAAGGTTTTAGCAAGCTCGACAGCCTCATTAATGGCTACTTTGTAGGGTACCGAGAGGTCTGCAGCCAACTCATAGGTACCTATGAGGAGGGCGGCATGCTCAACAGGAGAAAGCTCATTAATCGGGCGATCTAAGGCTGGAGTGATGAGCGCTTCTAATTCATCGGTGCGATTTAAAACGCCTTCAAAAATACCCTGAAAGAGTTCTAACTGGCAGCGACGAAATGCAGGGTCTTCTGCTAACTGCTTAGCAATCGCTGCACTATTAGGTAGGCTGCCGGCACGGCGCACTACTAAGCTTTGATACACACCTTGCAGTGCGTATTCACGGGCACGACGACGGGGCGTCAGCGAGCGTTTTGGCGCTGCAGCTTGCGCATCTTTAGATGCTTGTGTGTTGGAGGGCGTAAGAGTGGGTTTAGACATATCGATAATTACGCTTCACTGGGGTTAATTTCAATGTCGATATCAGGTGTCAATGCTAAAGCGAGGTTAGCCATCTCGACCACCGCTCTGGCGCAGTCAGCGCCTTTCTCATTAACTCGAACCTGAGCTTGCTCATCAGTGTCGCAAGTTAAAACACCATTGGCAATTGGTAAGCCTGAATCGATAGAGATGCGTGTGATGCCTGACGCAGATTCGTTAGAGACGAGTTCAAAGTGATATGTCTCACCACGAATGACGGCGCCTAAGGCGACCAAGCCATCAAACTCGCCAGTCTCAACCAGTTTTTGCAGGGCAAAAGGAATTTCAAGGGCGCCTGGTACGGTAACGAGTTTGATGTCGGCCTGAGCAACGCCTAAGTTAATTAACTCTTGAATGCAGGCATTAGTCAGGGCGACGCAATGATCTTCATTAAAGCGCGCTTGCACGATGCCAATACGAAGGTCTTGACCATTTAAGTCTGCCTCTAATACGCCTACGAAATCATTGTTTGAATTAGTCATGATGTTATTAAATAAGAATTAGGGCTGATAAGGGGTATAGCCAGTTACTTCCAGTTTGTAGCCTGAAAGACTAGGAACGGGGCTGGGGTTTGCGAGCAAACGCATTTTGCCTACACCGATGTCTTTGAGAATTTGAGCGCCAATACCGTAGCTTCTGAAATCGGTTTTTCTGGTCAAAGGTTTCTTGGCATCTTCCTGTGACTGATTTAGTTTTTGGAACTGGGCTAACCAATCTTGATCATTTGGGGCAGCAATGCCAGAGGCATTGAGAAGTACTGCGACACCCGCAGGGGCAGCAGCCAGTTCTTCTAAGGCTTTGGCTAGTGGCCATGAATGGGTGCTGACATGTGCGTCTAAGAAATCCAATGCGGTCACTGGCTCATGTACCCGTACCAAAGTTTCTTCAGTCTCAGATGGCTTGCCATGGACAAGCGCCAAATGAATGCATGAACTTGGGGTATCCCGATAAATAATTCCTTGGAACTTACCCCATGGAGTAACAAACTCTCGCTCACCTTCACGAACCACAATGCTTTCATGTTGGCTGCGGTATTGAATGAGATCGGCAATGCTGCCAATTTTGAGTTGATGCTCTTTAGCAAACTCCAGTAAGTCAGGAAGACGCGCCATGCTGCCATCGTCTTTCATGATCTCGCAAATCACCGAAGTAGGGGAGCAACCAGCCATCGCGGCTAAATCGCAACCAGCTTCAGTATGTCCGGAACGAATCAGCACGCCACCAGGTTGCGCCATTAACGGAAATACGTGACCAGGCTGAACAAGATCATTTGGTTTTGCATTGGGCGCTACTGCAGTTTTAATGGTCAATGCGCGATCAGCTGCAGAAATTCCAGTAGTCACTCCAGTAGCTGCTTCAATCGAGACCGTGAAGTTGGTACCCATGGAGGTGCCATTGTCACGAACCATCAGAGGTAGGTTTAATTGTTGGCAACGCTCGCGAGTCAGGGTCAGGCAAATCAGGCCACGACCATGCTTGGCCATGAAATTGACCGCCTCAGCTGTGACATGGTCAGCGGCTAGGACGAGATCACCCTCGTTTTCGCGATCTTCTTCATCGACCAAGATCACCATCCGCCCAGCGCGGAGCTCGGCAATGATTTCTTCGGTGGAGGCGAGTTTATTTGGCATAGCCCTCTATTTTAAGCTGATGAGCCAATTACTGTGATCTCTTACGGCAATCCCCCAAGTTTCTGACAAGAAGTGCCCAGAAGGGGTGTTTTAGAAGCTTGGGCGAATCTTGAAAATGGCCTATGAACTTGCCAGACAAACACAACTGTAAACAAGCCCAGGCTGGATTTATTTTGCTTGAAGTCTTGGTGGCGATGAGTCTAATCGTGGGCAGTTGGACGGCAATGACGCACATCTATCAGGGCTTGGCATTACGACAGGCCCAACTACAGACCAAAAAAGCAGAACTTCGAAAGGAATTAGATGATTTTGAGAATAGTGAGCATGTGCGCAATTTGCATAGTATTTCTGGCGGCGTAGCAAAGAATGAGTCTCCTCGAGTTGCTAGTCGGGCTCGCTCTAAGTACAGCACTGTTAGCCCCATTATTAAAAACCAGCGCTGAGTTAGTGGCAAAGCAAATTCAGTATGAGAAAACTCAGGCATTAATTTCTGAAGGCGATAGGGCTTTGGAGTTAATTGGGCGCGCTATTCGCATGGCGGGATATTCCAATATCAAGACTCACTCAGCAAAAAATAAAAAATCTAACTCTCAAGACTTTATTCAGATTCAGAAAAAAACAGGCTACCGCTCATCTGATTCTTTGACGGTAAAACATGGCTTGTCTGATGGCGTGGACTTTGATTGCATCGGCAATGTCCTTTCCGTGGATCGCACCAAAAATCAGTTGGCACTACAGGGATTTTTAGTTGAACGCCAAGCGGGTATACCTAAGGGGGCTAAGGTAAATGGTGGCTCTTTAATGTGCCAATCGCTCGATCGACAAGGGCGGATTCAAAACACTACGCTCATGAATGGCATTAATCAATTGAGTATTGAAGAGCTTCATTTGCAACAGGGTAATACGGCTTCAGGCCAGAGAATATATAAGGTCAGGCTGCAGATGACGGATGGACGCTTACTTCATTTAGATATGGAGCGCAGCTTTGCCACTAGGAATCTGTTGTGATCTTGGCATGGGTGCTTTCTCTTTTAATGCTTTGCTCATCGCTCATTGTGTATTTAGAGCGCATGGCAATGTTATCTATCGTTGAGCTCAATACGATGACTGCCTCACGTCGAGGACTTATTGCTGCCGAGAAGGCAGTAGTTGAATGCGAGAAAAATATCTCTAATATTTCTGCTCTTACAGAAAATGTATGTTTCATTCAACCTGCAGGAAAAAATATTTGGCTGATCACTAGCAAGCAAAAGCCTGGAGTGCAGATACATGTTTTCTTGGATGAGAAAACAGGTTTGGCAACACGTTTAAATTGGCGGCAAGTTTTTGAGTAAGACGCCTCGTCAATATTGGAGTATTCAGTTTGGTGGCAGCTTGCTTGAGTTGATGGCCGTTGTTTTGATTGTCGCCATCATGGCTGTAGCGACAATGCCACGTTTGCAGGAGCAAATTGCTACTCGAGAAATTGAAACAATTGCCAGACGATTTATTAATCATGCGCACTTTGCGCGCAATCAAGCTTTGCAGCTAGGTGAATCCGTATTAATTACTCCCCGCGCAGACAATGCCTGGGAATCGGGCTGGCTAGTCAAAAGTGGCTGCATAGGAAAAGGCATAAAAGCAGGCTGTGTCAGCAGGAACTGGTTTTCCCAAGAAAAAATTTACCCGATTTACTTCAAGGGTGGCGGCAAAGGTTTTAATGATCCCCACTCAAATCAAAAGGGTATTTTGTTTAATGCCGCAGGGGCTGCTAAAACGGGTCAAGGTGGATTTGTAGCTAACCGCTTGATCTTGGGTCACCTGAAAGCGCCTGGTCTGGAGCGGCAGCTGATATTAGGGAGTGGTGGGCGTTGGCGGATCTGTGACCCTAGTACGGATTCAAAGCGCTGTAAATAAGCCTACGACCAACATCAAATCCTTGGAAATTTGGCACTTACATAAACAATCGGTTTTAATAGACCCATGTATAGCGCAGTCGACCACCAATTTATGAGCGAGGCTTTGGCCCAAGCTCAACAATCCCTCTATTTATCCAACCCCAATCCTCGTGTAGGTTGCGTGATTATTAAAGATGGTCAAGTCATTGGCCGCGGCCATACTCAAAAAGTAGGCGGCCCTCATGCAGAAGTTCAGGCTTTAGCTGATGTCAAAGCCAAGGGCTTGAATGCGCATGGCTCTACCGTTTACGTCACATTAGAGCCATGCAGTCACACTGGCCGCACGCCGCCTTGTGTAGATGCTTTGATTGCTGCAAAGCCGGCTATGGTGGTGATCGCAATGTCTGACCCCAATCCTTTGGTTGCTGGCCAAGGCCTAGAACGTTTAAAGGCTGCAGGCATCGAGGTGCGCTGCGGACTCTTAGAGGCTGAAGCCCAAATTCTGAATCGTGGATTTATTTCTCGGATGACACGTGGTTTGCCTTGGGTCCGATTAAAGATTGCTGCTAGCTTAGATGGAAAGACTGCTTTGCCAAATGGACAAAGTCAGTGGATTACGGGGCCACTCGCGCGTGCTGACGGGCATCATTGGCGTGCACAAGCGTGTGCGATTGTTACTGGAGTGGGCACTGTCAAAGAAGATGACCCCAGTCTCAATGTTAGGGATGTACAGACGGAACGACAACCTTTCAAAATCATTATTGATTCCAAGCTTGACACGCCACCCACTGCGAAGATATTGAAGAGCCTTGATGAAGCTGGCGTGCTCATCGTTTGCGCCAATCTAGAAAGCCCTGAGTTACAGCAAAAGGCAAAAGCGTTTGAGGAGCGTGGCATCGAGGTCGTCGCAATAGCTAATCCTCAGGGCAAAGTGGATCTACCCAAACTATTTACCTATCTCGCCAAAGAGCGTGAGATGAATGAAATTCATATTGAGTCTGGCTTTAAGTTAAATGGCTCCATGCTCAGAGAAGACTGCGTAGATGAGTTGCTGCTCTATTACGCTCCTTTCTTTATGGGTGAAGGCATTGGTATGGCTAATGTCGGCCCACTTCAAACTCTAGACCAGCGCCAGGATTGGCAAATCATTGATCAAAGCCTCTTTGGCCCTGATTTACGGCTTCGCCTCATTCGGAATTAAAATCACAGCATGTTTACAGGAATCATTACAGCCGTTGGTCAGATCAAAAGCGCTCAAGCAAAGGGCGATGGCTTGCACTTAGTGCTTGAAGTGCCCGCTGGATATTTAGATGATGTTGGTCTAGGCGATAGCATTGCGATACAGGGTGCTTGCATGACTGCCACGCAGATTGAAGGCAATACTTTTGCATTGGATATCTCAAAAGAATCTTTAAATAAAGATCGGAAGAGCG
>ERZ650310.607-NODE-607-length-10622-cov-6.453960_pt1 | contig 10622 bp, 22 predicted proteins | sample MGYA00376246_ERZ650310 | MGnify/ENA primary metagenome ERZ650310 (study PRJEB26733, sample SAMN07839286) | wastewater metagenome | biome: small river; feature: stream; material: water | place: USA: North Carolina | collected 2016-03-01 ...
GAATCCACCCCACCCGAGTTTTCCTGCAAATCTGGGTTTGTCTGGGAAGCGCGAGAGGTAAGCCACCCCTCCCAGGTGATAGATGCTTTGAGCAACGATTAGCATGGTTTCACCCCGTCAGCCTTAGCGATGGCCGTCAAGGCTTTCTCCCATTGGGCCCATGTCGGTGTACCGCCCTTGGTGACCAGATCGCGCAGGCATTCCAGCAGATCCGGTGCAGCAGCGATCAGGTGGGAATTGGCTAGAGCCTCAGCGTGATCAGGATCTGAATCTCTGGTAAAGGCGTCTTCAATCCATGGGGATATCAGCGGCACACATTCCCACCGGCTTATTTTCTTGTGGACGATTCCAGCCGCATCAACTTCCCATGGCCCAGGGGTGTGTTTTCCAGTACCCGGGGAGGGAGCCTTAGCCCCCTCCCCTTCGGCCTCACTACGGCCCGAAGGCCCACTTGGCGTCGTGTATTCGTTCATGGTTTGGCACTTTCAGACGGTCCGGCACTTAGGGTGTCTGCCCGGCTTGGATCAATCCGGGAAAGTGCCAGCCCGCCGCGAGTTAATGGACACCGGGCAGACGGGCCGAATATAGCCTATTTGCTTAGGGCTAGCAAATGGTGCATGGGCGCAAAGCGCAATAAGGCTCTTGACGCCCTGACGCCATGGGCTATTCTTAGGGCCATCCCCTAAGGAGTGCCACCATGAAAGCTGCAGATTGGATTGACCGAGTGAAGGCCGTTAAGGGCTGGGAGACAGACTACCGTGCCGCTAAGGAACTCGGATTTCACAGAAACACCATCGGGAATTTCCGGGCTGGACGCGCCCAAACGATGGATGAAGATACTGCCCTAAGGGTTGCTCAGGCCCTTGGAGTGGACCCGGCTGCGGTCATCATTGACCAGGTGGCTGAACGGTCTAAGACCCCGGCCATCAGTGCTGCCCTGCACAAGGTGGCGAATCAGCTTTGTATATTATGTCAAGTTATCAGCGCTACAGCATTGATAGCACCATACGCACATACCGTGCGGGCCTGACGTAGATTCTTGGCTCTTTTCCAGCCTTCACCCCCACTGAAGCGCCTCTAAATTCCTTGCCCTAGATCAAGGGAGAAAAACAATGTTCCGCGCACCCAGCCAGGCAGGACTGCCCGGCCTCGACTTCATGCTGGCAGATCTGCCAGCCACCCCCAAACAGATCGCCGGGCACCTGGGCATTGCCGAGACCACGCTGGCCACGTACAAGCGCACCGGCAACGCGCCACGGGCCGTGCAGCTGGCATTGTTCTGGGAAACCAGGTGGGGACGGTCTGCAGCCGACGTGGAAGCCTCCAATGCTGCAGCCACCCATGCAGGCCACGCCAGGCGGCTGCAGGATCACCTGGGGCGCATGGCTGGGGTTATCTGGCAGATGGAACTGGAACTGAACCGGCAGCAGGACGGCAGGCCCGCTAATTTGCCGTTGTGGCGAGTTGGGTAACCTGGTCAGGCCTTGATGCCGTCCAGTTTCTCCAGGCGTCCGGAGTGGTGCTCTTGGGTGGCTTCCAGGCGCGCCAGGCGGCTGTTGATGCTGGCCAGCAGCGTGACGGCTGGGATCAGCAGCAGATTGAGGTATGGCAGAAGGTCTGCGACTGTCATTTTTTGATGGCCTCCACGATGGCCGGGGCCACCTTCTCAACAGATCGCCCGATGGTGTAGCCACCGATGCCCAGTTTGACGATGGCCCACAGCTCCAGGACCTCAGCCTCAGACATAGAAGGCGCAGAGTAGCCAAACCACCGCGCACCAACCAGAGAAGCAAAAAAAAGCATCATCAGCGGGCGCCAGCTGCGCTGCAGCCAGTTGCCGTTGCTCTCGGCCAGGATGACCTGCAGCGCGGCATTGAGCTGGGCCAGTTCTCCGGCCTGGGCCATCTTCATGACCTCGAGCTGGGCGGCTGCCTTCTTTTCCGGATCCGGAATGAATCGGCCCACCAGGTCAACCAGCGGGCCAAGGAGTTGGGCCAGGAAGGGGTTCATGGTCAGGATTTCCAGTAGGCGGTGTGCCCGGTTGTGGCGGTCATGTCGGTGATCGCGGCCACAGTGGCCGGGTGGGTGACGTCGTAGATCCAGCCGCCCAGGCTCCAGGAGCCGTCCGCGTTCTTGCCGGGTCCGGCCGGATCCGAGACCAGGGAGCCGCCCACGGCAGCCACCGCACGGTTGACCACGTTGCCGGAGTCCGCAGGGTTCAGGCCGGTTATCACCTTGTCAGCGACTTCCCCGGCACCCTGCAGCACGTCACCGGCCACGGTGGATGCCTTGCGCCAAATGAGGTACACGGCACCCACCGCAGCGGCGGCAAGGGCCAGCTTGATCAGTAGATCTGCAGAGACAGGGGCGATTTTCATCAGTATTCGCTCCAGCCTTCACGGGTGGCCGCGTCCTGCATGGACTGGGTGATCACCGGTGGGTTGGATACGAAGTCATCGGCGTGGGTGGTGTAGTACTCACGCGCGGCAGCCTCCCCGATGTAGCCGTCAGCCTCGGCACTGATGCCGGTGCCCAGCGTTCCAGATCTGTAGCCTGTGGCGATACCGCCCGACGATGACGGACTGGATCCGAACATGCTCAGGACTTGCGACGCCAGGCTTAGGCCCTGCGACAGGGGCGACTGGTTGGCACCGATGCGGCCGGATCCGTAGGCGGCGTACTGCGATGCGCTGGCCGGACTCTGCAGGTAGCCCATGGATGTGGGCGACTGTGCCGCGGTGCGGTTGACTCCCAGCGTGGCGGCGCTGGCCCGGCGCTGGGTCAGCATCCAGAAGGCACCGATGCCCAGCACAGCCAGGACCAGGGGGTTTTTGGGGGATAGGTTGATGGTGCTCATGCTGTGGCCTCAAGTTGTCCACCGGCCTGCGCGTAGCTGGCCAGCAGGTTGGAAAGTTTGCGTTCTGGTTGGTCGTATCCAGCGCCAGGCAGGCTTGCCCAGATCGTTGACACTTTGCTGATGGCGGTCTGGATCCGTCCGGCCTGCACGTCTCGCAGGGCTCCCCTCTGCCGGATCAGTTCCAGCGCGGCGGCGTCCTGGTTGGCCGGTCCGAAGTCAGCCAGGCTGAGTTTCTTGGCCAGCTCATCCCAGGTGCGGCTGAGGAACTGGTACCGGCCGGCAGCCGTGGTGCGCAGTGTCTTGCCGGCCTTGTTGGTGAACTGGAACGACTGGCGCGGGTGATCGTCAAAACTGGCGAAGGTGGTGCCACCGAATAGGGTGCGGTATCCATTTGGACCCGCAGTGCCCTCGGCATAAGCGATCATGTCCAGGAATGCGCGCTCATTGCGCTGGGCGGCTCCGGTGTCAGGTGTAGGCATGGTGATCACGTCCCAAACGGAATTAGCCACCATGTCGGTGGCTTCGTTCCAGGTTGCTGTAATGGTGCCGGGCAGCTGGTCCGGCATGGTGTCCTCACCGGGTGGCATATAGCCATCGTCCGGCGCGATCCAGTCGCCCTCCCCTGCACCCACCAGATCCGCACGGCGCACAAACACCAAAGCCGCCACCAGGACGGCAGCGGCTGCGATGGCCAGGGAGCTGGTGCTCAGGTTCATAGGAGCTTGTAGCGGCAGGCGCGGATGTTCTGCCCTCCGGCCTCGATGTTTGCAGTTGAGTAGAAATACAGGCCTTGACCTGCAGCGATAAATTGCGGGCTTGGTAGCGTGCAGGCACTGCCAGAGCCGCCAAAGGTCTGCTTGGTAGTAATGACGATCGCGCCATCGGTACCCGTTGAAGGCGTTCCCGCTTTGGTCAGAAAAATTCCCAGCGGCGCATTGGCCCCGTTGTAATTGCAGTCCAGAGACAAAAGGATCATTCCCGCGGTATTGGAGCCGGGCGCCACAATGGTCACTGGTGTCGCTGCAGTAACCAGGGCGGTATCTGCCCATGAATTGCTGTTGACTTCCGGACGGACATTGATCGCACTGGACAGCACGATGGTGTCGTCAATAAAGTCAGAGTCGCCCACCAGGATGGTGCCGGAGTTGGGCGCGCCACTCAGATCCTTGATCATCAGGCGCTGGAATTCGACGTTGCGCTCACCGCGGCCAGCGCGCAGCGGCTTGATGGTGGCACCTCCGTCCCGCGTCACGGAAATATCACCCGTGGCGGTCAGCACCTTGTACATGTTGGCGTCTGCCAGGATGACCTGAGAGCCGCCAGCGACCAGCGTGAAGTCGTAAAGCGTGGTGGTTTTCATGGTGTTATCTCAAGAGAAGGATTGCAGCCACGGCCAGCAGCACCAGGGAGAGCCCGGAGTCACCGGCCTGCACGATCTGTGTGCCTGGTTGCTGGCGGTTGGGCTGTTGGACGTTGTTGACGGTGTAGTAACCCGGGGAATAGACCGATGCGCCTTGCGCCCTGGGAGCACTCCCGCCCAGCACCTTGGATGCAATGCTGGCACCCGTGGCCACGTTGGAAAGCGTCAACCAGCTGGGGAGCGCTGAGGCCGAGCTGGCCGCCGTGGCAGCGACAGCAGAATCAGCTACGGCAGCCCCTGCGGAGTACGACGCGGCTGCAGTCGTGGCCCCCTCGGTAGCGGCCACAGCACCACCGACAGATCCGGATCCACCCAGCGGGATATACCCGAAGTAGGCACCACCGGCCAGAGCCAGCGCGGCCTGTGAGTAGGGGTCGTTCAGAAGGCCATTTTTGCTGCCATCGGTGCCCAGGGCGTTGGAGACCGAATCATAGAAGCCCTGCAGGTTGAGACCTGAGTGGCTTCCATCAGTCCCCAGCGCCTTGGATACCTGGTCAAAAAATGACATTTACTTTGCCAGTTTGAGCAGCAGCAGCCCACCGGCCAGCAAAAGCAGGACCGTAGGAATGCCCATGGTGTTGGCCGATGCGGTGCCCTGCAGGTTGGACTGGTTGCGCCCTTGCACGGAGTACGTGCCGTCAGGGTTGGCGATCACAAACTGGTTGGGTGCATTACCGATGTAGGAGTCCTCACCGGTGTAGTTCTGGTCCACGCCCATGAATCCAGACAAAAGGCCGATGAACATGCGTTTGGCGCGTGTCTCATCGGCCTGTTGAACTTGGGCAGTGTCCAGACCGTTGATGTTGTAAACGGTCATGGTGTGGCCTTTCTTAGTACGCGTTCAGGGGCAGCAGCTCTTCGGTTTCGATGGTGATCGTCTCGCCAGCCGAGAAGGTCGCGTACAGCTGGGCAGATCGCACCCCGTTGGAAGGGCGGGTATCCCAGACGCGGCCGGACTGGATGCCGTCCAGGACAGGATCAAAAACCACCAGGTTGGACTGGGGAGAGCGTCCGGCTTTTTTCTGGATCCACTCGTTCTCAGCCTTGAGGACTTCAAACTCGGTGATACCTTCCCGCTGGGCCTTGATGCCCGTGCAGTTGGCGCTGAAGATGTAGATCCGCTTGAACACGGAACCACCGCCCGAAGGATCCAAGTGAGGCACCTGCAGCGCGAAGGTTCCAGCTGCACCGATGGTCATCGTCACGCGGTGGCGGCGCTGGATCAGGAAGCGGATATTGCGCTCGCTTTCCACGTCCAGGGCGGGCGACAGCTCGGCAATGCCGGAGAGTGTCGGAGAGGTTGCACCGGAGATCGTGACTTCCAGGCGCAGGTTGGTGATCCCGGATTCCACCGACAGATCAATGGCACCAGCTTGGAAGGCGTTGACTGTTTTGGACTTGGGCTCCATGAAGTTCAGGGAGAGCTTGGTCGCGTCGGCTGCGGCGTAGTTTTTGAAGCTCTCGCCAGAATCGACCTTGGAGCCGTCAGACTCCCAGATCACCTTGCCGTTGGCCTTGAGCTGGACCAGCGTGATCATGGCCTTGGTAAACGTGCCACCCAGTGACAGGTTGATGCACTCCAGGGTGGTGCCCAGCAGGTTGTTGAGGTCGCAGTTGGCGACGCCCGATGCAACTACGTTGTTGAACGGGTTCATTACTTGTAAGCGGTTCATGGCTTAAGGTCTTTCGTGAGTGAGACGGTGGGCCGCGCTTACAGTGCGTTCTGCACGTAGGGGACTTGTTTGCCGACAATCACGCCCATGGCACCGAAGGCGGCAGCCTTGACCATGGGGTTTTTGACGAAGTGGGCGACGCCATAGCAGATTGCCAGGGCGATGCCAGCGGGAACGAGTTTGGATGTGTCCATTTCAGGGGCTCCAGGGGGTTGAGGAAGTGACAACCCGAGATTCCTGCCCCTGCCCAAAATCACAAAAGCGCCCTACTAAGGCGCTCTGTCTTAGGCGGCTTTGACTGCCCTCTTCCGTGGTGTGATTTTTTTTGCTGAAGGTGTGGCCGGACCACCACGGACCGGCTCAAATGCACCTGGTCTGCGCTCGATCCAGTGCCAGTCCGGCAGCGCCATCAGTTCCTGCGGTGTGCAGTTGATGGACTTGGCCATGTACTTGGCGTCATCCAGGAAGGCCAGCCGCCCGGAGTGGATCACATCGGCGTTGCTGATGATGGACTTGTCCACCTCGGCAGGCCGCTGGCCATCGGCCACGATGGATAGCCATTTGAGTTTGCCCTTGTCCTGGTATTCCCGGCCCACGTTGACGCAGCGACGCCAGGCATCCGGCGCGGATCCGGCGCGGGTGACTTCCGGCAGCTCGGGCACGTACATCAACAGACAGCCAGCCTCCCATGCTGCACGGCAAAAAAAATCGAACTGTTTCTGGATCGGCAGCCGCCCGGAGTGGTCGACCAGGTAGCGACTGGCGAAGCGCGGCGCGCTCAGTGACTTGATGAACTCGGGCAGTGAGGTGTACGGCTTGGCCAGGCCGGAGAGGCCCGGGTCGTTTTTGAAGTCCCAGACGATCAGCCGCTGGGGTTTCAGGCCTTCGATGTATTCGCGGCACCAGTGGGTTTTTCCGGTACCGCGCGCACCGAAGGCCACCACGGTCAGTGGCTTATTGCTCTTCGACACTGGCAGGCTCTGCAGGCTTGGGCTTTGCGGCGCGTGTCGCCAGTTCGGCCTGGACGGCTGCGCGCAGTTCCCCCACGATGGAGATGGTGCCCATCACTGCAGTGAACTCCAGCACGTAGTCGCCCATCACGTCCTGCAGGTTGATCCCGTGCTTGTCCAGGACAGGCCCCCACAGCATTCCCAGCTGCCCCACTTTTTCATCGGTGAGCACCACGCGGGGGCTTTCCAGTTTGGTGAAAAAACAGAAGGCCTCACGGGCGGCACCGATGGCACCGGCGAAGGCTTGCGCGTTGGAGATGACTGCGGCCGGTGGCTCACCTGGTGAGCCTGGTGCAGCGTTGTCGCCAGTGGCCACCGCGGTGGCTTCCTTGTCCATGGCTGCAGCCTGGTCTGCGAGATTTTCCAGGCTCATAGCTGCCCCAGGTCAAAAACGGAAGAAGCCACCTTCGCGGGTTTCGCTGGGGTGGCTGGTGGCTTTGTCGTTGCAGTGGGCGGTGGTGCCGGTTCATCCGGGTCATCAATGGCGGTCATCACGGCGCGCAGGTTGCGGGCAGCTCGGCTTCCGGGTGGGGCAAATGTGGACCATTTGCAAATCTGGCACTTACACGAAAGGGAGCCGCCTGCGGTCTCGTTAACTGCAACCTTCTCGCTGCAGTTGTGCCCAGTACAGGGCGCTGTTCCCAACAGGCGGCTCATGGCTTACAGGATGTCCAGATCAGCCACGGCCACCAGCTGCACCTGGCGATCGCTGTCAAACCGTACAGCGACCTCGGTGGGTTGGTTCTTGTCCACGGCGTGAACGACTCCGGCCTCACCGGCGCGGGGGTGATCGGTGCCTTTCACCTTCACAGATTGCCAAACTTCGAACATGTCACTTCCTCTCATTTTCAAGGGCTGCCAAACGGGCACCCAGCGCATCGACCTCCATGGCCAATTCTTTGACGATCTGGGCCACGGGCCCAGGCAGAAAACGGTACGCGGCCAGCAGGTTGGTGACGCGTTGTGCAAAATTCAGATAGTTCATGCTTCGATCTCCTCAGCTTGGAACCAGTAGGAATGTGGGCCGACGATCATCCGGTCCACCAGGATCGTGCCCTTGCGCACCCTCCCCGCCTGTAGCGCCAGATCGTTGATCCAGTCATCGATCAGCGCCTGCGGATCCGGCATGTGCCCGTGCTCGGCCACCATGGCCAGGAAGTCCCCGAGCTTTCCGTGCTTGGTGAGTACCGTCAGCTGCTCGGCTGCGATCTCGCCAACCTGGTGCTCATCGTTCAGGGCTAGGCCTTCCTGCTCGGCAGCCTGGTCGTCATCCATTTCCGCAATGCCGAAATGAGCCTTGAGACCCTTTGACCAGGTGAGCATCCGTTTGCCATCGAACTCGGTGACGAACTCGCGGTAGGCGCAGGTTGCGTGTCCATCTCCGGCGCCGGCCATAGCCAGAAGCTGGAACGGGGTGTAGTGATCCTTTGCGCCCCAGGTGTCACGGGTTCCGGTTTTGGCGTGTGAGCTGGTGAGTTCTGAGGACAGGCCCCACTGCTCATCGTGTCCCCACTTCGCAATGTACTCAGCGGCTTTTTTGCCACCGCGCACGTCCAGACCGTACTGAGATGCCCAGCTTCGGTTTGCAGCATCCACGAGGCCGCGTTTTTCCAGCAGGCGCACCCACTCGGCGCGGAGATGTTCAATCGCAGGGGAACTGAGCCTTCCCTGGTCATCCGCGTCACCTTCAGCAAATGCCCCGGGCTTGCAGAACACAAGCATATGCAGATGCGGGTGCCATCCATTCCCAGCGCCATAGGTAACCTCCAGTGAGTTGACAACGCCGAGTTTTTCGGCCTGGTCCATAACCGCCTTCCACTTGCGCGAGTTCTGGAACGACTGGCGCGCCTTGGTGAAGGGCTCCATCAGCTCGGCCAGCGTCTGGCCGATGTAGTGCGGGAAGGTGAACGTCACCAGGTAGGCATACCCACCGGCAGCGACGTGCTGTTCCATGGCATAGGCCAGCTCCCGGCGGCGCTGCTCGGCCACCTTGGATGCGCAGACCGGGCAGGCCCAGACGCTGCCGCAGGTTTTGACCTTGCCCAGGCGCGCGGATCCGGCATCCAGCTTGCGCATGACAGGGATACCGCCCTCGGTGACCACGTGGCGGTGGCACCAGACCGTGCGGTGCTGTTTTTTCGGTGCCAGATCCTTGACGAACAGAATTGACTGGGCCGTGCGCTGCAGTGAGAAGCGCCGTTTCATGCCGGCGCGCCGTGTATGAAGGCCGCTTTGGATCGCCGCCTGTGTATGGATTTCGCGTGTATACCGAGAAGTCATTAGACCCCTCCGACAAGACAAGAAGTTATGCGCGAAATGGCCATGAAACCAATGGCAAAGCAGCCACCCACGAAAGCGATGGCAACGCCAGCGGCAGCAAACTCAATCGCTAAGGCTTTCCATTCGGTCTTTGTTTTGGGAATCATCGGCAGCCCCTATTGGCTTCGTCCAGGATGGTCTTAGCCAAGGCGATAGCGGCCTTGGCCTCGATGCGGTATTGCTGTTGCATCTCGCCGTTGAAGCGAAAGCCCAGAGTCACGAACAGGGTGCGCTTGCGGGCGATCCCCTGCCCGGTCTCTACTCCGCTGGTAGACACGTCCACCATCAGTTCTGGCGGCTTTTGGATTGGGGGTGGGGGTGGGGTTAGGTAAACGCGCTTCATGCGACTTTCCTCAGGTTCTGTTGCGGTGCCCTGGTTTCCCCGGCCTCGATGGCCAGGGCTGCCTGGTGTTCTTGCACCAGGAGCGTCTGCAGGGCCTTCAGGTTGGCCTCGGCGCGCTGGACGTACTCAGCCAGGTAGGGGCGCTGTTTAAGCAGCCCACGGACCGTGCCCAGCCATCCCTGGGTGTGTTGGGTCAGCAGCTGGGCATGGAATAGATCGGTGGTGCTGATGACCGGGCGCTCGGCCATCTTGGCCAGGTAGGCGCTGCGCACCGATGTGCAGTGGGCGTTGTGTGTGGCCATCAGCGGTTCCCCGCCTTCCAGGCCAGCCAGCCGATGATGGCCACCAGGACAAGGAGCGCACCCACAGTGAGGGAGACTGTGCCGGGTTCGCAGCTCATGACAGCACCAGCTTTCTGACCCTGAGGGACACGATCCAGAAGTACATCCGTGTCTGCAGGGCCCAGTGCGGGGAGATCTTGGCTCCAGAGTCCTCAGTGGTCCTGATGACGTGGTAGCAGACCGGGTTGATCGCGGCCTTCATGGCAGCAGCTCCGAAGCGTCCACCAGGAAGGGCTGGATGTATTTGGACTTGACCCAGAGCTTGCCGGTTTTCTTGTTGATGCCGATGACGCGCACGGCCTCGACGGAAATGTAGGTAGGGAGGTCTCCACCAGTCTCCCGGCCTGTCTCGATGAATGCGGTGTAGCGTTTCATGCTGCCACCCCGCTATGCTGGAGGTTTTCTACAGGAGTGCCAGCATGAAGGTTCCCCACGAAGGGCAAGTTCTCACTGGGAAGGATGGGCGTAAATTCACTGTTAGCCACTGTTCCGTCGATCGACAGGAGGGTATGTTCTTCCTTACCGTTCAGCCAGGGGATGTCCATCCAGATCCGTTTGCCCCGGGTATCGAACTCGACGATGAGATCGGAAGAGCACACGTCTGAACTCAAGTCACGATCAGCGATCTCGTATGCCGTCTTCTGCTTGAAAAAAAAAAA
>ERZ650310.608-NODE-608-length-10617-cov-7.339803_pt1 | contig 10617 bp, 12 predicted proteins | sample MGYA00376246_ERZ650310 | MGnify/ENA primary metagenome ERZ650310 (study PRJEB26733, sample SAMN07839286) | wastewater metagenome | biome: small river; feature: stream; material: water | place: USA: North Carolina | collected 2016-03-01 ...
TTGGGCTTCACTTGGTTCGCGCCACACTTCTACTGTCGTTGCACTGACTTGCCGGTAGACGTGCGGCAGGCCAGCCCGTTTCAATTCCGCGATAAATGACCTGGCTTGCACGATGCCGAGCACCCGCGAACCCGTGGCCGGCGTCAACTCGACCAACTCGCGGTACTTGTTGCGGCGCTCGCGCCAAACAGGAGGGACCGGCTTGCCGACATGCAGCGGCACGGCAGCGGGGTCAAACGTCGGCGGTGTGCGCTGGCGCTGGGCGCTGGCTGCGGCCTCGGCCTTGATCTGGCACACGCGGCCCGGCGTCACGCCGAGAACTGACGCAATCTTCATCCCTGGTACGCCGTCCAGCGTCTGCTTTGCTACGGTTCGACCACGCTTCGTCATCGCCCGCATGGCGGCGTCAAAAGTGTTCTTGGCTTCGGCGGCTTCGGACGGTGTCGGATCGCTGGCGGCCAAGAATACGAGTTCATCTTCGCTCACGAAGTGAACCTGTGGCCCGTCGCGCCCCACCGGGTGCGTTTCGCGCAAGTAGTCGATGAGCGCGTAGCCGACACGCTGCGCGACGTGTGCCCCAAGCACTCCGCGACCGTCGAAGCTCTCGATTGCCTGCCACACCGCTATGCGGCCCGCCTGTACGAGATCGTCGAGTTCCACCGATGCGGGCACCTTGCGGCACAGCGCACGGGCCTTGCGCCGCACGAGCGGCATGTAGGCTTCGATGTCCTGCGCTTGAGTGTTCACGGCTTGGACGGCTGGCAATCTGCAAACCTCTGTGCCCCAGACGGCGATGTGATCCCGCGCACAGCGCACCGCCTGGCTGTCGCCGACACGACGAAAACCGCCTCTGCATCGCAGTCACAGGCGGTCGGCTGGCCAGCGGTGACGGTCGGCACGAACGCCCCGACTTCGCGCACCAGACGGCCATCGACAAGCAGATAACTTGGACGCTGGCCCGTGCTGACAGGGGCCACGATCATCGTCACAGGTGCTGGTGGTGGTGGCTCTTTTGGGCGCACGGCCGTGGACCCCCAGAGCTTGGCGTCGTCCAGCAGTTTGGCGTACTTCGCCTCGTCCTCGGGAGACGTTCTCACCGCATTTGCGTCCCACCATGCTGCAAACGGACCTTTGAGGATCACGTCGGTCATGCTCGGACGAATCGGTGGCGTCATCCACGGTCGAATGAGCCCGTGGACCATCCACTTGCCATCTGCACCCTTGCACTGCCACTGGATCGAGGTGCCCACACCGGGCATCGGATACCACACGCTGGTACTGCAAGTTCCGCACAGCGGATTGATTGAGTTGACACCTTCGGCCAAACAAATGTCAGACGGCCAGCCGGGTGGGCGCGGCGCAGGCTCTGCCCACGCAGGCGAGCATGCCAGCAGCAGGACGAGAGCCAGGGCGCGCATCACGGGGCGGCAGGAGCCGGGTCGATGACCAGCGCGTCAATGGCGTTGACCTTGGCGGTCGTCGCATCTGCCTGCGCGCTGAGTTTGTCGATCGCCGCGAGCAAGCCGGGGGGCAGGTCCGTTCCGGCAGCTTTCAGCGCCGCAAGTTCGGCCGCCAGCGCGGTGTTTGCGTCGGTCAGGTCTGCTGCGGTTTCGAGGAGACCGGAAGTCTCCCCGGTGATCTTGTCGAGTTTGACCAGCGCGGCTTCGCCCTTTGCGGCGATGGCGGCGAGTTTGTCGATGGCTTCGGAGGCTTGGGACATGAGTTTTTCCAATCCAGCGGTTGAGGAAACGTTAAAAACGATCTTGTGGACGTAGACATCTGCCACGTTAGATGACCGACATCAACACTTGGCCGATCTCGAATGACCCCGCGCTCGTGCCGTTCAGGTAGCAGGTGTACTGCCAATACAAAGCGGTCAGGCTGGTGCTGATCGGGATCTCGAATTCACCGTCCGTCATGCTTTTGCTCGCACTCTGCGCAAGCCGTTTGAAACTAGCCGTGCAACAATCTGATACCCGTCGCTATTAAGGTGCGTCCACGTTGATGTTTCGGACCAAAGCGACTGCGTGAGCTGAAAAGCAAGCGCGGAGTCTCCACGAAACTTGAACGGGCTTGTCGGGTGCTGCACGTCAACCAGTATGTCAGCACCCATCACGCGGAAATTGCTGCGCATATAGGTATTCGCCGACTCGATGCTGGTTGCTTGTGCAGTTGTGCCGAAACTTGGCAATGCCGTAAGCAGCACGACTGCATGCCACGGATGCGCAGCACGGCGAGCCGCTATATAAGCGGTGGTTTCCGTCATCACCTCTTGCCACGTTTTTGCTGTGCTGGCGCCATTTCCCCAAATCTGATTGCGCGTTTCCCAAACAATCAGGATGTTCTTTTTTGAAACATCGAAGTCGCTGTCAACGTCCGCAGCGCTGCCAGTATCAAGACCATTCATTTGCCGAATCGTCTGACCTCCGATGCCACGGTTGATGGTTATGGCACCAGACCCGGCCAGCGGGGCGTATGAGGCAGCCCATGATGGGGCGTTGGTTTCAACCGTTGCGCCAGCGCCTTGCACTAGGCTGTTTCCGTCCCACACGATCTTGACGCCAGAATTGTATTTCAGCCGCTTGGCCGATGCTGGCGAAAACATCATGCAACACCAAATCCGAATATTGGTCCAAAAACCGCACCGGTGGGCCCGCCGTTGCACTTAGGATAGAGCGTAGCTGTAGTGATCCCAGTGCGGGTGTTCAGCAGAATCCACGTTGCGCCAGCATCTTTGCTTATCTCAACATAGCCGATGCTGCCGGCTCTGCGCAATCTGATGATGTCGTTGATAGCGGCGTTTGTGGCCGTGCCGTTTGCTGCACCATTGGCAGCGCCTGATGCGGCAATTAGATATGGCGATCCGTTGCCATTCAGTTGTGCCCCGAAAACGTTGCCGGTGTACGTCGTGGCGTCGTTTGCGTCATCGAGAAAAAACAACGAAGTCCCTGTAACTGAGCCGGCAATCTTGGCATAAATATAACCGTCACCCGTCAGCCCCTTGTCTGCGTTTGATGCCAGCGCTGAAAGTGAATTGGAGGTGGCAGTGTATGAGTAGCCTGCCCCCGCGCTGCCGCTCTCCGTGTAGGAGGTGAGCGTAGACAGACGTATCGCTTGCGTTGCCAAGCCGTTATTAACCGCACGCCCAGAGAACGACGCCGCAGCCACGCCGGCCGATGAAACCAACGGGTTGCTTCCAGGTGTGGTGTAGGCAAGCGTTACAACGTCGGCGCTCAGCGTGCTTCTGCTCTTTGTCAGCGTGACTGTAGCTCCACTGATCGCAACATTCGTCACGGTGTCCGCACCGCCACTGTTTGAAATCACAAAGGCCGATGCTGCAGGCACTGACGCGGCACTCATCGACGAGGAGAATGTCAAAGTGACAACTGTCGGCGTCGATGCAGAAATCTCCGCTGCGCTGACTGATGGAATGACAACAGGCGCCGCGTCCACGTCCTGATTGACTGCATAGAACTCAGTCACACCGTCATACCAAAAATCCACATAGTTGAGTATTCCGCTGGTGTTGTCCCAACCAGACGATGACCCGTGATGCGTGAAACTCGAAAAGTCGGGGGCATTTGTGCCATTTGCCAGCAGCCTGACATAGCAGCGCCCGAAGATAGCCGGCGATGCGGCCGGCGTGAATGCCAGTGCAGAGCCGATGGTCTGCGGCGGCATCACGAACAGTCCGTTTAGCGGCACTGTCTGAGCAAATGACGTGTACACGGGGCCAGTTATCGGTGCCCCTCTGCCGTCCAGCATCACGCCGGCAGCCGTCATCGCAGGCACGCCCGTGGCAGATGCTGCAAGCTGGGCACCAGTCAACCGCCCAAGGCCCCAGCGGACGATTTCAGAAATTCCGAATGCCATGTCGCGCCCCTTATGCGTAGGTCAGTGACGCGCGATTGGCCGCGACCTGAGTGAAAGCGCCGCCCCCTGCCCATGTCGTTGTCGTTGTCGTACCGCTGACAACGATCTTGCGGCAGCGCCACGCGGCCGTTGCGGCGGTCGTCCCGACTGCGGCCTGGCAGATGTAAGTCGTAGCTGCGTCCGGCTGGTCGATGATCTCGGCGTAGATGCCGTCGATGCTGGTGAGCGCCGCAACGCCGGGCCCGTCCGTGGCAAGCGTGACGCGCTGTGTGTTGCTGTCCATGACGCCACCGCCACGGGTGACTGCAGCGCTGCCGAGCTTGGTGCTGATGGCGGTTTCCAGCGCGATCTGCGCGGTCTGGTTGGCTGCGCTGGCGTCGCCACCGCCACCACTTCCACCACCTGAAACGATCAACTTCCCGTCGGCATCCAGACGCACAGGAACCGACTTGCCATCAGGGCCGATGCCATAAAGAGTGGGCATGATGTTGCTTCGTGTTTAAGCGTCCGTATCGGCCGCGGGGTCTGGGGGCTCTGGCGCAGCTGCTGCGCCAGCTTTGGGGGCCGGCAAGGTGCCGTCTTCAACCATGCGCTTGTGCTCGGCAAACATCACCGGGTAGCTGTCGTTCCAGTCGGTGCCGTACAGCTCCCAGCTGGCCTGTTCGCTGGTGGCCAGGCGGCCGTCGCGTGCGGCAATCCAGGCGGCGACTTCGTCCTTGGGGTTGATGCTGCCAGGGCTGTCGCCACGCCACGCGGCGCGGGTGTAGGCCCAGCGCATGCGCACGTCGCTGAAGAATCCCGGGGCCTCAATACGGCCGATGGCCACGGCTTCGGCCATCCAGGTTTCCAGCACGGGCTGACACAGCGTGCGCGCGATGACGGTGCGCATGTCCAGCAGGTGCTTCCACGCATCCAGGTAGGCGGCGCGCGCGGCGACGTAGCTGGTGTTGTACTTCTTCATCAGCATCTCGCTGCCGATGAACAGGCCGGCACCCAGCTGGTCCAGCACGGACTGCACGAACGCGCCGAACTCGGGGTTCGGGCGCATGGGGTTGACGACGCTGGCGTCTTCGCCGTCGGCCAGGCCCAGCACCGCAGCCGGGCCCAGCGCCAGGTTCTGCTGCGCCTGGCCGTTGCTCGAGCCGGCCGCGGTGTGGCTGTCGCTCATGCCGAATACGGGTGCTGTGCCGGTGCCGGTGGGCGTCTTGATGATCAGCGTGAGATAGGCGCTGATGACGGCGGCCTTGACTTCGGCGTCGGTGTAGGTGCCGAGCAATTTGAACAGGCCCACGACAGGGGCCAGGTACGGCACGCCGCGGGGGCTTTCTGGCCGCAACAGCTTGTAGTGGTGCAGCAGGCGACGGCGGCCGCTCTTGGCGCCGATGGCCTCGACCCATTCGCCCGCGAAACGGTTGCTGCCGGCCATGATGCTGCCGGGGTGCTGCGCGTAGATGAAGAATGCGCGGCCCTGGCCGGCGGCACGTCGCACGCCGCCGGCCACGCTGGCTGTATCGGACACGTTGTTCGGGTTGCCGCAGCGGTCGGCTTCCAGCGTCTGCAGCCGCAGCTTGTAGGGTTGCTCGAAGGTGGGCGGCCCGTCGGGCAGCAGTGTGAACACGTCCCCGCTTTCGAGCATCGCGCGCAGGGTCAGGTCTTGCTTATCGTAGAAGTTCTGCTGGCCTTCCCAGTCGCAGCTGGTGTTGTCGGCCCAGATGCTGAATTCAGCCTGCACATGGGCTGCCCATTCACGACCACGGTCGGGAGACCAGCCCAGCGTGGGTAGATGCGGCTGCGCGCTGTAGGCCAGACCGGTGCCGATGGCACGCACGGTGTTGGTGTTGATGGCGCTGGCGGCGATGGGGTTGTTGCGCACCAGGTCGCGGCATTGCGCACGCAGTGTGCCCAGCTGCCGCAGCGTGTCGCTGGCAGCATCGCGCGGCATCGACATCCAGCGGCCCATGAAGGGGTCGGTGCCGGCCGTGCTGGTGTAGCCGCTGATATTGGCATTGACGCCGCCCAGGCCGCCCGTGCCGCCTTCGGCGCCCACCATGCGCTGCAGTTCGGCCTGCAGGCCCGACATCGCTTGCGCCTGCGTGCGGCTTTGCTGGCGGCGCAGGGCCAGGCGCGGCGCCACGGCGGCGATGATGCGATCAAGCCGCGTGGTTTCGGTGGCGGTCACAGGCTGGTGGGGGTGGCGTTGTACATGCGTCGTGCGCCGCGGGTGGTCTGCGCAATTTCTGCGGCAATCTGTTGGTCCAGGTCTTTGATCACGGCATGCACCTGTTCAAGATCTGCCCGACGGCTGCTGCGTTGGTTTCCGCCCTGCCCAACCTTGTATTCCTGGCTGGCCAGAATCTTGAGCTCAGCGGCCAGATAGGCGGCGCGGCGGGATTGCAGTTCGGCAAGGTCGGCCATGGGCTATGCGTTCTCTTTGGCCAGCAGGCGGCGGAAGATGGGCTCGAATTCGCGTTGCGCGGTTTCGCGGGCGATGTCTTCGAAGTTGAGCCGGCTGGTGTAGACAGGCGGCTTGGTGATGAAGATGAGGATGGGCACGATTTCCCGCGTGGTGTCGCGCTTCCAGATGCCCATGGTCTTGCCGATGCGGGCTGCAAAGTAAGGGGCCTTTTTGGCGTTGCGCTTGCTGCGCGCGCTGTTGCTCTTTTTCTGGTACGGGTCGAACGCGCTTCGCGTGGCGGTCAGGATCTTCTGAATCTCGCCCTTCTTCAGGTTGCCGAAGCTGTCCACCGGTGCGTAGTCGCCAAGCACGGCACGTTCACGGCCCTGCAGCAGGCCGGCGTAGCGCATGGCGCGCTCAAACCGCTTTTCCTTGCGCGGGCCGCCGTAGACCTGTGGGTACAGGTAATCTTCTGGCAGCGTGCCGTTGTTGGTGGTGCGGTCCTTGACGGCAACGCGGGCAGACAAGTCTTTCATCGTAGCCGGCTCGATGCGCGTGCTGTTCAGCGTGTAGCGCGTGGCGCCGCCCTTGAACGTGGACCCCATCGCGGCCACGATGGACTTCTGAGCCGCCTGGGCCGTGAACGTCAGCGCTTTGGCTGCAGCTTTTGGCACGGCAACTGTCGGCACTGCACGTATTTCGGCGGCCATGTCTTGGGCGCGGCCTGTGCGGGTGACGGTGAGCATGTGCGGTGTAGCTGCTGGTCGTTTACGGGTGTGCGCGGTGCAGAAAAAAGCCGCTGCAACTTGCGCTGCAACGGCGAACAGGAGACTCAGGAGGAACCATGAAAACCAGAACATAGCGCTTGAGGCGCACCTTCAACACATAGCTGAAAGTGGGTGTATTTTTGGCCTTTTTGTCATGTGTTCACAAGCACTGTTTTGTCATCTGTGGGGATGACATCTTTGTGCTTGCACTCATGCCGAGCTTGGTGTATTTGCTGCGGCATAACGGTTGGATGGCATGGCGGCCGCGGCAGCCAGGTTGCTGTCCATGATCTCCAGGCTGGCGCGGTGCGCGCGGATGCGAAAGTCGCGCAACAGCGTGTACCAGTGCTGCCGGCTGATGCCCAGCAACGAGGCCGCGTTCTTGATGTTGCGCACGCGCGTGAGGTAGTGCAGTTCGAACACCTGGCGGTCTAGCGCTTCGGGTGGCTGCGACAGCACCGCGTGGTGGAAGGCCATCAGGTGTGCCGATGCAATGGCATCGGGTCCGCCGTTGCTGGGCCGGCTGGGGCCGCGGCTGTTGAGCTTGCCAAGCACCGACTGCGGCGCGCTGGGGCGCACGTAGATGCGCCGCGAAACCGTCCACGCGGCCCACTGGCAGCACAGGTCGTGCAGGTGGTCTGCATCCTGGTCGGCGGCGGGGTCTGGTGCGGCCTCGTCTTCTTCGTCGGGCGGCGTGGGCGCTGGCGCGGCCAGGCGCTGCGGCTGCTGGTTCTTGGGATCGTGCTTGGCTGTATTCATTGCAGGCCTTGTGATAGCTGGCGGCGGGCGCGGGTGGGTTGGTGCACGTCGGGCATGGTGGCGAAGTGATGGGCCGTTGCCGATGGCACGCTGATGGGCGCGGGCACAGCGGGCGCCGGGTCTGCTGCTGGCAGATCGTTGCGCGGCGATGCTTCGTCTGCGTTCGTGACGGCCGCATGCGCTGGCGGCGGCTGCAGCGGCGGCTGGCTTTCCTGCACCGCCTGCGCGGCAAACAGGTCGGGCGTGTACTGTTTGGGCATCAGCTTGTCGCGCAGCAGCGCCCAGTCTTTGGCCGACCACTTGTGCAGGCCCAGGTAATGCGCCACGGCCAGGTTGCCGACGGCGCAGTCCAGGGGTTCATTGCGCGCACCTGGCGCCTTCAGGTAGCTGCGCACGGCCTTGCCGCGCGTCCAGTCGGTGTGCGGGCGTTCTGAGAGCAGGCCGTCGAAGTAGTCGATGCCCAGCTGCTGGTGGAAGTGGTGCGCGCCGGGCCCGTGCAGCAGGTGCAGGCGGTTGAACAGGTGGTCTTTTGCGGTGTCTGTGCCCAGGCTCCACAGCTTCACACCGTCTGGCAGACGCTTGCCTTGCCAGTCGACGTCGATCTTGGTGGGCGCGCTGGCAATGATGGGCTTGTTGCGCTGGCTGCTGCCCTTGGTGGCCAGGCAGCCGCTGCGTTCGGCCAGCGCGGCCCAGACGTAGACGTCGCTGGTGTTGGCGCCTCCGGTGTCGATGCCGTAGGCGCTGATGTAGATGGGCACGCCGCTGGCATGGGCCCAGGGAGTGCGGCGGATGGCCTCGAGCTGCTGCCACACGCTGGTGGGGCTTTCGATCGATTCGGTGGGCGCACCCCACAGCATGACGTGGTCGACCACCCAGTGCTCGAGGCCCGGGCCCCAGGCTTCGATGGTGCATTCCAGGCGGTTGGGCTGCGTGTCGAAGAAGGCCGTCACCACCAGCGCCGGGTCGGGCACGGTGCGCGGCGGGTAGGCTTCGGCGCGCTGCATCAACTGCTGCGCGGTGGTGGTGGTCTCGGTGCTGTTGTACGGCAGACCTTCGCGCGTGTTGGTGTACTCACGCATGCCGTCCTTGTCGCCCTGCTTTTCGCGTTCAAGGGCCCGGGCCAGCTGGCGGGCCAGCGTGCCCCAGCTGATGCTGCCCAGGCTGGCGTAGTAGGCGGGCATCCACACGCTGACGGTTTGTCCGTCGCCTTCGCCCTGCGCCACCCAGCGCGCCTGGCCGCCGTCTTCCACGCTGGGCAGCATGGTGGTCTTGTGGTGCTCTTCGATCTCTGCGCCGCAATCTGGGCAGACAAACCAGGCGCGGTGCACGCGGCGGTGTTCGGGGTCGTAGTCGTAGCGGAAGTTGGCGCGCTGCAGCGCGTGCAGGTGGCCGCAGTGCGGGCACGGCACGTGGTATTCCTCGCGCGTGCCCTGCTCGTGCAGCTGCTGAATCATGCTGGCGCCCATTTCCAGCGGGCTGCTGACGAAGTAGGCCTTGCTGATGCCCTCGTAGGCGGTCAGGCGTGCCATGCCAATGCCCACCGGGTGGCCTTCGTTGGGTATGGCTTCCATGCGGTCGACTTCGTCGCAGAACAGGTAGCGCGCCGGGATCTCGGCCAGGTTGCTGGCGCTTCCGCTGGTGACGATGTGCACGGCGCCGCCGTCGAATTCCTTCGTGTCGACCGTGTTTCGGCTGTCGCGGCTGCGCGGCTTGGCCACCTTGTCGCGCACGGGCTCGCAGGCGTCGATGGCCTTGGCCACGCGGGCGCTCAGGCGCTTGGCCAGCTTGTCGGTGGGCTCGAGCGCCAGGATGTTGGCTGGCGCCTGGTCGATCCATGCCAGACAGGCGTTGATGAAGACCTGCGTCTTGAGCATCTGCGATGCCGCCATGACGACGACCGTGGAAGCCGGGTGCGTGGGCGACAGGCACTGCAGGATGCGGCGCGCGTAGGGCGTGTGGCTCAGGCGGTACGGGCCCGGGAATGGCGTGCCCTTTGGCAGCACGACGTGGGCCTCGCTCCAGCGGTCGATGTGCAGCTCGGGGTCTGGCTGCATGGCGCGCGCCATGGTGTCAATGACGGCCGCGTGTGCGTCGGCAATATTCACGGTGCGGCGCCTTCGTCAGCCGGGGCCCGGGCTGCAGCGGCTACATCCGGCGGCAAGTCACGCGGGGCGCCGTTGATGGCTGCCACCAGCTTGGGCAGCGTGGTGCGCACGTAGACGTCGAAGATCTCAGCCATGGCGCGCTCGATGAAGACCTGGATCTCGCGGCGGTCGGTCATTGACGACACGGTGGGCGCCACCTTGCGCCCAGCGAGCATGCACTGGTCGCGCAGGGGGCGAAAGGCGCTGTAGATGGCGCTGAGCGTGGGCTCGGCCTGGATCAGCTTGCGCTGCATCTCGGCCAGCTTCAGCTGGGCGATGCTGGCCTCGGCCGCTTCGCGCAGGGCCTTGGCCACGTAGTAGGCCGACTGATTGCTGTGCGGGTTGTCGTCGCCCTGGCTTTCGGGCGGTGGCGCCGGTGTTTCGGTGCCCATCGCGGCGGCGGCGGCGCTGGCGGCCTTGCCGGATGGGCGCACGCGCTCTGCGATGCGCTGGCGGCTGTGGTCGACGTCGAAGCGGCCTTCGGCATCAGGCGCCAGCACGCCGCGGCGGATGAGGTCATGCACCGCCTGCCGGCTGACACCCAGGGCGCGTGCCAATGCGGCCTGGGTGACGCGGTTGTCGGTGACTTGGTTCATACCGTCAAGCACCCGTCAAGGAAACGCCAGGCTCAGCCACTGGTTTCTTACCGAGGGCCGAATTACCAGATCGGAAGAGCGTC
>ERZ650310.609-NODE-609-length-10604-cov-10.422315_pt1 | contig 10604 bp, 11 predicted proteins | sample MGYA00376246_ERZ650310 | MGnify/ENA primary metagenome ERZ650310 (study PRJEB26733, sample SAMN07839286) | wastewater metagenome | biome: small river; feature: stream; material: water | place: USA: North Carolina | collected 2016-03-01 ...
GCCAGACACTGATTTAGCTACTATTACCGTAGGAAAAGGAAAAGTTTTCTTTGACCTAAAAGGTAGAGAAGTTAGAAAAAGAACTTTAGAGTTAATGGGTCAAAAGTATGAAGTTGCTTTTACTGAAGAAGAATCTGCAAAATTTGCTTTAATGGAGGGTATTGGAGTGCCAATTACAAGCCTTAAGCAATTAATTGCAATGAAAAGTTCAGACAGAAGTAAAGCTAATTTACAACCTGGAATTCCTAAAGATTCTTTAGACAATCAGTTGTCTCAATGGATTCAAAATGCGCGTATTGCAAATATTGAATTACAAGATAAAGAATTGCAAATTGCAATCAAAGGAGATGCTAGAGAAGAATATCCAGCTATTAAAAAAGTAATGGATATTTTACAAGACCAAAAAATCAATAGCTTTAATTTAGTTACTGGTTTAAGAGCAAAAGATAAATAATATAAAAAGATACTAAAATGGCTGAATTAAATACCGGCGACGGTGGTGGTAAAAAAGGCGATGGTAAGGTAAGAAGTAAAAAGTCTGGCTCTAAGGTTGATTTAACAGCCATGGTAGATTTAGCATTCTTATTGATTACTTTCTTTATGTTGACCACGACCTTGTCAAAGCCTCAATCGATGAGCTTGGGATTGCCAGATAAAGAAGATAAACCAGATCCTAAAAATCAAGTTAAAGTGGATGAGAATCGTACGATGACTATACTTTTAGGAGATAACGACAAATTAGTTCGTTATGTTGGACTTCTTGCAACTCCTGTTAAAGGGGGTGCTCCAAAAGATTTTTCTTATGGAAAAGGCGGAATCCGCGAAGAGTTATTAGCTCGTAAAAAGCTGGTACTTGAGTACACAGGAAATAAGGATAAAGGGATGATTGTAATTATCAAACCAAGTAAAAAATCGAATTATCGTAACTTGGTAGATATATTAGATGAAATGGCAATTGTTGATGTACCAACGTATGCAATTGTTAATGATTATACTCCTGAAGAAAAAAAATTGTTAGAAGGTAAATAATAATAGGATTTACTCAATAACCTAATAATTAAGAAATATGAAATTAGATATATTCACAAATCAATGGCTTGATATTGTTTTCGAAGGGAAAAATAAGACATACGGGGCTTATGAACTTAGAAAATCAAATACAAAAACCACAGTTAGAGCGTTAATTATTGGTGCAGTTTTATTCTCTGTGCTTGTAGCTGCACCTCTTATTATGAGTTTGTTGCCAGATTCTTCAGGTGATGATGATAGTTTAGATACTAAAATCGTAACCATGAAGTTACCTCCAAAAAAGGAAGAGCCTAAAAAAGACCTTCCACCACCTCCACCACCTCCACCAAAAGTGGATCAAGTGAAATTTGTTAAGCCAGTTGTGGCTAAAGCAGAAGAGGTAACAGAGGAGCCACCAAAAATTACTGAAATTAAAGACAAGAAATTAGGTAACGAAACCATCAAAGGGGATCCAGATGCCGAGTTGACTGTTGAGCCTGTTGGAAATGGACCTGCAGCTGTAGTAGAAGAAGATAACAGTATTTACAATACTGCTGGTATCGAAGTAAAACCAGATTTTCCTGGTGGAATGGAAAAATTCTACAAGTTTGTTGGAAACAACTATCAAACTCCTGAAGAGGATGGCTTGAAAGGGAAAGTATATGTTACTTTCGTAGTTGAGAAAGATGGTTCATTAACAGATATCAAAGTAATTAGAGATATTGGATACGGAACTGGTAAAGAAGCTATCCGTGTTTTGAACAAATGTCCAAAATGGACTCCTGGAGAGCAAAATGGTAAGAAAGTGAGAGTTCTTTACTCTCTTCCTATTACTATTCAATCTGCAGAGTAATGATACAAAACTTTGTTAATAGTTTTCAGAAGAAATCGCTCAAAGAGCGATTTCTTCTCGTTATGGGGATTTTGTTTTTAATGTCTTACCTTACTTTAGGTATCTTGTTCATTTTCATGAAGCCCTTTCCATTTTCAATGCAATACAATTATAGAGTTGCTTTTGGCGTTCTTTTAATTGCGTATTCAATTATACGTTTTTTTCGAATTATTAATGATAGTAAAGATTAAGTTATGAATTCTACTTTAAGACTAAGTACTTTTTTTTGCGTTCTATTTTTAGCTATTTCCTGCAACAAATCAGTTGATGCAAATCAAGAAACGATTTTGAAAGGTAAAGCAACGTTGCTTGTTGATGCTACTTTGATGCCTGTGATGGAAGATCAAGTACAGATTTTTGAAAGTAGGTACGACGCGACCATTGGTGTAAATGCACAATCAGAAACGGAAGTGATTCAATCTTTGGTTAAAGATACTTCTAGTATTGCGGTGCTGTCAAGAAAATTGAATGCTGATGAAATGAAAATTTTTGCGAATAGAAAAATAATTCCAAAAATTACACCGATTGCATTAGATGCTGTAGCACTTATAACCAATAGCAATTCAAAGGATACATTGGTTGATATAAAGGCTGTAATAGATTTTATGAATGGAAAACCGTCACCGAAAATCAAAGGTTTAGTGTTTGATAATGCTAACTCAAGTACGGTACGATATATGAATAAATTAGCCGGTTTAACTACAATTCCTCAAAAAGGAGTTTTTTCTTTTGGAACTAACAATGAAGTTATTAAATTTGTATCGCAAAATGAAGGCATGATTGGTGTAGTTGGATTAAACTGGTTAACACAACCAAGACCTGAAATGCAACCCTATGTAGATAAAGTTGTTGCATTAAGCGTAAAAGGCAATAATCAAAATGATTTTTTCGCACCTGATCAAAACAATATAGCTGAGGGTAAATATGCTTTAGCGCGTGAAATATACATTGTTAATTGTCAAGGTTTTTCTGGATTAGGAATGGGATTTGCTTCTTTTGTTGCGGGTGATATTGGTCAACGAATTATTTTGAAGTCAGGATTGTTGCCCTACAAAGTGCCACCACGTAAATTAAGTATTAGAAATCAAATCAATAACGATAAAAAATAAATTAACTATACAACTCAAAATGAAAACATTTAAAATTTTCGGATTACTTCTTTTGGCTACTGTTTCAGTAGGTCATGCGCAAGATATTAATCAAGCTAAAAAGGCAATTGATGCCGAAAAATACGAAGAAGCTAAAACGATATTAAAATCAATATTACAAGCTAAACCTTCCAATGGTATGGCCTCTTTCCTTTTAGGAAATGTTTATTTAAATCAAAGTGTCAAAGATTCTGCTACAATTTCTTTTGGTAAAGGATTAGCAGCAACTGAAGCTGCACGTTTCAATCATATTGGTTTAGGTCAAATGGATTTGGACCGAAACGATACTATAGCGGCTAATGCAAAATTTATTTTGGCAACCAAAGACATGCGTAAAAAAGATTTTGAAGAATATGTGTATGTGGCAAGAGCGTACATGAATGCTGAAAAACCAAATTACAAAGCAGCATTAGCAGTTTTAAAGCGTGCTTTAGTAAACAACCCAATGGATGCTCAAGTTCAGTTAGCTTTAGGAGACGCTTATTATGGGTTAAGCAATCAAAATGATGCTTACAAAGCATATAGAGATGCATTTTCTGCCGACAATACTTTGTTGAGAGCAAAAATGCAATTAGGGGTTTTGTTAAAAGGAGCAAAATCGTATGATGAAGCTTCAAAAGCCTACAATGAAGTGATTGCTATTAACGCAAATTACGGTCCAGTTTATAGAGAATTGGCAGAAACCTATTATAAAATTGCTCGTAACAAACCGTCTAAAGCGGCTGAAAATTTCAAAATTGCGATTGATTACTATCAAAAGTACATGGATTTAACAGATTATTCGATTCACTCTAGAATGCGTCGTGCCGACTTTTTAATTTTAGCAAAAGAATACAAAGCCTTAGAGGAAGAAGCAAATAAAATGATTGAATTGGATAAAGTGAATCCAAGAATTTTCCGTTATTTAGGATATGCTGCTTTTGAAAATGGAAATGTGGATAAAGCAATCCAATCTTTGGAAACATTTACTTCTAATGCAACTAATAAAATTATCGCTAAAGACTTTCAAGTTTTAGGTTTTGCTAAAATCAAAAAAGGAACAAGTGCTGATGGTCTTTCAATTGATCCAGTAGCTTTCGAAGCAGGTTTAGCTTCTATTAAGAAATCTTTGGAAATGGATTCATTAGCAGTTGAAGATATAAATGAATTTGCACATAAATTATATTCACAAAAAATATTTAAAGAAGCAGCTGCTATTTTTGAATTTGGGAATACTTATGATGATTATACGTATTTAGGTCTCTCTTTATATAGTGCAAATAACAAGAAAGGTATTGTGATAGATAAATTAAGTTTGATAAAAGCGGATGCCTCATTAGACAAAGCTTTAGTTATTTCACCTTCAACTTTTGATCTTTATTTTTATAAAGCAAGAATCAATGGTTTAATTGAAAATGATGAGAACACTATCAAAAATTATGAATTGTATGTAACTTCAGTTACTTCAAAAGGACCCGAAGAAGTTGCTAAACCAGCTGTAATTAAAAAAATGGCTGAAAGTTTTAATACTATAGGAGCAATTTACGCTAATACGGATAAAGTGAAAGCTGTAGAGTATTTCAATAAAACATTAGCTATTGACCCAACCAATGCTTACGCTTTAAGTTCAATTAAACAATTGAAATAAATAAAGTATTTAGAGTACATAAAAAAACCGACAATTAGTTGTCGGTTTTTTTATGGCTATTTTGCACAAATGAAGATAGGAAATGAATTTTGGAATTGACTATCTTTGCCGCTTCAATAGAACTAGATGTTATCAAAAGAAATTCAATTAGAAGTTAATAAAGGAGCTATGTTGCCCTTGATGGAAGAATTTTACACCATTCAAGGAGAAGGTTCACATACTGGAACGGCGGCTTATTTTATTCGAATTGGCGGTTGTGATGTGGGTTGTCATTGGTGCGATGTAAAAGAAAGTTGGAATGCTGAGTTGCATCCTCCTACTAATGTCGATTTAATTGTTGCCAACGCCACTAAGTATGCTGATACAGTTGTAGTGACGGGTGGCGAGCCACTTACTTGGGACATGACCTTGTTAACTCAAAAACTAAAAGACAATAAGGTAAAAGTACATATTGAAACTTCAGGAGCTTATCCACTTTCTGGGACTTGGGATTGGATTTGTCTTTCGCCAAAAAAATACAAATTACCTACTCAGACGGTCTATGACAATGCCGATGAGTTGAAAGTGATTATTTACAACAAACACGATTTTATTTTTGCTGAAGAGCAAGCTGAAAAAGTAAATAAAAATGCGATTCTTTTTTTGCAACCAGAATGGAGTAAAAGAGAAGAAATGACACCTTTGATAGTAGATTATGTAATGAACAATCCCAAATGGCGCGTGTCGTTACAAACACATAAATATTTGAATATCCCTTAATAAAAAAACTCCAAACCATTGTTTGGAGTTTTTTATTTACCAGCCTTTTCTTTTTTTCAATTCGGTAATATGGGCCAAATGATGCAATCCATGCCAGGCATAGGTGCCAATGATTTCTTTAATTTGGAACGATGCATTATGTTCGGGATGAATGAATGATTTTTCTAAATCGGTTGCCGATAAGCTTTTCATTAAATACGCCAATCGAAAATGCATACCTTCTAAAAAGGCTAGACTTGGTGCAACCGGCATTGTTACATTATCGGCCATATTGCCCCAGCGGTCCTCGAAATAAAATTTGATGGTGGGATTGTCTTCGGTTAATGCCCATTTGATTCGAATAAAACAGTTCATATGACTATCGGCACAGTGGTGTACCACTTGTCTAATTGTCCAGCCGCCGTCTCTATAAGGCGTGTCCAATTGTTCGTCGGTTAAATGCATCACTTCGTTTTTTAACAGCTCTGGGAATTGTGCTATTGCTTGAATGCGTTCTGATAAATAGTCTGAAGTATAGGTTTCAGGTGCTTTAAATTTTCCGATAGGATAACGTAATTGATCTTCCATTTTTAGTAGTGTTATAAATGAGTAAGTTGTGCTAAATAATCAAAATGATCGCCCTCCAAAACGAGCTTGCATTGCAATCCATTCGCGATTGCCGCATTTTGCAATGTATTGTAATCCAAATAAAGCCATGGAAAAGGAGTTTCTGTTTCGTTTTTATATTGAACAGTAAAAGTGAGTTCGCCATAATAGGTATCACTCGGAATCCATTTCCCCCCATCTTCATCCTCGTCAAACATATAAATGATATCAGATGAATCAATCAATATTTGTCCGTTTGGATTAAGTAAGCTTTTTAGTTTTTGAAGATAAATGGGCGTTCTCTCTAGAGTTTCGAAAATTCCGGTGCCGTTCATCAACAGTAGAATCGTATCGTATTTCTCGTTTTCGATGTTCAATACATCTATAACTTGGGTGTTTTTCAATCCGCGAAGAGTACAAGCCGCTATCGCATTTTCAGAAATGTCGATGGAGTGAACGTCGATATTTCGTTCGTTTTGCAAATACAATCCGTGACTTCCAGCACCACATCCTACTTCTAAGGTTCTGCCTTTGGTTAATTGTAACGCTTTTTGTTCTAGAGTTGGCATTTCGGCAAAGCTTCGAAATAAATACACCACTTCCATTTCATCATCATCCGAAATAGAGGTTGAAGTGATCATGTTTTCTGGCGAAGTATTGGTTTGATAATCGAGTATGGCTTTTCCGAAAAGGTCTTTCATAATATCGTTTTGAGGAATGAAGCAATCTTTCCTCTTTAATTAGTTTATAGATTCAACTTGTTTAACTTTGCAGTAGAAATTTAGTAGTATGTTAAAACCAAATTTAGCTGAACTCGGAAAACTGGCCAAAGATAAGCATATCGAAAATAAAAAATATTTCGATAAGCTGAAAAAGAAGGTGCCCAAGAATTTAGATTATGCGATGCAAGAATTGCATGATGCCGAATTTAAAAAAACCGATTGTTTGTCTTGCGCCAATTGTTGTAAAACTACCGGTCCTTTGTTTACTTCGGCTGATATTGAGCGAATAGCAAAACATTTACGACAAAAACCACAACAGTTTATTGAGCAGTATCTTCGTATTGACGAGGATAATGATTATGTATTACAATCAGTGCCTTGTACGTTTTTGGATCAGGACAATACTTGTTTTATTTATGAGGTGCGACCAAAAGCCTGTCGCGAATTTCCTCATACCGACCGAAAAAAGTTCCAGCAAATTTCTGATTTGACTTTAAAAAATATTCCTATTTGTCCTGCAGTCTACAATATTGTAGAAGAAATGAAAAAGAAACTGCCGCTTTAGTAAAGCAAATATTTTTTTCGAATTTCTTTAAACTGGTCTAGGCCGGGTTTCCAACTTTTTTTGATTTTTCGTTCAGAAATCCCTTCTTCAATTTGTAGTCGCAAGGTTTGCGTTCCCGCCAATTTGGTAAAAAAAGGATTGAAGAATGCAGATTTATCTTCCGTTGTGTTATATGCTCGGATGAGCCATTTTAATTCAATTTGGCTTACCGGTTCTATCGTTGTTAAATCCTCCCCAAAACAACTAACACCTTTATATAAGGGTTCTTTGGCACCAAAATTTGGCTCAGGAATAAAACGAAATCCAGATTGCGGTAAATAGGGCGAACCGTAAATTTGAAATTGTTTGTAGGTACCTCTTCCAACACTAACATTGGTACCTTCAAAAAAGCACAAACTCGCATACAAATTAATGGCTTGGTCATTAGGAAGATTGGGTGAAGGTCTTTCTGGAAGATGATACGAGGCATTTCGATCATAATCAACACAAGGAATTACTTGTAAATTACATTGTATTTCCTCTTTAAGCCATTTTTCGCCATTAATCATTTGAGCATATTCGCCAATGGTCATTCCGTAAAGTACCGGCACAGGATGCATTCCCACAAAACTGCTGAATTCTTTTTCTAAAATAGGTCCGTCAATGATAAAGCCATTGGGATTAGGGCGGTCCAAAACCACTAAGGGAATATTGTTTTCGGCACAGGCTTCCATGATGTAATGCAAACTAGAAATATAGGTGTAAAAACGAGCGCCTACATCTTGAATATCAAAAATCAAAATGTCAATACCTTCTAATTGTTCTGGGGTTGGTTTTTTATTGGCGCCATACAAAGAGATTATGGGAAGGCCAGTTTTGGTATCTTTTCCATCAATAATCAGTTCGCCAGCATCTGCCGTCCCACGAAATCCGTGTTCGGGTGCAAATATTTTTTGAACTTGGATCGCATTGGAAACTAAAAAGTCTACTAAATGCATTTTGTTGGATAAAATCCCAGTTTGATTGCTTACGACTCCTACTTTTTTATCTTTCAAAAGTGGAAGATAGTTTTCGGAGTTATCAGCACCTGTTTTAAAACTGATCGATTGATTCGGTCGAATGGAGTTTTGATTTTCAGAAAGAGTTGATTTTTGATACGAATTTTTGCTTGGAATAGTTTTATTTATGGAACAGGAAGTTATCAAAAAAAGTACACCTAAGAAAGGAATTGATTTTTTAAAAGTGTTGAACATTGTCTTATAAATAAAGTTAAAGTCAATTAGTGTAATTCGTGTTTTAGCTGTATTTTTGGCTCAATTAAATACCCAATTCATTTGAATTTAGACTATTTCATCGCCAAAAGATTGATTACTGCTAAAGATTATAAAAGTAGTATATCTGCACCAATAATAAAAATTGCCATAGCTGCAATTGCTATTGGTATGGTAATGATGATTGTTTCTGTAGCCACTGGTATTGGTTTACAACAAAAAATCCGAGAGAAAGTATCCGCTTTCAACGGACATATTATTATTTCTAATTATGATAATAATCAATCGGAGGCTACATTAACTCCAATTACCAAGAACCAAGAGTTTTACCCTAAGTTCAATTCGGTTGCAGGCATTAGTCATGTTCAAGCTATAGCTACCAAAGCTGGAATTATCCGTACCGAAAAGGCTTTTGAAGGAATTGTTTTTAAAGGAGTAGGAGAAGACTATCAATGGAGTAATATTAAAGAGTATTTGGTTGCAGGCCGTTTGCCTAATTTGTCAAGCCAACTTAATTCGGAGGTAGTGATCTCACAATTTTTAGCCGATAGGTTGCAATTAAAAGTAGGCGACGCGTTCAATACTTTTTTCATCAAAGAAAATCAAAATCAATTGCCTAATATTCGCCATTTTAAAATTACTGGAATATTTAATTCAGGCTTTCAAGAATTTGATGCTACTTATATACTGGGAGATATTCGCCATATTCAACGCATTAATAAATGGTCACCCAATCAAATCGGTGCGTTTGAGATTTTTGTAGACGATTTCGATCAGATTCAATCCGTTGGAGAAGAAGTGTACCAACAAACTCCGTCCAATCTAGATTCCAAAACCATAATCGAAAAATACAGTTATATCTTTGACTGGTTGCAATTGTTTGATTTCAATATTGTCGTTATTCTTGGCGTGATGATTTTGGTTGCTACCATTAATATGGTGGTGGCTTTATTGGTTCTAATATTAGAACGCACCCAAATGATCGGAATTCTAAAAGCACTAGGAGCTAACAATTGGTCTGTCCGAAAAATGTTTCTGTACAATGCGTTGTATTTAATTCTCCGCGGTCTCCTTTGGGGCAATGGTATCGGTATAGGAATTTTACTTATTCAAAAATACTTCGGTATCATCCAACTCAATCCCGAAAATTACTACGTAAACCAAGCCCCAGTCTATTTTGATTTGGGTTATATTGCCGCATTGAACCTGCTTACCATAGCGGTTTGTTTTTTAGTATTGTTGATTCCTTCTTACATTATTACTAAAATTTCCCCTATCAAAGCCATCCGCTACGACTAATTCCCTTTGCGTTACCTGTTCGCTTCGTGGCCTCGCGCCAGGTCGGGCTATACGTTACAAGTCCTCGCTTCGCTGTGGGCTTTTCGCTGCTATCCCTAACGCGGGTTCAACTTCAATACCAAATTTCAGTTTCCAACTCAAAATCCAATGGTAGTAGTTCCTAATTCACCATTGACGATTCCTAATTCAAAAAAACTTTGGTATTTACAAAACGGGGAATCAGCGAGTTATGAAAAAGCTGAAAAATAAAGTGTATAAAAGCTTGCTAAAGCGGATTTAGGTTGTACTTTTGCACCCGCATTAGAGCAGACGATCTTACGAAATTATTGAAAAGCAAACAAAAGCAGATAAAAGTAATTTTACTTGTAAAAAATTTGCTAGAGATAAAAAAGTAATTATCTTTGCCCTCCCCAAAAGGAGCCAAGTTCTTAAGTAAGTTGAGTGAGTTAAAAAAGAAAGTATTTTTTCTAAAAAATTTTCAAATAGACTTGCGAGATAAAAAAGAAGTTGTACTTTTGCACCCGCTTTGAGAGATAAGCGCAACAAACAAGTTAGACACGTTCCTAGACATATTGAATTGACAGCCGTTTTGAGAGAGATCTCAAAACAAATTAAAGAGTAATAGAATCGTAAGATTCGAAAAAGACCATTAGATCATTGTCATAATAAATAGAAGCAAATTTATTTGCTTCGCATAATATACGATGAAGAGTTTGATCCTGGCTCAGGATGAACGCTAGCGGCAGGCT
>ERZ650310.610-NODE-610-length-10590-cov-6.522544_pt1 | contig 10590 bp, 11 predicted proteins | sample MGYA00376246_ERZ650310 | MGnify/ENA primary metagenome ERZ650310 (study PRJEB26733, sample SAMN07839286) | wastewater metagenome | biome: small river; feature: stream; material: water | place: USA: North Carolina | collected 2016-03-01 ...
TCGCTGCACGTCGCAGACGGCACGCTCACGGCGAGTGTGAGTCTGCAGGAGTAAGACCGACATGGGACGTCATCGCTTCGTGAAGCCGAACACCGTCCGCTTGGACGTGTCCGGCGGGGACTGGATCGAAGTCAAGCGCGAGTTGAACGCGGGCGAACACCGCCGCGTCTTCGGGCGGATGGTCAAGGAGATGAAGGCCGGGCAAAGCGCGACGCTCGACCCAGAACAGATCGGCCTGACCAAGCTGGTGGAATACATCGTTGCGTGGTCGTTCGAGGACGACCGGGGGCGCTCAGTCGATGTCAGTGAGTCGGCGATCAACAACCTGGACGCCGAGACGTATCGCGAACTTCAGCAATTGATCGACGCGCACGAAGACGGCATCGACGCCGAAATCGAGGCGCGAAAAAACGACCAGGCTGGCGAGAAGGCATCCTCTCCGATCTCGCCGTCTGCCGGTTCATGAAGGGGTGGCGCTACGAGTGGGCAGGCGCACTGCCCCGCGATGTCTACGCCGTGCTCGTTGACGAGATGCAACGCATCGCTAAGGAGAACGAGAAGTAAATGGCCGTTACTGCGCGATTCCTCGCTGACTTCAGCAGCTTTAACCAAGCTGTTGATAAAGCCGAGGCGAAGCTGACCGACTTCACCGCTGGCGCGTCGAAGGTGGAGAAGGCGCTTGCGCGGATGACCGACAGGTTCTCAGGTCGGCGCGTGCTACAAGAAGCCACGCTGATGGAGAAAGCCGTCGACGCCATCGGCGGCACGTCGAAGCTAACCGCGACTGAATTGCAACGCGTTGGCGCCACGGCTAGCGAGGCGATCGCGAAGCTGAAAGCACTCGGTTCAGAGGTGCCAGCGGGCTTGCAACGTATCGCTGACGAAGCCACGAAAGCGGGAAAGGCGTCGGGCGGTTTTGCGGCTCAACTCTCAAGCATCAATGGGCTACTTGGCGGGCTGGGCGTCGGCCTGAGCGTCGGGGCGGTCGTGGGCTTCGGCAAGGCAATCTTGAATGACGCTGACGCACTGATAAAGATGCGCGACCGCACCGGCATCAGCATCGAAGGACTGCAGCGGCTTCAAGTCGCCGGGGATGATGCCGGGAACACCATCGACGATATGTCCTCGGCCATCAACCAGTTTCAGAATCGGCTCGCCAGCGGCGATAAGTCGGCCGTCAGCGCGCTCGATAAACTTGGCGTCTCGCTTGAAGACATTCAGCGTATGGCGCCGGACCAGCAGTTCATGGCGATTTCCGAGGCATTGCGGAACGTATCGGACCCGGCGCAGCAGGTCGCCATGGCGATGGACCTGTTCGGGCGAACAGGCGCACAGGTGCTCCCGACGCTGAAGCGCGGCTTCGACGATGTGAAGGATGCCGCCGTAGGGATGTCGACTGAGACCGCCGAACGGCTGGATCAACTCGGCGACGGTCTGCAGGCGCTCGTGCGAAAGACGAAGGGGTATACCGCCGAGGCGTTCGTGTCGCTGATGGACTTCGTCGCGAGCGCTGGCAACGGCACGATTGCTGCGGCGAAGCGGGACGTTCGCGAGACGGAAGCGCTGATTCTGCAATTGCAGGACATGGCGAAGAAGGCGACAGGCCCGAAGGCGTTCAGCGCTGCGCCGCCGACGCAGTTCGTCGCGTCAGAGTCCGACATGAAGCGCGCGATTGAAGAGAGCGACCAGGCGCTAGCGGACCTGCAGCACGCGCACGAGAAGGCGGCAGCTGCCGCCAAGAAGCACGCCGACGAACTAGAGAAGTTCGACCAGAACGTGCGCGAGGTTATGCTGACGGCGAAAGGCTATGCCGCAGTTCTCGATACCATCGATGGCGCAGTCGTCGAATCAGTGCAGCACTACCGCGAACAGGGCGTCGATCTGCAGCGATTGGGGCAGATGTACGAACTGACTGCCGTGCAGGTGGATGCGCTGCGGCAGGCGGAAGTCGACGAACAGGCGACGCTGGATAGGCTCACTCGGGGGCAGGATGCGCTGACGCGCGCGCTCAAGAACCGCAAGCGTGAAAGCCTCGAAGTTCTCGAAGTGTCGTCGCGGCCCATTCCGAACGTCGGGATCTTGGCTGGCGGCGAGAACCCGCAACTGGCCGCCCTGAAAGGGGTCGACGACCTCAACGGCAAAATCAAGGGCGCTGCTGAAGCGTTCGGGGTGCTGGCGCAGGTATCAGGCGATACGTTCGGCGGCCTGTCGAAGGGGATCGGGATCGTCCTCTCGCAGATGAATGCGTTGCAGCAATCGGCGCAGGCGTTCGGGGTGAATCTGTCGACCGCCAACGCAGGACTGATCTCGATCGGGCTCAACCTGATTAACTATCTCGGGAGCAAGCAGGCGGCAGAAGACCGGATGAACGACGCGCGAAACGCGCTTGCGATGCAGTCGGCCAGCACGTTCGCCGAGGCCTCAACCCTACTCGGTAGTGAGATCGCGCAGCCCTACATCGACGCGATTCGTGAAGCGAAAACGCTCGAAGACGTCCAGCGGCGCATCAACGATCTCGCCGCTGCGATGGCGAAGCAGCAGGCGCTGATCAACGATGCGACGGCAGCCGTCGGGCCGTCACAGACGCAACTCGAAGACGCGGCGAAGCGCGCGCGCGAGGTGCTCGATCTCGTCACGTCATCCGGCCAGCATGGGAAGGACGGCTCCTTTACGCCGGACTATACCGCCGACCAACAGGCCAAGGCGTACTACAACTGGCAGAAGGCTATGGCCGACGCGGGGGACATGGCCGCGCAAGCGTGGGTGGACGCGCAGGACGCCGCGACGAAGGGAGGGCAGACCGCCTCGAAGGCGATGGACGACCTGAAGGCCAAGCGTGACGGCCTGGCGCAGTCGATCGCCAACGAAGCCCCAGAGGATGTGATGGGCGTCATCGAGTCGCAGATTCGCGGCCAGGTCGACGCGCTTGACGCCGAGATGCAGGCGCAGCAGGACGCGCTCGCGACGCAGGCTGATGCGACTGCAGTGGCCGTCGAAGGGGCGTTCGCTGACGTTAAGATCGTGATCCCGATTGAGTTCGACTACAAAGTCCCCGACTTCGGTGGTATCAATCCGACCCCCAAGCCGCTCGATCCGATCCCGATGGCCTCCGGTGGTGCGTTCCGGGTGACGAAGCCGACGCTGTTCATCGCAGGCGAAGCCGGGCCAGAAGACGCCGTGTTCTCGGGCGCCAACAAGTCGCTCGGAGGCGGTGGCGGCGTGAAGGTCGGCTCCATCGTCGTCAACATGTCCGGAGCGGATGGCGTTGATCCGCAGGCGCTCGCCATGAACTTCAAGGAAATGCTACGGACGGATGCGACGGTCTATGAAGCGGTGGCCGTCGTCTCCAGACGGGCGGTAGCGTAATGGCCGCCACGCCGTTCTATTATTTCCGGCCGGCTGACAATGTCGCGGACACCGCTACGGCGACCTGGCAGACGGGCACCGCTGATAGTAGTTATCCGGTTGCGAACGCCGTCGACTTTGGGTATGCCAAGATCGCCGCACCGGCCAAGATCACCGGCGTAACCGGCGCGCTGATGCTGGACTTCGGATCGGCGCAGCGGGTCGACTACGTCCTGCTGTGGCACAACCTCGACGCCGCGCTGGCCTGCGCCGTTCAGATGCACGCCACGAACTCGTGGGGCACGCCGACGGTCACGACATCACCCACGATTCCAGCGAAGCGCGCAGACGGATACACGCGGAAAGTGGGCGTCGATTTGCGCGGTGTGTCGGGCTACTCGACGGGCGGCTTCCGCTATCTGCGCGTCAATATTAGCGGCACGAACTCGGTTCCGGTCGGCCTCAAGGTGATGGCGTTCTCTGGGGTGCGGCAGCTCTCGCGCGGGTTCCTGCTCAGCCTGGAAGACGTCGAACAGCAGACCGCGATCCAGATGCAGACCGATGCGCGCGTGCCGTGGGCCTATGACCTGACGTCGGCGCCGAGGAGTCTGCGTGGGTCGAGTATCCTGTCCGACACGGACGCCGAGAGCGTGCGCGAATGGTTCCGCGCGTGTGCGGGGCCGGTGCGGCCGACGGTCATCGTGCCGTATCCGACCGGGACGGATGCATGGCTCGTGCGGTGGACGTCCGACGGCCTGACGACGCGCCGCCGACTGGCCGATGTCAACGAAGTGTCGCTCAGTTTCGACGAGATCACTGCTGGCGACCCGGAGTGGACCTAGGTGGCGCGCATCCAAGCCTGCGTCAAGGTCGTCGCGATTCACTCGGGGACGACCGATCAAGTTGTGACATCGGTAGTGGATCATCGCGGCTCACCGTTTGCGCCGTCTGCCTTTCTCGTGCTCGGCCACGGCACCCTGAACACCATCGAGACGGCGTGGAGGGTCTGCTACGGGTTCGACACCGGGACAGGGGCAGCCTACGGCAATAGCGGCGTGTCGTTCAACTTCGCAGGCGCGAAGGCGGTCCGCGGAGCGTATGGCACGGCGTCACTGATTCAGGCGACAGAGAGTGTTGGCGGTGGGCGCTCGCGCGTGGCGTCGTTGACCAATGTCACAGCGGGCACGTTCACCATCGCCTTCACCACGAACGCGATCAACGGCGATAGCGTCGTGATTCTTTGTCTCGGTGGGACTGACCTCGATGTCGCCATCAGTGTTGGCTCTGGTGTCGCCAAGCAAACGACGACGTTCGAGCCAACTGGGGCGATCTTCCAACACCTGAACTCTGCGACCACAGCAGACGGCGTCAGCCCGGCGCTCTCGCTTGGATGGGCGACGAGCGCAGGCCAGCATGGGTGTCTCGCGTCGGCATGCTTCCAGATCGGGGGCAACGACCGCTATCAGCGCACGACGAAGATCGGGGCGATCATTGGCGGCGGTGGTGTTGGGTTCGAGTACGCCGTGGCGTCGTGGCAAACGGACGGCTTCACCGTCGATGCCGCCTTGCCCATCTCGTGGGCCTACCTTGCGCTCGGGGGCTGCTCGATGGTGGGCGGCGCCTCGACCGTTCCGGCGGCGCCTGGCGCCGTCACGTTGTCGCCGGGTATCAAGGTGCGGGCGCTGCTCCTGATGAGCAATGGCGCCGCGGCGAGCACCAGTGTCAGGACCGACGAAGCGGCGATGGCCCTCGGTGTCGCCGACAGCGCGCGTCAGGCGGCACACTGGACATCCGAAGATGCGGTTTTTGGCCCACCTCCGAACGGGGCGCGGTACCTCTCCGATGATGATGTGCTGGTGATCGGCACGGTCAACGGGGGCAGTAGCACGATCCACACCCGCGCCCAGGTGACGAGCCTTGACCCGTTCGCCGGCACGGCGACCCTGAACTTCTCGGCGGTGGACGGGACCGAGCCGCAGTTCACATGGCTGGCGATTGGTGAAGCGGTCGGCGGCGATCCGCCGGTCGACTACGAAGACCCCTGCTCGATCACCGAGCCGCGCATCTTCGCCACGGTGGAGACCGAGACCGAGACGCTGAAGTTTGGCGTGCAGCCGCTGCGGGACTCCTCCGCGCTCGGAGGCTACGCCGAACCGCGCCTGCTCGACGTGTCGCCAGTGACGCGCGTCGCGTCGGATGTGGCGACGGGCGCGTGGTCTGCACAGACGGCCTCGATGCGGTGGGCAGATACCGACCGAGTGAACCGGGAGCGGTCAGAGACGCGGACCAGTTTCCGCAGTTGCGACGCGACGATCTACCTGACCAGCAACGCGCAGCGACTTGCCGGTCTCCCGCCCCGGGTGCTGTTTGCCGGCTCGGTCTACGAAGACACGGCCGATGAGAATCTGGTGCTCTCGCAGACGATCAACGACTTGATCGGGTCGAACTACTCGCTCTTCAGTGAAGAGAAGCAGATTCCCCAGCGGGTCATCGAAAAGAACTGGTTTCCTAACGCACCTGACGGCTCGCTCGGGCAGGCCGAGCCGATCGTCGGTGGCCGACGTGCGCCGCTTGACCCAGCCGCACTCGCAGCCGTGCCGCTACCGGAAGGCGTCTCGAAGGGCGTCTACGTCGGGCAGGTGCGGATCAACGGCGCGCATGGCACGCCCACGGGCGGCGACCTCGCGACAGTCGTCGCCGCGCTCGAAGCGTCCCGCGCGGGTGGCACGCTCTACACCGACTACGGCTCGCGGATTGGCTACTCAGATGCCACCGTGCTGCAAGGCTACGGGTCCGTGCCGAGCGACTATGACGCGCTCGCGCAGGTCATCGGCTACGGCGACCTCGACGCGCTGATCGCGGAGACGTCACACACGGGCGGCGACCTCTTCGAGGCGGTGGTCCTCGCGTCGCATGCCATTAGCGAAATCCTCGATGCGAATGACGGCAACCCCTCGATATGGGTGGGCGATACGCAGGTGGGCGCAGGGGACATCGGCGTCTCCGTCTGGTGTCCGCAGATTCCCGGCGATACCTCGTGGGCCTCTGACATCGGCGCGACGAAATACACCGACGTCCTCGGGGCAGACGGGACGACGCGGCGCTACACGCTCGTCCTGTTCGACCCCGCTAGTGCGCACGGGATCGCTGTGGCGGGCGGGGCGGTGGTGCATGTGGACTGCGTCGGCATGGAAGACGTTGGCGACGGCACCGGCGATGCGCTGACCGACTACTTCGCCCTGTACCGGCACGTCCTGATCAACTTTATCCTGCAGGACTACCAGGCTGGCGCGTGGCTGGCCTCGCCGCAGTTTCTGTTCTCGGATGGGGTAACGCTGCTGGACCGCGTGGACTCGGAATCGTTTGACATGGCGTCAACTGTGGCGGCGCTCACGCTGACGGGCGGGTATCTCGGGTCGTTCACTGTTGATACGCGATCGAGCGTCCGCGACGTGGTCGCGAACTACAACTTCAGCGGGGGCTGTCTGCTCGCGCAGGACGACTTCGGCCGGTTGCTCGTGAAGGTGCTCGACACGCGCCGCACGAACTTCCTGACGGGTCGCTACACCGGCACGGCACACCGCACGCTGCGCGATAAGGTGGACATCCTTCCGGGGATGCGGATCGACGCGAAGCCAGACTGGCAGGTCAACCGACTGACTTATCAGTATGCGCGGAACAACTTCACGGGCAGTTACGAGCGGGACGCGGGCGGCGGCGGGAATACGGTGTTCATTGAGGACGCCACGTCACAGACACGCGGCGGCGTGATCCGGAAGACGGTGGAGTTCCCCTACCTGCGAGACGATGCCACGGCCGACGCCGTCGCGAACTACTACCTGCAACTGTTCAAGGATCTGCCGCGCGTCGTGACCTATACGCGGCGCGGACTCTGCGGGCTGGAAGATGACGTGCTCGACGGCGTGCCGATCACGCACTTCAACGGCTACGGCGCGGCCGGGTGGGTCAACCATGCGGTGTGGATCATTGGGAAAACGTTCAATCCGAAGACGCTCACCTGCTCGTTCACGGCGCTGGACGTCGAAGCGCGTCTGGTGTCTGAAGAAACCGTCGTTCCTGATGCGCTGCTGCTAGACCCGGTCGCGCTCGAAGCGCTCTACGCTGATGTAGGTGGGGAGCCGTTATATGCGGATACGTAGGAGACAGCAGCATGGCCCTCGGTAGCAATAACCCGTTCCCGTCCGTCTTGCTGACGGAAGGCACGACGCCGACGTCACCCGCGAGTGGCAAGCAGCGCGTATTCGCCAACAGCACGACGAAACGCCTGAACCGGGTGAATAGCGCTGGCGCGGTGGTGGACGTGGAAGCGCAACTGTACGACGCCAACGGCGGCTATTGGGAACGTGGCTACACATCGGAAGAGATCACGCTGTCGACGAGCGGCACGACGACGGACAGTGGCGCGAACCTTCTTCCGGCTGACGCGATCATTCACGCAGTGGTAGCGCGCGTGACGACGACCATCACGACGGCCACCGACTGGAAAATAGGCGATGCGACGACAGCGGCGCGGTTCACGTCGGCAAGTTCCACGTTGACGGCAGGAACGACGGCGGTGGGACTGAACCATCAGAAGGGTGGCGTTTCGACCGACGCCGCTGGCCCCACACAAAGTGCGGCAGCGAAGGCGCGGATCACTACGACGGGCACGCCTGGAGCTGGGAAGATCCGCGTGACGGTGTTCTACAGTCAGTTCGTCGCGCCAACCAGCTAAGATCGACAGGACACACGACACGATGGCTGATGAGACGCGACGCGACGTCGGGATCCTCCGCGCGGAGTTCGAGGACAAGCTCGCGCAGTTCCGCGTGATGATGCTCGCCGAAATCCGCGCGCAAAACGACCACCAGGATCAAGAATTCAACAAAGGGCTGCGGGCGCTGCGCGAAGATTTCGCGGAAGGGATCGCGGCGATCCGCAACGACCTCCGCAGTTTCGTCACAAACGATGTGTTCATCGCGCGGCTCTCTCCGGTGCAGGCGATCGCGTATGGCTTGGTCGCGTTGCTCATGTCGCTGATGTCAGGATTGCTCGCGATGGGCCTGTGGGCGGGGACCAAGTGATCCTAGAGGTGCAGCATGCGCGATAACGAGCGGCCGTCGATCGAAGACAGTGACCAGCAGTTTTTCGCGGCTCTAACGCTACTCGGTCTCGCCCTGCTCGGCGCGGGGCTGTGGGCGTATCTGGTGCTCACGATGGGCGTCGCAGGGCCGCAGTAAGAGGACCGCATGAAGTATCTGACGCTCGCATGTCTCCTATTCACCGCGCCGGCATTCGCGCAGACCTGCCCACCGTTCCCGGTGCGCGGCGCGCAGATCATCGACGCGCTGGCCCCGCGCTATCCCGGCGGCACCACGGCCGGCACCGACGACCAGCGGCGCGACCTCACGCGGGCCATCCTCGAGCAGATGGTCTACGAGATGCCGGCCGACGCGTGGACCTGGAAGAGCGCCGACCCTGGGCGCCCGCCCTCGAAGGACTCCCTCTCGCGCCTCGTCGGTGGGCGCCTGTGCAACTGGGACTGGCAGAGCGGCACGACGCGACTGCGCCAGGTGCAGCCAGGGCAACTGGGCGACGACATCACGGGGCAGAACCCGATCCCGGTCGTCGGCGCGAATCATCTGCCTGAGGCGCCACCGGCGGTCGTGCCGCCGGTCGTGGCGCCGCCGTATCAGCCGCCGCCGATCTACGTCCCGCCCGCCATCGACCTGTCGCAGTTCCTCACGCGCGACGCGGCCGAACGCATGTTCGCCAACCTGGTCGCGCGCGATGAGGCACGGGCCGCACAGATCGCGGCCATGGACCAGCGGCTCGAGAAGCACGACAACGACCCGTCGTGGGTTAAGAAATTGTTCACGTCATCCAATACGTATGTCGCGATTGCTGGCGTGTTGGGTGGGTTTCTCGCGAATGGAGCAACGAAATGATGCAGAAGTTTCCGACGCGTGATTCGTTGGTGTGGTCGATTGGCTTCACCGCCTCGGTGCTGGCGTTCGCCGCGACGCTGGCCGACTTGGTGCCGGCGGCTTACGCGCCGAAGGCCCTGGCGGTGTCGGCCTTGCTCGGCATGATTGCGGGCAAGCTGGGCAACTCGCCACTCAAGGGGGAAGCGAAGCCGGCAGCATCCGAGTAGTTGCAAACAATACCGGGGGCGCGCTACACTGCGCGTCTATGGCAAACAAAGACGCGCCCACCCTGAAGAAGGGTCGAGCATCCATCTTCCGCGACAAGGCCGGCGGCTCTCGGGTCGCCGGCATCATCACCAAGCACGCGGCCACCCTCTTCGAGGTGCATCGTCGTGCGCTCGCGCGTCTGGCGAAGCGACCGGTCGAGAAGGTCAGTGACGCCGACGTGATTGAATCGCTGTGTGTGGGGCCAGAGGAGACGCGCCGCGCGCTCGGCCTGACATAACAAAGCCCTGAGCCCAGCCCGCCAGCTGAACCCAGGGCTGCTTACCCGCCAAGGACGACACCGACATTCTAACCGAGGAGCCTATGACTGCCAAGAAGAAGACGACCAAGCCCGCCGCGAAGAAGACCACCGCGCTCGCCACGCGCAGCCACCACGCGAAGAAGACCCCCGCCCTGATGCCGGCGCCCGCCACCGAGGTGGTGGTGCGCACCGAGGGCCCCGCACCCGTCGCGCCAGTGCCCTGGCATGAGCGACCGCTCGAGTCGGGCGTCATCTCGCTCGGGCAGTTCGCGATGCAGGACGTGAAGTTTACCCCCGAGGAGGAAGCGGTGCTTGGGCGCCCCTTCGACCTGGGCGACCTGCGCGTGAAGCCCACCGGCGCCGTCTACGTGCCGCACGCCGTCTACACGCGGCGCCTCATCGAAGCCTTCGGCCGCACCGGCTGGGCCCTGCGCCCGCTGCAGACCCCGGTCATGGGCAACGGCACCGTCGTGACCAAGTTCATGCTCTTCGTGCATGGCACCCCCGTAGCGGTCGCGGACGGCGAGCAGGAATACTTCGACGGCAACAAGGACCAGAGCTACGGCGACGCCATCGAGGCCTGCCATTCGTCCGCGCTGCGCCGCGTGTGTAAGCATCTCGGCATCGGGCTCGAGCTCTGGGACAAGGCCTTCGCCGACCAGTTCCTCGAGGAGTTCTGCGTCGAGGTCTACAACGAGAAGTCGAGCAAGTATCAGTGGCGCCGAGCGGTCGACAAGCCGTTCTGGTGGGAGAAGAAGAACCGGTCGCAGGCTGCGCGTCGCGAGCACGTCG
>ERZ650310.611-NODE-611-length-10588-cov-36.188645_pt1 | contig 10588 bp, 13 predicted proteins | sample MGYA00376246_ERZ650310 | MGnify/ENA primary metagenome ERZ650310 (study PRJEB26733, sample SAMN07839286) | wastewater metagenome | biome: small river; feature: stream; material: water | place: USA: North Carolina | collected 2016-03-01 ...
CGATTGAATGGCCTTGATGATCTCGTCATCCGTCATCGCGGCAGGAAACGCCACAGGGCCAATGTTGGGAATTTCAACAATCTTATCGGCCATGTTTACTCCTGAACGTAACGGTATATGCCTGTCATTGGGTCTTTGACCAAACGCGCTGGACGTGCGGCAGCAGGTGCAGGTGCTTCAACTGGTTTGTAGGGTTCGTAGGCTTTCCCGGCAGACTTGCCCATGCCTGACGTTACCACGCGCCGTGCTTCAGCTTTTTGCGCAATCTTTTCTGGTGTGTCGCCGACCATTGGAAAATATGTCGCATATTCTTGCTTCATCTCATCAGCGCCAATGGCAGCACCAGATTCTTTGCGCAGCTTGGCACGAATCCAGTCCTGAGCCGCCTGGTCATACTGCTGAGTTTCTGGGCTTTGCCCGGCTCTGGCCAAAGCCCCACCAACAAATGGCACAGCCTCGGCAATACGAGTTCCAGCACCAGGCTGCACTCCAGAAGGCAAGCGTTTGATGATGCTTTCGGCCAACTCCATTCGCTGGGCAAAGCCAGCAGCATTGGCCTGGCCTTCAGTTGGCGTTCCACCTGCACCCTTGACTTGCTGACCACCAGCGCCCATGACAGGAATGGCAGCAGCACCTGGTGCAGTTGGAACATAAGTTAGGCCACCACCTTCAGTTTCTTTAATCTGATAGCCACCACGCGCAAACTCTTGTTGACGCAGGCCAAGGCCACCTTGAGCCACAGCCAAGTTTCCTTGAGCAACACGCAAATTAGCAGCCTCACTTGGCGTCATGGTCTGCGTATAAGACTCGCCACCTTTCAGCTTGGACTTATCAATGGCCACGGTCTGGCCGCCAAGGTTTTGCAACACCACTTCACGCTTGGGACCAAAGCCCTGCAAAGTTTGCAAAGCGCCTGATTTCATTTGCTGCACCAGCAAAGGCTTGCCATTGGCATCAGTCACCTCAAATGGCTGGCCAGTTACCTCTGGACGTGGATTCAGCTTTTCGGCCATCTCCTGATAACGCTTGGCGTCTTCAGACTTACCCTGAGCTGCATAAATGTCAGCAATCTTTTGGTATTGGCTGGCCTTGAATGCTTCAGGACTTGGCTGCGGCATGGTGTCCATCAAGTCGGCACGCGCAGTGGTTGGACCAGCGGCCATGCCAGGTGCGGCCAATGCTGCTTGCGCTGTATTCAGTGCTGGTGGCGTAGCAGTCAAGATGCCAGCAACTTGCTTTTGCAACTCCTGACTTTTTTGCGCCTCTTTTAGCTTCTCACCCAGCAGCAGATCTTGCAGCGACCCAGCACGCGCCTGTTGATAACCTTGCTGACCTGCCTGCAAAGCAGAACCAAGGGCTTGGCCGATGCTGATTGGTGTTGTGCTGCGGCCACTGGCTTGCAACAATGCTGCTGCGGCTGCCAGGTTGGCGTTGCGGCCCATCAGCTTGCGCTGTTCATCGTTGAGCAGGGCATCAAGTCCTGATGGCGTGCCGCTAAGGTTGCCAAATAATTGGCTCAAGTCAAAATCTGCCATTTTTTACCCCTTAGCCCAACAAGCCCAAGATGCCACCAATGCCAGCGCCAATGCCCGTCCCAATGCCTGGAATGACGCTGCCCAATTGTGCGCCAGCCAATGCACCACCAAGCGCACCAGCGCCAACATTCTGGCTGTATGGAGTGGTTGCAATCTGCCCCAAATTGGCAGGCTGTGCACCCAATGAAGATTGCACGATGCCAAGGCGTTGCAGACCGATGTTGCGAATGGCATCCATCTGCTGCTGATCCAGGGCTTGACGCGCACCTCCTGCGCCCATGACAGCCTGAGCGCCACCAAGTCGCAGGGCTTGCTGCTGTGCGGCCAAGCTGCCAAGCTGACTTGCGCCACTCAGGCGCAACTGAGCGCCTTGCAAACCAGCTTGCTGGTTGGCTGCTTGCGCTGCCTGCTGGCGTGCCAAATCAGCAGCCTGCATCTGCACAGCTTGGTTGAATGCGTTTTCGTTGAGTTGCGTGCTCAAGGTGCCAGCCTGCTTGGCAAAGCCTGCATTGGTCAAAGCCTCAGCCACACCTTGGCGAGATCCACCGAATGCACGCGCTTGCGTTGCACGCTCACCCGTTTGCTGGATGGCTGCTTGGCGTGCTGATTCCAGATCAGCCAAGGCGTTGGCACGCACTTGGCTGGTGTATGGGTTCATGTAAGAGCCGATGGAGCCTGGGCCTGTCATGCCAAGGTTGGCTTGCAAAGCTGTCTGCTCTTGCGGCTGGTACACGCCACCATAAGCAGCCATTTGTGCGGCCAGATCTGTGCCACTGATGCCTGGGCCAGCCAAGCCAGCATTGACCAATGCTTCTTCACCCGCCTGGTACATGGGATTGAACCCAGAAATTTGCTGCACTGGCAATGCGCCAGCAACACCCTGAGCCTGCTGAAAGTTGGCGAGGTACGCCTCCTTGATCTGTGGATCAATAGAGGTCGATGATGTTTGACTTCCGCCTTTTGACATTTTGTGCCCCTTATCCGAGTAAAGATTTCATTTTCTTGGCTGGAATCTTGCCGTCATTGATCATGTCCAGCAAGCCTTTTCCATACTTATTGACCGATGATTTTTTGATGACGTATTCACCAATATCCAGCATTCCAGTGCCATCGTCAGGACCAGCGGGATCAGGGCCAGCAACACGGTCAACCAAACCGCCTTTGGCCCAGCCCCCCATTCCTGTACCGCCACCTTCACCAATGCCAACACCGCCAGCACCACCATCTGCTCCAGCACTACTGCCAGCCGCTGCGGCAGATGCTGCTGCGTTGCCTGTGCTGTCACCACCCGCACTGGTGGCACCATCGCCGCCACTCACGTAATCAATCAGTCCAGCAGATGCCAAGCGCCGCCTGGTGGCAGCCTCCTCGCTGTCCTTCAAAAGGCTGGTGTACAGATTAGGGTCAAAGCCACCCATGGCTTGATTGCTAACAGCATCGGCATACGGATTTGCAAAGCCAGGCGTCTGTGCACGAATCCAGTCATATGGAGATGCCGTACCAGCAGTCGCATATGGGTCAAATTGAGATCCAATAGGGATACTTGTGTATCTCTGAAGTTTGGTCTGCAAATCAGTTGCACCGCCGCCTGGGACAATAGTGTTGCCAGTTTGAAACTCTGGACCACGCTTGATCATTCCAACATTGGCGAATGGGTTAATTTGAGCCGCTTTCGTGACAAATGGCGTCACGTATTCAGTCAATGGATTTGTAGTCGCAGAATCTTTTGTTGCCGGGTTTTCAGCAACGTATTGGCTTACAGCCCTGTTAAATGAACTTTGAAAATTCTGAGGCGTCAGTGTTCCGCTTTGCAAAGCATTCAACCAAAAATCATATCCTCCAGGATCAATTTGATTGACAGCAGTGCCAAAGCCAGTTCGACCAATACCACCATATGCTGCACGCACAATTGCGTCATAGTCAACAGCAGGCGTAGTTACTTGATTTACTGGCGCATTGATGGCAGCAGGCGTAGTGACTTGAGTTACTGGTGCATTGATGGCAGCACGCTGGGCATCAATGCTTGCCGCCAAAGTCGGGTTTTGCGCACGGGCTTCATCAACAATATTATTGAAGTTTTGCAATCCACCCTGCATCCAAAAATTAATGGCTTCTTGACTGGGATTGAGTTCAGCCTTTGGATTTGCAGCGTATGCGGCCAATACCTCTTCGCGTGTTGCCATGATTTACCCCTAAAGTGATTTTGCAAGGACAGTCCACTGTGGGCTGTATCCTTCGTCTTTTAAAAATGTCTTGACCCAGCCCCTTCGGCCTGCCAATGACACCCTGGTGCAGCCAATCGACTTCCCCCAGGATTCGATCAATGGCCGCATCCTTGAGAGTTCATCGAGGTCGCCACCAGCCAAGAAGTAATGCAAATTCTTTAGCCTGGGATAGACAATGATCTCTGTCAGCACCACAGAATTCACAGCAGGCCAGACCTGCAACTTGTTCTGCTTGACCATTTCGATGACATCATCAAAATGGTGTGTGCCGCCAGAGTATTCTAATGCCGCCTCCACATGGTGGCGCAGCCGATCAAGCTGCTTCAAGTCAGTCATCTCTTGCCCATGGGCACAGCATCAAGCCGCATCACGCCAACACGCCAATCTGCCAGCACAGCGCCTGTCACCTTCATGTTGACCTGGCGGCCAGCAAACCGCACGCTAGTGGGATTGGCTGCCGAATAAGGTCCAAATGAAGATTCTGCACCTGTTGGATACATTCGGCTGGTGAACGACACCACCGCCTGCCCCAATGCTTTTTCATCAGGCACCACTTGGAGCACGCTCATCACGTTGTCGCCATTGCCAATTTGCACAGGACCAGACTCGGCATAGACACTGGCGCTTTCATAATCAAAGCCCACTTCATGCTCGTAGATGTAGCCATCAGATGAAACCATCAATGGGTATGAAAACACACCAGCATCAGATCCAGCAGTCCGCGCAATGGTGCCTATGTTCCAATGATTTTCCCGGTAGTTGAACGTGACATAACTGTCGTTTTCGTTGCTGTCATTACTCGGGTAAAACCACCAGATCTCGCCAAACTTGCTGTTGTGGACAGCGTAAATCTTTGATGCCTGTGCCAAATTGATGTCTTGGAAAATGAAATCACTGACATCACTTGGCAATGGTTTGACGTAACCGTCATAGATCCAAAAGCCTGACTTGCTCATCCAAATGGCAGCCGTATCAATTGCGGCCACCGCCTGCGCAGAAATCAAACCGCAGCCAGAGCCAGCCTTTTCAAAGCCGTAGACAAATGGCGCTCCAACATACTGCGCAATGTGAACGTCAACATCTGTAAACAGCAAATTGACGCCTTTGACGCGCTTTCCAGCGATCAATGAGCCAGGAGTGGCCAGGTCATAGTCACCTGCAAGGTTGTCCGTTGCTGGCGTCCATTGCGTGTTATTTTCTTGATCGCACCACTGCACTTTGCGAGGATTGCCGCCAGCGCCAAGGGCAAAAATAATGCGCTCTTGCGTAACAAGCACAGCGTTATTTCCTGTTGGTGCGTTGGCAATAGGAGCAGCCAATGTTGGCGTTGAAAATCCAAGTTGCCATTCATACAACTTGCCATCAGCTTCAGAGCAGGCAATCAGATATTCACCCCAAGTGTCCATGCTCCATGTGGTTGCAGGTATTGGTGTTCCAGTATCTGGCCGCGCCACACCATAAGCATATGAGCCATATGAGCCATAGCCGTAACCTGTCAAAACTGTAGAGTTTGCATAACCAGAAGTGAATCCCGATGGCGTGATGTCTTTAAGCGTTCCGGATTCATTCATCACATACAAATGAGTGTGAGTCCCGGCAGCAATCCATCGGTTTGCACTGTTGTCGCGCCAAGTAATCAAACCTCGGCATGACCCAGACATTTGCGCCGTGGCACGCTTGCGCCATCCACCAATGGGGCGCAATGTGTTTTCATACCAGCGCACCAGGTTGGCGTCATACCAGCGGCCACTGGATTGGTACTCTGTTCCGTTACGGTAAATGCCTGGTGGAAGTTTCAATGGAATGTACATGGTTCACACCGTTGGTAGGTTGGAGACAAACGTCATCGTTGCGATTGCTGATGGCACTGCTGGGCGTGTTGGGCTTGTGCCAGCAGTGAATGCCTCAAGGCTCACATCGGTGCTGGTCACGCAGCCAACAACCTCAACGTAATCACCAGCAGACAAGCTGACAAAAAAGTTTAAGGCAGCGATCAGGTGGCTTGGATCACCAGACGATTTTCTGGCCGGAGCATGAAACCTGCTGTTGGAGTCTGCAATGTTTGTGCCGTTTTTACGCAGCCACACATCAAAATCTTGGCCATCATTGCTGACGTTTTTAATTTGCAAAGAAAATTGCAGATTCCAAATTCCAGAAACAGCCACCGTGATCTGTGAATTGCTAACAACTGTCACGCCATTGGAAAAGTCTGTTTCGCCAAAATAAACCGGGTAAGCCGTGGTGGTGTTGGCTGCAACTTGATCAATGTTGCTGTGAAAAGCCCCGTGTGGGATGTTCAAAAACTTTCCACCTCTTGGCCCAAACAAAGCACTCAGCACGCTGGTGACTTTTCTGAAATACAGATTGATGGTTCCGTAGTTTTCAATAAAGTGTCGGCGCTCATACAATTCCGGAGCAAACCCAAGGCTCGGGATTGATGGGGCTTCCAGTTGCTGCTTGCTGTTTGTCATGCTGCAATTATTCCAGCTTATGCCATGTCAGAACCTGCCTGGCTAACTTCTGCCACTCGGAGGCCCCATCCCTTGCCAAAAGTTGGCCAGTGTGGCAAATCCATTAGAAATGACAGCCTGCGCTTGCCATAGTCATCAACCAGGTCGCCTTCAAACGCATTGACAGCCGCCAAGGTCTTGGGGCCAATGCCGCCATCAGGGTCCACACCCACGCACGACTGAAGCCATTTGGCGGCTCGGCCTGGGCCAGAGTTCACGGCAGCGTCAAAGACCACGTAGTCCACACCAGCAGGCAGGTCGTCGCCCTTAATCTTGTCCCAATATTTGGCCTTGTACATAGGGCCAACAATCTCAGGCGTAAGGGCGCGCATAGTCTTTTCATCGACCTCATGGCCGACCCACTCCTCCCAGACCTTCTTAGTCACGCCAAGGTTGGTCATGCCACCTGGGTCAGACGGATGATTCACAAAGCCGCCCTCATGGTGCAGCACAGCTTTTAGCGCATTTTCAAAGTTGTCTTTCATTTAAGGTCCTTTAGTTTTTGAATTTCACTACCTTTGTCCTTGGAGCCTTGGGAACTTCCACGGTGAAAATTCAGTACGGTTCCGCACATAGTGATGAGTGAACCAAGCGCCATATACACAAGCTCTTTGTTGGCCTCTGGAACGCCCTTCATGAACGCAAACCAAGCCAAGAATATGGTTGCAGCCACGATACCCAAATCAAGCGCATAAGCCGTATTTTTTGCCAGCCAAGATGCGCTTGCTGATTCTTGAATCTTGGCATTCATGTCACGGGCACTATCCGTGTTGGCGTTGTCAAGTTCAACCAGCTTTGTTTCGTTTGCCATTTGAGCAAGTTCGCCGTTTTGTTGCATCTGAGCAAGTTCTGCTTTGGCTTTGTCAGCCGCCACAGGATCAGGCAAAAAACGATCAATCAACTTGCCGCCTATCGCAGCCAATGGGTTCAAGTCAGTCAGGTTCATCAATTCCCCCTTTTGGTCAACATGGCGCTGGCTATCTCCAGCATGAATTTAATCTGCTCAAGGTTCTGTGGAGGTTCTGCCCAGCCCACAGTGATCTGGCCTACAAATCGGTGTGAGTCCGGTGGCACGCTGACTCGGCACGTAAACGTCACGCCCTTGTCCAAGTACCACAGCCCCACCTCAGACTGCGCATATCGGTAATCGCTGCAAGGCGTCTCGTTGGTCATTAGCTTGATGACATCAGTGTTGTTTGCTGCGTTCTGGCTGAACAATCCCACATCAATGTCTTCAATGCTCTTGTCGCGGCCATCTTTGGTGTACGCCTTGTACAGCACCCGGCTGTTGAACAGTGGGTTCACTTTGAACACGGCCACCACCGTTGCGCCCGTTTTTTTAAACAGCATGGCACTGGCGTCATCTGCACGCCCCGTGTTGATCTCTGGCAGCTTCTTTGATTCTTTGTATGCGTCACGCATGAAGTCTTGGTTCTGCCAGATAAAGTACCCAGCAAACACCACCAGACCCATCAGGATGGCCGCAAATAGCTTGAAAGGGCTGTCCACATAGGCCAGCACCTTATCAACAATGGACTCTGGTTTGTCGCTCATTTGCGGATGTATGCCATGTAGATGTAAACGCCGTAGATGATCAGCCCCGTAAGCACCAGCGCAGCAATAGACACCGCAATGATTTCCATCAATCGCTCCATCTTTTTCTTACGAATGACAGCAGCCTTGGCCAAGGCTTCTTTTTCTTCTCTTCGCCTACGTGCAGCCTGCGCTTGGAACTTCACCCAATCGTCCCACATGCCTGGTCGGCCAGCATAAACCATCCGCTCACGCAATTCTTCCTCTTGGCGCTTGAGTTGCTCAAGGGCCATAAACTCTTCCATGTCAGATCCGCCACCTTTCTTGGTGGCCTTCTCCTGAATCTTGGCTTTGCTGTCAAAGTAGTCAAAAACTTTGGAGCCAAGTGCAGACAGCTCTTTGCCGTTGGCCAGAGCCTGCTTGATGACATTGAAGGCGGCATTGGCCGCAGCGAGTTCAACCAGCATGAAGCGCCTTGAAGATGGGGATTAAGATGTAGGCGCACCATACCACCATGGCGCAGACACAGACCGCAGCAATGAATGCTACGGCCCAGTCTTTCATTTGAGAATCCAAACAGCGCTGAAAATTACGCCACCCATTGACACAATCATCAAGCCAGCAGTTTTTATCATGATGGCTTCCAAGCGCTTTAACCTGGCGTTGATTTGTTCGTAGCGGAAAGCGCACACTTCCTCATGTGTGGCCAATCTCGCTTCTGTTGCGTCAATCGTCGTCATGTACTACTGCTCCACGATTAAGGCATTTCAGGCCAAGTGATTGTCCAAGGAAACCCCTCTTGCGCTGTGACATCACGCAATGCTTGGCGATATGTAGCCCACGCAGCCTGATCTACTGGAGCATCAGCAACCTGTGTCCAATCACTGTCCTTGAGCTTGTCTGTGCGCTGTTGGCGCACGCTCTTGGCTTGCTCTGCATCCTTCATGGCCTTGTACTCGGCTTCCTGCTCGGCAGCAGTCTTGGCTGGCTCTGTCTCGGTTGCTGGGCGGTCGGTGAAGACGGGGCCAACAGCGTACTTGGTGTACCACTTGCCATCGGACATTTGCTCGACGCCGCTGCGGAAGCTGAACTCGTAAGGTGCAGTGGTTGTGGCTTGTGGGCCTTCAAAAACCACATCAGCGCCCAAGCTGTTCAAGACTTCTTCGGTGGTGATGCCCCATGCAGGACCACCGTTGGCTTGCTGGTACGCACGAAACTCTTGTTCGTACATCACTGCGCCTGTTTCTCTTACTCGAATCTGCATTTGTTGCTCCTATCAGGCTATTGCCAAAAAGATGAATGTGCCACCGCTGGCGTTTATTTCAGCAGGGGCTGTGCTGCTGATTTCAAACCCTGTTGCGGCAGTGTCAACGTAGTCAGTGCTTGTCACTTCGGCGTCTGTACTGTTGAGCAACAGGTAGGGATCATTACCAGCCACGATGCCTCGTGCAGAGTCCCAGATATACCAAGGGCCGGTACTGTTCCAACGTTTAATCATCACAAACCGAGAGCCTGCCGCAAAGCCGCAGTTAATGACTTGTGTTGTGCCAGTGCCTGTGTATCGGCCCACCTTACTGACTCCGGGGCAAGAAGCAAAAAGATAAGTGACGTACGTGACCCCGCTGGTGTTCATGCCAAAGCCAATGGTGCTGTCAACCGTGACGGTTGTAGAGCTTACATTCAGCGTATCCCCACCTTGCCCGTTAACGTCATTAAGCCGCAAAAAACCAGTCAAGGCAGTCGTACTACCTTGAAACACCGTCCAGCCGTTTGAGGTGCTTCTAGTTTTGTTGATGACAAGCTCTGGAGCAACGGTTAAGTTGTGACTTACAACTTGTGTTCCGGGGCCATTCCCCGTATAGCAAACCTCATCAAAGAAGCCGGGAGCACGTTTAAAACACTCAACGATGTAGGCTTGCCCAGCTTGGTTAGCGCCACCGCCGTTATATGTAAGCTGATCTTGTATGTTAGCCAGCACAGACATCGCTCCGTCTGCAAATTCTTGCGTTGTAGTGTTTGATTGAATGCGGGCCGCACTACCAGCAACTCCTCCGCGAAGTCGATCAACCCAAAGCCAGTTGTTTCCGGCGGCATTTCGTGGAAGAGTAAATGCTAAATCCAATCCGTTAAGGCCTGTACTTTGAGTTGTGGCGCTACCCGTGCCTGTCCGAGCCACAGGGCTAAACACCTTCGTCCCATCCGTAGGCACTTTCATCGGGCCACGGCGGATGGCGATGTAGATGTAGTTACCTGTATTCAGCACGCCAGCAGGAACAGTAAAACCTGTCGCTGTCGGATAAATAGCATACGGTGAGTTATATGTTACAGCGGCATCAGCAAGGTTGGCGCGGAGAAACTCTGAAGCCGTAAGCGACATACCACGCATGGTGTCCCACATCATCCAGTTACTAACATCATCTGTACGTTTGTACATTAGCCATTGAACTTCGTAGCCAAGGTTAACTACATTGTCTGAGCCGCCTGACCAACTACCAGACCCACACGAAATCACATTGTCTGTACCAGTCAGGCCAAAGCCTCCTGCGTTGTGGGCGAATAGGTAGGCGACGTAGGTTGCACCGGATGCGTTAGTGGCAACACTTGTTCCAACAGTAAAATTAGTAGACGTTGGGCTAGTGCTATTCCATGCGGTTGTATCGTCGTAAGATGCAAGCGTGGCATTTAATCGCATGACGTTTGTGTTTGGCATATCACGATGCCAGCAAAACCAATTTGTTGTGCTGCTTGTGCATTTCACAATCATAAAACCCGGAGTGCTGCCAAG
>ERZ650310.612-NODE-612-length-10587-cov-38.360520_pt1 | contig 10587 bp, 12 predicted proteins | sample MGYA00376246_ERZ650310 | MGnify/ENA primary metagenome ERZ650310 (study PRJEB26733, sample SAMN07839286) | wastewater metagenome | biome: small river; feature: stream; material: water | place: USA: North Carolina | collected 2016-03-01 ...
GTAGCGTGAGCGACAAGCTGGACGCTGCGCGGGATCAAGACGAGGCGTTCAATCAAGCGCAGATGGGGTTCTTTGGCAGTGACGACGATATGTTCGGAGGTGCTCCGAATACTGGCGACGAGGCTCCGAATACTCCACCGCTGGCTGGCGACGAGCGCCACACCCTGGGTCATGCCGCTGAGCGCCAGATTGCGGGCATGATGGGCGTGGTTGGCAAGAACTTCAAACCGGGCCAGCCGACCAAGCTGTGGGCACCCACCATGTCCGGCGGCAAGAACGCGGCGCGCCAGCGACTGGTCAAGATGGTGGACGCCAATAAGCGCGTTGTGGCTGCGTTTGGCACCGGGTCCGGCAAGTCGCTGCTGCAACTGGCGGCGTTCACGCACCTGCACCAGCAGGGCAAGGTCAAGCGCGGACTGTTCCTCGTGCCGTCGATCGTGCAGGGGCAATTCAGCGGCGAGGCGCTGCGCTACCTGGAGCCGGGTAAATTCAACTGGCACATTGAGCCTGGGGCAAACCGGGAAAGCCGAATTGCGGCGTACAAGAACCCCGACACGCATTTTGCGGTCATGACGCACCAGTCATTCCGTGACGACATGATGCACCTGGGCGCGACCCACGCGGGCATCAGCGAGGGGGAAATGTCCGACCGGCTGCAGTCCATGTCTCCCGACGAGCGCAAGGGGTGGATGAAGTCGCTCATGGAGCGCGAGGGTATCAACTACGACTACCTGACGACCGACGAAAGCCAATACACATTGAACCGGGCCGGTAAAGAAAACTCCGGGCTGGCGAACGTGGTCGACGCCCTGTCGCACCACACGCCGTACTACATGATGGCGTCCGGCGACCCGGTGAAGAACGACGCCAGCGAGGTGTTTGACCTCATGCAGAAAATGGACCCAGCCCGGTACAACGACCGCGGCGCGTTCATGCGTCGCTACGGTGCCGATACCCTGGCGTCAAAGGACGCACTCAAGCGGGAAATGGCGCGCTACGTGTACCCCAGCAAGATCGACCCAGACGTCGCCGCGAACCGTCGCGAGTCCAAAGTGAGCCTGTCAGCCGGTCAACAAAAGGCGCTGACCGAGTTGGACGGGCATTTCACCAGTGCGCGCATTGCCCGCATGGAGGGCCGCGTGGACGTGGACGCAATGAAAGCGATCAGCCCGGCGTCGTTTGAAGGCGTGGCCGACGACCAGCACGAGGCGGTCGCCAAAGGGCTGCAGCAAAGCCTGGGCATCATGAAGTCCAGCGCCGTGCAACGGGTCATCAATACGCACCCCGAGAACCCCCTGGTTGACGACGTCGCCAAGCATGCCGCTGAGCGCAAGGGCAAGCCCGGTGTGGTGTTCGCACACAATCGCGAGGCCGTGAAAATGCTGACCGAGCGGCTGCAAAAGGAGGGCCATCGGGTTGTGACCATCACCGGGTCCGACAGTGGCAAGGAAAAGGAACGCAAGCGCTTGATGTTCAACCCCGAGTCTGGCGAGCCCCAGGCCGACATTCTCGTGGCGTCCGACGCCGGTGCCACGGGCATGAACATTCAGCGCGGCCAGTGGCTGTACCAGTACGACACGCCAATGACCGCCATGACGCACGCGCAGAGACAAGGAAGAATTTACAGAACAGGCCAGAAAAATAATGTTGAATTGATTGATGGGGTCGCTGACCACCCGGAAGTGCACAAAGCCCGCGACCGTCTTTCAAAAAAATATGGCCTTAGAGACCTTATGACGAGCTCCATGGAGGGACTTGATGACACGGGTATTGCTCATTACATCAAGCAGAGACAGGTGCTTGGAACCGATTTGTTTTAGCCCCATTTTTTCGTGGTGGCGTGGATAGCGCATCGGACGCGGACATACCAGTCGCGACTCGATACATGATCGTCGCCTTGCTAAGCCCTGTAGCTCGGCTCCAGGCTCTCAGTGTCAGCGATTGACCGAAAGCAGTTAGCTTGAAATTGTCACGCCTATTGTTGGCCTGTTCAGTTGGCGTCGCCCATCTGCAATTACTTTTTGAGTATCCCTCATTGTTCATCTTGCGGTCGAGCGAGTGCCCGTCCGGTGGATCTCCCATGTCGGCGTGAAAGTTCTCAAAATCCATCCAGCTATCGCAAACCGATATCCCACGTCCGCCATAGGATGGGAATGATTTGTGTTTTGGGTCGTGGCACCGTTGAAGCATTGACGACCATATTGAGTGAGCGCGAGAGCCTGTCTTGCCGTGTCGGTAATTAAGCCTGCTTCCACTCACGATTGACGCTTCGACTTTTAGGCACCCGCACGATTTTGTATTACCGGAACGAAGCGAATATCCAGCCACGGTAGTTTGCTGACCGCAGTCGCACGAGCAAAGCCACTGCGCTTTGGCGGATGTTCCAATGCCTTTGTTTTTGGCTCTTGATAGTACAAGCAGGCGGCCAAATTTTGACCCTGTGAGTTCTAGTGCTTTCATGTTATGAACGTAGATGATGTGCGAGAATTGTATCGTAAATGGTTGTGAGATACACTGCCTCTATGAAGAAAATCGTTCTATTTCTTGCTTACGCCTGCGCCCTGGTGGTGCATCCAGCCATGGCGATGATCGCCAGCACCGACGCGCCCATGGCGCTGGCGAATTCGTCCGCCTGCTACAACGTGCAGGACAGCGACGCGCGATCGTTCTGTCTGGCCCGCACGCATCGCGAGCCCAGTCAGTGCTACAACATCAAGCGGCCCGACCTGCGGGCGCAGTGTCTTGCTGAGGTGACGCGGTGAAACAACACATCGAAAACACTCGCCGCCAGCTTGGCGAGCTCGGGGCCATGTCCCACCAGACCGAGGCCATGGAGCGCAAGATTTTGGACCGTGCCAACACGCTGCTGGCGGACATCGAGTCCAAGGTGGATAAGGCTCGTGCCGACGCCATGGCGGGCGGTGATGCTGCAAAGCAGGTCTACACCGATATGATTCAGGAGCGCGGCCGACTGCATCAAGTCATCGCCCAGGCTAACGCAGCCCTGTCTCCAGCTTAATCCCGCTACCTGGGACCCCTTTGGCCGCCTTGTGCGGCCTTTTTTTGTGTCCGCAATACCTGCGCACCAAGTCGTGACGCGAACATTGCGGCTATGCAAAGTGACGCACAGCTTCTTGCTGGCATACCCGAATTCTTGAGCATTGGACAAATGCTGAAAGCCACGCCTCAAACGGCGGGCGGGCAGCGTATCGTCTATTTTGAGGCGAGCAACGAGGGCGTTGATCAGCAGGATGAAGTCATTGCGGCGAAAGCCCTGGCTGAGTCCGCTGAGTGGTTCAAGCGATACGGCAACATCGACATTGATCACTACACCCTGATTGGCAAGCCCGACGCCAAAACTGGCCGCGTGGGAATTCCTGGTTGCGAGCTCTATCAAATTGGTCTGCCCGTTGAGGTTCGCCAGAACGGACGCACGACGTTCGTTAAGGCTGAGATTCATTCCGGCACCGGGCCCGCCGCTGAACGCGCCAATGAGTTTTGGTCGTCGATCACCGAACTGAATCCGCCTGCGCGCTGGTATCCGTCTGTTGGCGGCTCCGTGCTGGAAAAGTCCGTCGAGATTGACCCCAAGACGCGCATGCGCAAGGCGATCGTCACCAAGGTGCGGTGGACAAACATCGGCGTCAGCAAGACCCCGGTAAACCAGCACGTCGGCACCTGCGCCACGATTCCACTGGGTGCGTTCGCCAAGTCGTGGAGCTCGATGGGCCTGGACTTCGCGAAGGCCATTGAAGCCGGTTACGGCACTGACTCTGCATCCTTGTCTGGCGGATCTGCGATGCGATCGCAAAGCCTGGACCCCAAGATGCACAGCTATTTTGATTTTCGGGACGGACTTGCCGGACAGATGCGATCTGGTTCGGCGGGTAAGAACCCCGGTGCGCGCGAACTCATGGAGTTTGCGGCAAAAAAATTCAGCATTCCGTCTGACCGGGCGGCTGAATGGGTAGAGCGCTTCATGCGCGATTTGAAAAACGGTCTAAACAAACGGAGTAAGTCATGAGTCAATTTGACAAGCTGATGTCAGAACTGGGTTCGATCCAGGCTGACCAGGAAACGATGACCAAGGCACTCCCGGCGGATGACGGCAAGGATGAGAAAAAAATCCAAGCTGCCGCTGAGGATGGCGGCTTGGGTGATGGTGGCGCGGACGACGCAGGCGGCAAGTCTGACGTCGACGCGGATGACAAAGACGGTGCGCCTATGGCGAAGTCCTTCAAGATGACGCTTGAAGACGGCACCGAAGTGGAAGCCATGGACGGCACCGAACTGGTGAAGGCCTTGAGCGCCCGCGTCGAAGTCATGGAACAGAACGAAGGTCAGATGACCAAGGCGCTCGAATCGGCTGTTGCCTTGATTGGCGGCCAGCGCGATTTGATCAAGTCTTTGGCTGCACGAGTTGAAAAGCTCAGCGGCGAAGGCCGTGGCCGCAAGGCTGTTGTGTCCATTTCCGAAAAGGCTGACACGACCGCCGCTGCAACGAGCCAGATGGCGAAGTCGCTAACCCCCGACGGTATGACCCCTGAGACGTTCTTTGCGAAAGCACTGGATGCGCAGAAGGCTGGCCGTATCACCGCAACCGACATCAGCGTCGCAGAAACGTATCTGAACAAGGGTCAAGCGATCCCTGCCAGCCTCGTGTCGCGCGTGATGGCCTAACCATCGCAACTTTTCACCACTGAGAGGATTTTTCAAATGTTCCAACTTCCCGAACTCGCTGCTGGTCAGACCACGACCGGCGCAATGGAAGGCTCCGCGATCGCGGAACTGTCCAAAGCATTGACCGCAGGTTACGGCACTGACGTGTCCAGCCTGACCGGTGGTTCTGCCCTGCGCATCCAGTCGCTGGACAAGACCATGCAGGCCACGATTCAAGAAAACAAGCACTTCCGCTTGTTCAATGAATTGGCGAAAACTGGCGCTGGTGCGACCGTTGACGAATGGACCGAACAGTCTGGCGTCGGTGGTTTCCTGGGCGGCTCCACCAACACCGAAACCGGCACGATCGACGAAAGCACTGGTGCTTACGCTCGCCGCGTTGGTCTGGTGAAATACCTGATGACCAAGCGTCAGGTGTCTCTGGTGTCCACCCTGGGCAACAACATCGCCAACAGCGAAGCCGTTGAACAGCAGGCCGGTGCCAAGCAGTTGCTGACCGACGCTGAATACCTGTCGTTTGAAGGTGACAGCACTGTGGTGCCTACCGAATTCGACGGCATCTACGCCCAGATTTACTCTGGTGTGTTGGCTGGTCAGGTCGACGGCGGCAACATCTTGGATGCTCAGGCTCAGTCCCTGAACAGCATCAATCTGGTGAATCAGGCCGCTGCCCAGATCAGCAAGCGCGACAACTTCGGCACGCCTACCCACTTGTTCATGTCCCAGTTGGTGCAAGCCGACTTCGACACTGGCCTGGACCCTGCGTTCCGCGTCAGCCTGAACAACGTGCCTAACGGCGGTATCAGCCTGGGTTCTCCCGTGGTCGGCATCCGCACGTCTTGGGGCAACATTTCCGCTAACCCGGACGTGTTCATCAATGACGGCGACCAGACCGTGCCTTTCCAGGTGACTTACCCCACGTTGGCTACCGCCAACACGGGCATGAAGCCAACCCTGGCGCTGGCTGCTGCGTCTGATGCGTCTTCGATGTTCGCCGCTGGTCAAGCAGGTAACTACTACTACCTCGTGACCGGTTTGAACTCCAAGGGCCAGTCTGACGGCGTGATCAGCGCTCAGCAGGCTGTGACTGCAGGCCAGAAGGTTACCCTGACCATCACCCGCTCTGCTGGTGCCCAGGAAACCGGCTACGCCATCTACCGCAGCCGCTTGAACGGCACGAACGCACCGTCTGACTTCCGTCTGATGGCTCGCGTTCCTTCGGGCGGTGCCACCACCACCTATGTCGACTTGAACCGCGACATTCCTGGTACGACCCGCGCCTACGTGCTGAACATGAACCCAGGCGACCACGCCATCAACTGGCGTCAGTTGCTGCCCATGATGAAGTTCCCGTTGTACCCAACCAACGCGGCGGTCATTCCTTGGGCTCAGTTGATGTTCGGTTACCTGCGCATCACCAAGCGCCGTCACCACGCAGTGATCAAAAATATTTTGCCAGCAGGAGCAAAATGGCGCCCGTTTGGGGTGTAAATCGGAAACCTTTTAATTTGGTTGTAGAATGGGGGCTTTCGAGCCCCCATTTTTATGCAACGTAGAAAATTCAATCTTGAAATATCCCTGGCTGACGCGCTGAGATACCAAACGCGGTCTGACTTCCACTCGGGCGCTAGGGCGTCTTATATGTCGCTCCGTCATCGTGGCTTGTTGGACCAAGCGTGTGCCCACATGACTATCTCGCCGGTTTACTCCAGCGTCAGGTGGACCCACGAGGCCGTTCTCAAAGAGGCGGCAAAGTATCGCAACAGAGCGGAATTCAAACGCGAGTGCAGCGGCGCCCATGGGTACGCCCTGGCGAACGGAATGCTTGATCAGGCCTGTGCCCACATGAGAGACGGGCACAATTATTGGCACGTTTTTGAATTGATGGCTGTGGCCGTTAAGTACGGTGACAAGGGCGCTTTCATCAGGGGCGAAGCATCGGCCTACACGTACAGCAAAAAGCACGGACTGACAGAGCTCGTTTGCGCCCACATGGATCAGCGGCGCGACTGGTCCGACAAGTCTGTCGTGCTTGCCGAAGCCGCTCGCCATCAATCTCGTGGCGCATTCCAGGCCATGGCGTCGGGCGCATTTAAGCAGGCCTACGCTGGCGGCTATCTCGATGAAGCCTGCGCCCACATGCCAGCGCCAGAATACGGATTCTCCAAGACCAAAGCTGCAAACCTGTATTTCCTGCGGATCGCCGTTCCCGGCCTTGGCGATCTGTTCAAGGTCGGCATAACCAACCGTGACCCAGCGCTGCGCATCGTCGGCATGGGTCTGCATCCTGGCGTGACCGCCGAAGTGATTGAGGTGATTGCGTTCGATGAGGGTCGTGACGCCAGAATTACCGAGAAGCGCCTACATCGTAAATTCTCCAGCCATCGGTACGGCGGCCCACCAGTGATGAAGAACGGCAACACCGAGCTATTCACTGTGAACGTGCTGGAACATCAGGAGTAATTTCATGCCCAAAGTTTTGTGTACCCTCCCCAACGCCAGCGAAGAAATCAGCGGCGTCAAGTTTGTGACCCACGCCGACGGCATGGTGTCAGAAGAAATCAGCGACGAAGTTGCTGAAAACTTCCTGTCCATTCCTGGCTATTTGCCGCTGGTGGACTCCAAGGCTGCTGAAAAGGCCGCTGCTGACGCTGCCGCGGAAGCCGAAAAAGCCGAATTGCTGGAGCGTGCCGCCAAGATCGAATTCACCGTCAAGGCGAATTGGAGCGTGGCGCGCTTGAAGACCGAGGTGGAAACCGCTGAGGCCGCCGCCAAGACCGAGTAACAACCCGGGTGGCATTGCCGCCCATTTTTGAAAGGCAATTGCCATGAGTCTCAAAGGATCGGGAAACCTCAAAGCGGACTTGAACCGCATGAGCCCCACTGCAAGCAACGTCAAGTTGGGCGACATGCTTGAGTCGATCATTTCCAACCAGAACGCCATTTTGGCGAAGCTGGATGCGATCGGCGCCGCAAGTGCATCCGTCGCCGCCATCAACACCGCTGCTGGCACCACGAATGCCGCAACGCGCACCTTGGTGCTGCCCAGCGCGATGTAACCCACACCGCGCAACAGCCTCAGACCAAACCGTCGCCGGGAAACCAGCGGCGGTTTTCTTTTGTCGTGACGCAACAATGAAGGCCTTGAATTCGATTTTTGAACCCTTGGAGGTTTTATGTCCGTGTCCGTCGGCCAAGCGGCCAAATTGATCCAGCCCGTTGTCCAGGGCGAGGTCACCGATACTCGCTACAACAAAGAAGCGGGCCAGTTGGAACATCAATTGGAATACACCGACGCGGCTGGCGAAAGCCACACGCGCTGGTTTTTGGAATCTCAACTTGAGGCCGTTGCAAATGCTGAATAACAATTCTGAAATTGCGGCTGCTGTTGCGGCTGTAACTGGCGGCGTTGGCCGCGCCGTGGCATCCGCTGAATCCGCGAACGCAACTGGCGTCTACCGCGTTGAATGCCGCGATGCTGCTGGAAACTTGAAGTGGGCCGACGACATTAAAAACGTGGTCACCACGGCGGGCAAGAACGACGCGCTCGACAAGTATCTGGCCGGGTCTGCCTACACTGCCGCATGGTATCTTGGGCTGATTTCCGCAACCAGCTACGTGAGCGTTCCCGTCGCCGCTGACACATCCGCGTCGCATGCGACCTGGACGGAAGATCAAGGCTACTCCCAGGCCACGCGCCCCGCTGCGTCGTTCTCCGCTGCCGCTGCTGGCTCCAAGGCTCTCGCATCCGCTGGCGTGTTCTCAATGAACGCAAACACCACGATCAAGGGTTGTTTCTTGATCAGCGTGAACACCAAGGGCGGCACCACTGGCGTACTGTATTCCGCTGGCCTGTTCACGGGCGGCGACAAGGTGATGCAGTCCGGCGACACGTTGAACGTGTCCTACACGGCAAGCCTGTAAGCCATGGCGATTTCCACGCTAGATCAATATATCGCTGCCGCATCGCAGCGTGTATCAATCATGAAGACAGCATCCCGCACCAACGTGGCGGCGGTGCCTTTTTCTGTGCTTGATTTGGCTGGAAACCCTGGCGCTGGCGTGCTTGCTGGCGCAAACACCGCGAACGGCGTGGTGCCCACCGATGCAACCGTGGGTTTCCCGGTCATCAACGACTTCGCTGGTGGCACCACTGGATACATTGGCGGTATCCAGTTCGGAAACTCTGTCGCTTGTCGCTTCACGCTGTTTGACCTGCTGTTCAAGGCTGGCGCTTACGCCTTCACCGCCGCCACTACCACGCTGTCGGCTCAACCGAGTTATTCAAGCCGTGTGCTTGGTGGAACCGACTACACCAACACCGAGATTTGGATTGAAGTCAGCACCGCCTTTGTCACTGGTACGGCATGGCAGGTCACCGTCACCTACACGAACCAAGCGGGCACCGCTGGACGATCAACCGTGATCAGCGCGGCGCAAGCCGCTGCAGCGCTGACCCTTGGAAAACTGTTCCAGTTGGCCTTGGCCCCTGGCGATACAGGTGTGCAAAAAATCGAATCCGTGATTGTCACCAACGGCGGTACCGCCATGACCGCCGGGGCCGTCAACGTCCTGGTCATGCGTCGCTTGTGGACGGGCCGCGTTCGCATTGCGAATGATGGCGATACGCACGACATCATGAAAACTGGCATGCCCCAGATTTTCCAAGACTCCGCGCTGTATCTCACAATCGCCGCTGATGGCACATCAACTGGCATCCCGGAAATTCAGCTTGAGATAGTGAGCGGGTAAACCGTGGCGAACATCTGGCGTCGGGAACCCTCTGGGCGGCTCGATTCGTTCGCGCTGTTCAAGCACAGGGCTGGCGACCAAGCCAAGGTAATCGGCTCCACGTTCTGGGAAGCCCCGACCGCTGGCACCTACAACGTCGCGACGACTGAGGCGGCTACCGCGACCGACGTGCCATCCGCGCTTACGTCGCTTGCCGCGGCGATCGCTGAACTTGGCGCCGCCACTGATACCCCCTCCGCGCTGGCGTCAAAGGCCTCCGCGCAAACAGAATCTGGCGCGGCATCCGAGGCTACCGACGCCTCGATCGTCCCAGGCGCCGCCAGTCAGTCCGGCGACGTCACCGAGGCCGCGTCCGGGCTGGATGTCCAGACCGCCGCGAACACCGCGACCGCTGCCAACGTCGAGGCCGCGGCCGGTACAGATACCCAGGCTGCTGCAAAATCTGCAGCGGCATCAAACACCGAGGCTGGCGCAGGCACCGATGCGACCACGGCGACGAGCTCCGCGACGTCATCGCAGTCCGAAACCAGCACGGCAATCGACGCAACATCGGGCGCTGTCGTCAACGCGGCGTCTCAAGCTGAAAGCGGCGCGGCGGTCGATTCTGCGTCGGCGCTGTTCTCTGTGTCGGCGTCCACGTCCGAGGCTGGTGCGGCCACTGACGCGGAAACCGCCCAGGCAACGACGATCGGGTCCACCACGGAAACAGGCTCAGCGCTTGATGCCTCAACCGCTGCAGGGTCGGCGCTCGCCGCTGTCAGCGAGTCAGTGACGGCCAGTGATGCCGTCGCGACAACCGGCGCGTCGTCCAGCGTCAGCGCCAGCGAGACGTCTGCCGCTTCTGACGTCGCGTCGTCTGTTTCCGTCGCTGCCGCGAGCTCGGTCGAGACTGGGTCTGCTGCCGATGCGCCTACTGCGATCAAGTCCACCGCCGCACTGTCCTCTGAGGCTGGCGCGTCCACCGATGCCAGCACCGCCCAGTCGATCGCCCAGGCCGCGTCAAGTGAGCCCTCAGCGGCCACAGACACGGTAACAGGCGGCATGCTTGTCACCGCGTCAGGGCTTGAGGCGGTGACGCCTGCCGACGCCAGCGATACGGCCCTGGCGCGTGCCGCGGCGATCGTGGAGACTAGCCCAGCGACCGACGTCGGCGCG
>ERZ650310.614-NODE-614-length-10580-cov-12.722755_pt1 | contig 10580 bp, 7 predicted proteins | sample MGYA00376246_ERZ650310 | MGnify/ENA primary metagenome ERZ650310 (study PRJEB26733, sample SAMN07839286) | wastewater metagenome | biome: small river; feature: stream; material: water | place: USA: North Carolina | collected 2016-03-01 ...
GTGCAAAGATAATTTTTAAAATATAAAATCAATAATTTTTTTTAAAAAAATCAGGATAAATTTAGTTGTAAATAAAAAACCACCACATAAAAATGTGATGGCTTGTTATTTAAATATGAATAGTTTATTTCAACTATAAACTTGAAGGATATAAAATTCTATATTTCCCTAAATCAACTTTCTTCAAAGTAGAAGAATATTTAGCATTAATAGCATCAATAAATGCATTGGCGATTAAAGCATACCCTCTTGGACTTGGATGAACTCCGTCAAGTGAGAAAGAACCACCTGTAACATATATTGAGTTCATTGTAAAGTTATTACTTACTATTCCTGTAGTTGACAATTTATCCATAATTGCTTTAGCATCTACAAAAGCCAATCCTTTTGAATCAGCAATTGCTCTAATACTTGCATTGTAGGCATCCGTTGCAATTTTAATTTCGGCTGCTTCAGATGGAATTAAAACATGTGCGTCTTGCAATGGGTAAGTAATCCCAAATTTATCCAAAGGAGACGGCGGAGCCATTCCTAATCCCGAGTTGGTTGCAGTTGGAGCTGCTCCAATAACAGACTGTGTTGGCAACAACACTAAATCCGTTGCTGTAGCTTGACGTGCTTGACCATACACTGCGCCGTAAAAAGCAGCGTTTTGAGCACCCAATGTAGGTGTTAAAACGGCTGTTAATTGTGCTGATAAATTAGTTATTGATTCGTCCTTAATTAATAAAGGATTAGAAGCAGTTGTAGACAATAAATTAATTCTATCTCCCGCACCTAAATAGGTTAATGCCGATTTTAAAGGGCCATACAATTGCGTGTTCAAAGCTGAAATTGTAGCTTGACCTACTGCCGTATTACCAGAACCTAATACTGAAACACTCAGTGGATTGTAAGGAACTGTTGTAAAATATGGTAGAGTAGAAACATATGGTAAGTTTGCCACAACACCTTTAGCACCATTAGCCGTTAAATTTGTAATTAAAGCATTATACACATACGCAAAAACGCCCGGATCTGTAATATCGTTTGAACCATACGTTGCTGCATTATTATTCCCTGTTTGGTTTACACCAACACCTCCAGATGTTGCATACCCTAACACATCATTACCACCAATCCATAAAGAAAAGAAAGTTGGAGACTGTGCCAATGCATCTGCTAAAACCGTAGTAGTTGCAGAAGTTGAAAAACGAGCAAAATAAGGGTTAGCCAATCCTCCAGCTACTCCAGCTACGTTCCCGTAACCAGCAGCAACTAAATGATAACTTTTAGCTCCAGGAACTCCTAAATTATTAAATGGACCTGTAACTTTTGTACTTACTTCTGTAGTTGGAGCGCCAGAAACCGATACTGGAGCCGACCCGTTAAAATACAAACGTTGCGCTGCAATTACATTTCCTCCAAGAAGTAATCCTCCAATATTATCCGAAGTAAAAGGAATTTTGAAATCCCCTCCACCAGCGGCTGCAAATTGTTGTGACAAAATATTTGGATATGATCCTTCTTGACCTGTTTTAAAAAGCGCGCCATCACTATATCCTGCCGCAAAAGAATCTCCTAAAGCAACATATTTAGTAAAATTTGCCGAACCTGCAACAACAGGTTCTTCTACAACTGTAGTATCATCATTATTAGTACACGCTACAAAGGTCAACGAAACCAATACTAGCCACTTGAAATTTTTTATCATGATTGTATTTTTTTAATTAGTAACCAATTACGGATTGATTGTCCATGAAGCAAAGTATTGTTGACCAATAGCACCTGCACCTAACACTTGAGTATATTCTTTTCCACCAATATTAGCCGCTCCAATTTTAAGAGTCGATTTTAATTTAGGTAACAAATAATTCACTTGTGCATCAATTACAGTTGCTGATTTAATCATACCATCCACCATTGTAGATTGCCATAAATATTCGCTATTCCATCTTCCACTTACGTTAAATCCGAAATTTTTAAATAATTTTTCGTTTCCAAAAGAAGCTTTTACTCTATGTTTAGGTGTATTAAAACCTGCTTTAAAACTAGGGTCTTTAGCTTGATCAAAATTAAACTCAGCATAGTTATAATTGATTCCTGCCTCAAAATCTTTATATACTTTTTTAGAAAGACCTAAACCAAACCCAAGTGATTTAATTTCAACATCTGTATTAGTATACAATTGGAATGCTCTATAATTTCCGTTTTGAAGTGCATGCAAAGACTGAGTCCCTAAATCGGTTGCCCCTCCAGCTGGATTTGGAGCATCTTGCGCTTTTCCATATAATGGAGCTACCACATTTAAATTTCCAATGAAGTTATTGTATACATTATAGTATCCGTTGATATCAACTGAAAGATCTTTAATAACTGAACGGTATCCTAACTCTAATGCTTTAACCGCTTCTGGTTTAACAAAAGCTAAATTTGTTTTTTTCAACAAAGCTGGATTTCCTGAAGCAGTAAGAGCAGCAACAGAAGAAGCAGTATAAGAGTTATTATACGCATTCAATCCTGTAATATTAACCGAAGTTCCTCCTGCAAAAAATTGTCCTGTTGCTGTAGCTATAGGCAATGTTTCAGTATATCTTGTCAAGTTGTCTGGAGCAGATCCTAACAAAATAGCACTTCCTACATTAAATCCGATGTACTGATCTTGAGTCGAAGGATTTCTAAATCCAGTTTGGAAAGACGCTCTGAAATTATGTTTTCTACTTTCTCCTGCAGAATACACCAAGGAAACTCTTGGAGAAAAATTACCTTCAAAGTTTTTAGATTTATCATAACGCAATGAACCCGTAAATTTCAATCTGTCGTCTACCAATTTTTTAGTTAATTGTGTATACGCTCCATATTCATTGTAGTTAATTGGACCAGATGCATCTGTATAAATTCTACCGTGTGAATTCAACTGGTATTGTCTGAATGAACCACCTACTTGAATTTCGGCAAATTTGATTACATCCTTAAAGTTGTAATTAGCATCTGAATGATAAATTCTAGAGTTGTCTACTAATTTAGACCCTGAAAGTACACTTGCTTCATTAGTTACTTGAGTGAATGCATTTTTGAATTCAGCAGTACCTGGCAAAAATCTACCGGTATCAGCCGTAGCTCTTGCAATTTTATTGGCGTTTTCAGGTGTCATACCTGCTAAAGTAGATTGGATATAAGCTCCTGCATATTCTCCAAACCATTGACTATCTGATTTCCATTTACGGTTGATGTTAATCCCTGTAAACAACATATCATACGAATGTCCTCCGTCTTCAGTAGTAGTATATCCTCTTACGAAAAAGTTTTTACCTTTGAACTCTAATTTATGTTGTTGCATAAAGAAATCATTCAAATAATATCTATTCGCTCCTTGGTAAACGGCATTTCCGAAACCGAACTTACTTTGCCAAATCACTTCTAATTTTTCATTTCCGAAAGGTCTAAAGTGTAAAGAGAAATCAATTTTAGCATTACTTGCTTTATTATCTGTCAAATCTACCTCATTGTACCCTGTTCTACTTACATTTGAACTAGGCAACAAATTAACAGCACTTGCTGGAATTAATCCCATAGATGCTAGCGCGTTTCCAACTCCTTTAATATTAGTAGAAACCTCATCACCGTATACATTGATACCGTCGTAATTTACATTACTTCTATCTCTTCCAGCAACCGTTTTATCATCATAATTAGTAGCGTACCAGTCCGTTCCTCTCATGAAGGTTATATTTGCTTTTGCAGCAAAATAAGGATTGAACGCTTTTGCCATACGAATTCCGTAATCTACATAATCATTAACACCTGCCGCTTTTTGGCTAGTTTGACCATATTTAGCATACGCTCTAACTCCCTCGCTAGTAAATGGACTTTTACTATTCATAAATAAAATACCATTAAAAGCATTGGCTCCATACAAAGCAGACGATGCCCCAGGTAATAACTCCACACTTTGAACATCAATCTCAGAAACACCGATCATGTTCCCAATTACAAAGTTCAACAAAGGAGAAGAGTTGTCCATTCCATCCACTAATTGCATGAAACGAGTATTAGCTACTGTAGCAAAACCTCTTGTATTGATTGATTTAAAAGACATACTACTAGTGTTCATTTGAACCTCTTTCATGTTTTCTAATCCTTCATAAAAAGTAGCCGAAGCTGTTTTCTTAATATCAGCAATACCCATTCTTTCAATGGTTACTGGCGATTCTAAAACACGTTCTGGTGTTCTTGAAGCAGAAACCACAATCTCATTTAATTTAGTCTCTTCATCCTGTAATTTCACAACTACTTTTTGATTCGAAGACGAAACCATTACTTTTTTAGATCCAAAACCTAAAGCGGTAATTTCGATTTGATAAGGGAATTTTTTAGACGAACTCAAGATGAATTTCCCTTCGTTGTCAGTTATTGTTCCTTGTGTTTGTCCAGTAACTTTTATATTAGCCCCTGGAATAGGTTGATTATTACTGTCTGAAACAGAACCTGAAATTGAATTTTGCGCAAATGAAATGCTACAAAAAAACAAGGTCAAAAAAAGTAAGTATACTCTCATTGGTTAAAATTTTGTTGGTTTATGCGACCAAAATACAAATATTTTTGGCTATTATTAAAATTAGAGGTCAAAAATTTCATATTTAACAACAATTCTTCTCATTTATAATTAATCTATAGCCGATTTAATTAAACTATTAATAACAAATCGTTTCTTACGTAATTAAAAACCCCAGAGAGACAAACAAAAAATAACAAATAGTAGAAAAATAACAAAAATTAGAATTTGTAGTACAGTACAAACACAAAAAGCGAGAAATATCTCGCTTTTTGTGTTTGTTATTAATTATGAATATAGGTTTATTCCACCGTAACAGACTTAGCTAAATTCCTTGGCTGATCTACATTACACCCTCGCATAACTGCAATATGATACGACAACAACTGTAATGGAATGGTTGTAATTAATGGAGATAAGGCATCTGAGGTTTCTGGAATTTCAATCACATAATCCGCTAATTCACGAACTTGTGTATCTCCTTTTGTTACCACAGCTATAATACGCCCACTTCTTGATTTAATTTCCTGAATATTACTTACAATTTTATCATAATGCCCTTGTTTAGGAGCAATTACAATTACAGGCATTTGCTCGTCAATTAAAGCAATTGGACCGTGTTTCATCTCGGCTGCCGGATATCCTTCTGCATGGATATACGATATTTCTTTTAATTTCAAAGCTCCTTCTAAAGCAACCGGGAAATTATATCCTCTACCTAAATACAAACAGTTGTGAGCTTCTTTAAAAGTAGCTGCAATCTCTTTGGTTCTATCATTTGTTTCCAAAGCTTCTTTTACTTTCTCAGGAATTATTTCTAATTCTTGTAAGTACCTATGGAAATCTGAATTTGACAACGTTCCTTTGGCTTTTGCCAAACGCAACGCTATCATTGTCAAAACTGTAATTTGAGTTGTAAATGCTTTGGTTGAAGCTACTCCAATTTCAGGACCTGCATGAGTGTAAGCTCCCGCATGACTTTCTCTTGAAATAGACGAACCTACCACATTACATACCCCAAACACAAAAGCTCCGTGTTCTTTTGCCAACTTAATAGCTGCCATTGTATCGGCAGTTTCCCCTGATTGAGAAATAGCTATAACAACATCTTTACTACTAATAATTGGATTTCTATATCTAAACTCTGAAGCATATTCTACTTCAACTGGAATTCTTGTAAATTCTTCAAAAACATATTCGGCAACTAAACCTGCATGCCACGATGTACCACAAGCCACGATGATGATTCGGTCTGCGTTAAGAAATTTTTCCAAATTATCTTCTACACCAGCCATTTGGATCAACCCTTCATTAGCATGCAATCTTCCTCTATAAGTATCCTTAATTACATTCGGTTGCTCGTAGATTTCTTTCAACATAAAGTGATCGTAACCTCCTTTTTCAATTTGTTCCAAATTTAATTGAAGCTCTTGGATGTAAGGATCTACTAATGAATCATCTTTAATTTTTCTGATTTTCATTGGTTTATGAAGCCTGATATTAGCCATCTCACCATCTTCTAAATAAATAGCATTTGATGTGTATTCAATAAATGGAGATGCATCCGAAGCGATAAAATATTCGCCTTCTCCAACTCCAATTGCCAAAGGACTTCCTAAACGAGCTGCTACAATTTCATTTGGATTTTTTTTGTCAAAAACAGCGATAGCATACGCACCTACTACTTGGTTTAAAGCTACTTGAACTGCCTTTCCTAATTTTAATTTTTCTTTGATTTGAATATCTTCAATCAAATTAACTAATACCTCAGAATCAGTATCAGAATGAAAAACATATCCTCTTTTAATTAATTCTTCTTTTAAAGGCGCATAGTTTTCAATAATTCCGTTATGAATTATTGCTAAATCCCCTGAATTAGAAAGGTGTGGGTGTGAATTGACATCATTAGGCACCCCATGAGTAGCCCATCTTGTGTGTCCTATTCCTATAGTTCCATTAGTAGTAATCTCTGTAGCTGCTTTTGCTTCAAGATCAGAGACCTTACCTTTAGTTTTACATAATTTTAGGTTTTCACCATCGTACAACATGACACCTGCGCTATCATATCCACGGTATTCTAATCTTTTTAATCCTTTGATAACAATAGGATAAGCTTCTCTATAACCAATATATCCAACTATTCCACACATAATTTAGTCTAATTAGGTTTTGTATAATAAATTTGAAGTTTCAATCTTTTATCTTCTGGTACAGAAGGATGACTTCCGTAAAGAATCGTTCCTAGCGGACTCATAACTGATGATTTTGCAACTTTAGTTGAAAACGTATTAGCTGTTTTCAATTTAGTGAATGAGGCATCTCCAATACTTTCAGTAACTACAAGTCCCAACTTAACATTAGTCGAATCGGCGTGTTTTACTAGATTTCGAATCTGATTGGTAATTCTAATTTTATAGGTTTGCCCTCGCCCATTAGTAACCGCTTCTTTATTAATTAATCCACTAAAGATGTATTTTGAGTTTTTTGCATTTGCTGCACTGGTAGCGTCAGTATAATAATCGTACACTGGAATATTATGAGTCAAGTCATATAAATACACTCGATTAGGCTCTGTGCTATTTGCCATTTTAGTGGCATCAATGCTAAAAACTAAATTAGCTTCATTGATTAACCAACCTTTACTCCTAATTAAATCCAATTCGCCAGGAGTATTAAAAAGATTAATAACTGCCATCGAACCTTCTCCTCCTTTTAAATATAAATTAGCATCTCCAAGAGAAGTATTAGGATTATTTATTGCCGAAGAATACGTTCCATTAACGCCACTTTGATCCAATAAACTAACCGAATTTCCAGTCATACTCAAATCTATTGATTTTTGAACCTTCGTGGTCACGCCATTTGCATCCGTAGAATCTTCCCGATAACTAATTGTAATCTTACCTGCTTTAAAATTCAACATTGCCATACTTCCAGCACTACCAGAAACATTTTCTACTTTAAAATACAACCCTCTAAAGTAATCTTTAAAGACATCATTAGTAACTAATTTGTCTGGTGCATTTAAAATTTTATTGGCAAAAAAAGTACTATTAAGTTTCAAACGCATGGCAGGTACGGAACGAGTCGTTGTTACTTTTCCATCCGTAGCCGTTGTTGTTTGTACAATTTCTTTTGGATTAAAGAAAAAAGCATCGTTTTGTTTGGTATCTGTTGAATTATTTAATCTCGACCCAATTTTAGCATTATCAAAAAGTGTGTTTTGATCTGTAAAATAAGACTGTGATTGTTGAAGATATCCTAAAGGATCTAAATCCCTCATGTAATAACCTGATTCATACACACTCAATTTTATAGGTGCTGTACCTCCATAAATAGAATCTAATTCATAAACATGACTCCCATCAGTATTAGTGGTAGTAAGCGTACTAAAATAAGGCACTGACAAATAAACACTATCCACAACCGCATTAGCACCAATTGTTGGAGCTAAGGATGCCAAATTTAATTGAGTAGCAAAATGTGATGTAGTCTTTCCAAAAGCAGGATCATCATAAATTCCCAACGCATTTATTGCCAAATTATTTGAAGCGACAGGACCTGTTTTTTGATTGTGTGCTACCACAGGAGAAGTATATTGCAATAAATCAAAATGATTATCACCCATCAAGTTTCCACCGATAGAATTATAATCTTTATCACAAGAGTATAAAAAAGTAATGCTTATTACTAATAAAAGTGCTTTCTTAATAAAAGAGGTATTGTACATGTTTTGTTGTAAAGTTTAATTTTAAAGAACTTCATTTTTATAGAAATTAGTATATGCTTCTGCAAATACTTCTTTCGATTGGAAAGGTAAAAAAGGTTTTCCTGAAGATTCTATAAATTTTGTTAAACTTGGCGATAGATTTTCTGAAGCAATAATAACAGCATCAGAATGTTTAACAGTAGCTTTAATAATGTTTTCGTAATCAGGTACTTCCAAATCCAAAATAGATTCTAAAGGCACATTATCAAATTTCACTTTATTAATCATTTCCGCATCCAATGTCCCTTCAAAAGACTGACTGTACACCGAAGTAACAATTTTAGTCTCTGAAAACAAGGCCTCATTTTTATAAAAATGCTTCATGTATATAGGCAACATAGCTGCCATCCATCCATGAACATGGATAATATCGGGAACCCAATTCAGTTTTTTTACTGTCTCAACTACTCCTTTGGCAAAGAAAATAGCGCGTTCATCATTGTCTGGGTACATATTGCCCTCATCATCTGTGAAAGTAGCTTTTCTTTTGAAGTACTCGTCATTATCAATAAAATAAACCTGTATTCTTTCTTTTGGAATAGACGCCACCTTGATAATCAATGGCATATCCAAATCATTTACTACCAAATTCATCCCTGAAAGTCGAATTACCTCATGCAATTGATGTCTTCTCTCATTGATATTTCCATATCTTGGCATAAAAATTCTAATCTGTCCGCCTTGATCATTAATCATTTTCGGCACATCGTAGGACATCAAAGAAACCTCATTTTCAGCAAGATAAGGAACTACTTCAGATGATACATATAATATCCTCTTGTCTTTCATATTGTAATTTACTTAATTTTTTGGCAATAAAAACCGAGCAAAATTACAAAAATTTATGCACTTTATAACAAATATGTTAAGTTTGCACTCCATTTAAAACATCTAACATGCAGATTTTCTACGGAAAAGCACCCTTAATAGCCCACCTAAAACCTATTAAATCAGCACATTCCACTATTGGATTTGTCCCAACCATGGGCGCTTTGCATGCTGGACACTTGGCTTTGATGGAACGTTCACTTCAAGAAAATGAGTGTACTGTAGTGAGTATTTTTGTCAATCCAACTCAATTTAATAACCCCGAAGATTTAGCCAAATATCCTCGAACATTAGATGAAGACGTAAGAAAAATTACTGCTTTAAGTCCAGAAATAATTGTATACGCTCCCTCAGTTGAAGATATTTACGATGGAAATCCCGTTTCTCAATCCTTTGATTTTGACGGATTAGAAAATCAAATGGAGGGTAAATTTAGACCTGGACATTTTAATGGAGTGGGGACAATTGTACAACGATTGTTTGAAATTGTAACGCCAACAAATGCTTATTTTGGCGAAAAAGACTTTCAGCAATTACAGATTGTCAAAAAATTAGTTGCTAAAAATCATTTGGGAGTAACTATAATAGGTTGTCCTATTTATAGAGAAGCCAATCAACTAGCGATGAGCTCCAGAAATGAGCGGTTATCCGCCGATGAACGAAACCAAGCTAGTTTGATATACCAAACCTTAGTTCAGGCAAAAGAGAAATTTAAAACTGAATCCATAGAAAGCGTGAATCAATATGTTCAAGAAGCATTTAAAAACCACTCGCTATTTGATTTAGAATACTTTGTCATTGCCGATGAAGAAACACTTTTACCTTGCGTCACCAAAGAAAAAAATAAGAATTACCGTGCATTTATTGCGGTTTTTGTTAACAATATTCGATTGATTGATACCATTTCACTAAATTAATTTACTTTTGCACCATGCAAATTCAAGTAGTAAAATCAAAAATACACCGCGTTAAAGTAACCGGAGCCGATTTAAATTACATCGGTAGCATCACTATTGACGAAGCCTTACTCGAAGCCTCTAACATTATTGAAGGAGAAAAAGTGGCTATTGTTAATGTGAATAATGGCGAACGTTTTGAAACCTACGCAATCAAAGGAGAAAAAAATTCAGGCACCATTACACTGAACGGTCCAGCGGCTCGAAAAGTTCAAAAAGATGATATCATTATTATCATTTCGTATGCCACATTAGAGTTTGAAGAGGCCAAAACCTTTACACCTTGGATTATTTTTCCTAACGAAAATGACAATTCCTTAACTTAATTAAGGATTAATTTGATATACAAAACCACTCTCAAAAGGAGTGGTTTTTTGTTTTAACAATAATCTATTACCCGATTATTTTTTTAGACCATTCTTTACTGTAAATTTGGAATCAATTTATTCCAAGAAGTATGTCGAAAGTTAAAACCTCTTTTTTCTGTCAAAAC
>ERZ650310.615-NODE-615-length-10580-cov-4.835724_pt1 | contig 10580 bp, 22 predicted proteins | sample MGYA00376246_ERZ650310 | MGnify/ENA primary metagenome ERZ650310 (study PRJEB26733, sample SAMN07839286) | wastewater metagenome | biome: small river; feature: stream; material: water | place: USA: North Carolina | collected 2016-03-01 ...
TGTTTTGCATCATCCATGCCGTATTGCACTGGCGTTTGGCCGACGATCCTCTTTCTACCTTTAGTTCGCCGCTTTCGTGGGGCTTGATTTTGGGCGCTGCCGCATTGGGTGCCGCATATATGGGAATGGAGGTTCATGACGCGAGGTCACGAAAGATCTAACGCACAAATGGCGCTGTTCATGGTTTTCCATGCCACCAAGCCAAAAGATGGCTGTACCCTGTACACGGTTCAAGTGGTCTGAGCCACTACCAAGCAATCCCCTGTACCCGCAGCTTCCACCAGCAGGGCCCCATCGGTTCCCCAGATTCCGCTTCTCCCCGCCGACAAATAGCCCCCCGATGGCCCTCCGTGGTTGGCGATCACAACCGTCATGGCGTGATCCCGCGCATAGCTGGCCCACAGGGGTGCTTCGGCGGCATAGCCATTGGCAGAAGTGAGGATGCCGGCTGCGTAGACGCAGGCACCTGCTGCTGCCGATTGCGCAGCATGGCCGGGGTGATTGGTGTCGGCGCAGATGGCGCTGGCGACTGTGTGGCTATTCCATTCCTGCAGGCCTACCGGCGCTGAGCCGGCGGTGGCGAATCGGGTTTCGCTGCCATGCAGGTGGTGCTTCGCGTAAACGTAGTGTTGGCCATCCGGTCGCAGGGTGATGGCGCCAATAAAGGGCAGGGCGCTGCCACTGTCCACTGGCGCGCCCACGGTGATGGCCATGTCGTTGCCAAACACCTGGCAGCACAGCATGGTGAGCGCCTCGCACTGGGTCGGGTTGACCTTGCCCGGCATGATCGAGCTGCCGGGTTCGTTTTCCGGGATCGTGATTTCCCCCAACCCCGACCGTGGCCCCGAAGACAGCCAGCGGATGTCGTTGGCCACCTTGGTCAACGCCACGGCCAGTGTTTTGAGCTGGCCATGCGTGGCCACCAGCGCATCGTGTGCGGCCAAGGCGGCAAACTTGTTGTCAGCGCTTGTGAAAGGCATGCCATGGCGGCTTGCCAGTTCAGCGGCCACGCGTTGGCCAAATTCCGGATGGGTATTCAAACCCGTGCCCACCGCCGTGCCGCCAATGGCCAGCGGGTACAGCCAGGTCAGCGCCTGCTGAAGCCAGATTCGAGTCTGGGCCAGCTGGGCCACATAGCCTGAAAACTCCTGATCAAGGCCGATGGGGGTGGCGTCTTGCAGGTGCGTGCGTCCCAGTTTGACGATGCCCGAAAAAGCCTGCGACCGCGCCAGCAAACTCGCCTGCAAAACGTCCAGCGCAGGCAGCACGTGCAACGACAAACCCGAAGCCGCTGCCACATGCATGGCCGTTGGGAACACATCGTTGGACGATTGCCCGAGGTTGACCTCGTCGTTCGGATGCACCCGCCATGCTTCGATGACCACGGGCTTCTTGCGGAATTTCATCGCTGCCCTCCATCAGACGGCAGCACGCCATCACGGTCTTTGCCGAACACTCGCTCGACCGCAGCACCGGCACCGGGCGTGCCGAACCACGCTGACGCCATCGCTCCAGTGCTGTCGTGTTTGTCAGACGCCTGGGGTTCCGGCACGCCATCGGCGTTGAGCGCCTTCACTTCCCGCGTCATGCCGGGATAGCGGAGTTCTGCGTACTTGTGCCGCCAGTCTTGGGCCTTGCGCGCCCACTCGTCGCGCTCGGCGGTGAGCCGGGCGATAGTGTCCGTTTCGTTGGTGGGCACGCTGACCACGGCAAGAGCCACGCGGCTCCAGCGGCCCCACTCGGCGGACGACAGATGTGTCCAGGGTTTGCCGCCAGGGTTTGCCGCTTCGTATGCGGCGGTCGCTTGCGCAGCGAACACGGCTTCGGCGTCACGCATCGTTGCCTCCCTTGTCAGACGGCAGCACGCCAGAGGCGCATGCACACGGGGTTCCGGCCATCGGAAGCAATCCGCGCTTCTTCGCGTCATGGTCGAGATAGCTGCGGATGTCGAGGCGCAGTTCGTCCTGGTCAACGTCGCGGCACACGCCGGAATTGAGCCAGCCCGCCAGAGAATCCGCCAGGGAGTGCCTGTGCGCCTCACAAGGCATGGACGGGTGCAGTCGGTTGGGGCAGGCCATCAGGAGCCCTCCCGCACGCCACCGGAGGGTGTGCACTGCCCACAAGGCGTCATGCTCGACAGCCAGCCAGTTCCCCCACAGCAGGAGGCCCCTGCTGCGCCAGTGGCGGCAAACAGCGGCTCCGTGAACCCACCTGCGGGCTGACCGTGAACGATGAGCCAGCCGCCCGGCGTCTTGAGCGCAGGCAGCCCACCGGGCAGGATGTAGCCGATAGGCTGCGGTGCTGCGGCAAGGGCAGAGCGGGCGATCTTGCGCACGTAGTCAGTACTGATCGTGCCGTATCCGCTATCGTCGCTGATGTCCGCTGCGTCCATCAGTTGTTGCAGCGCCTCTTTCACCGTGGGCGCAGGCTTGTCGCCGTTCATGACTTGTCCTCCAGGGCCTGAAGCTTACCAATCTGGTTCAGGAGCAAGTTCACCTTGTCGGCAGCCTCACCCCGGACGCGATCAATCTCTTTGTGCAGGAGGTCGATGGCCTGCACCGTCGCATCCTCGCGGGGGAAGACCTCCAGCTCGACGTGAGCGATGCCAATTTTGAGGTAGCCCGAGAACTCTCTCTCTTCTGGACTGAAGCAGAGGAAGACGTTGGAGACATAAGCCTCATCGGAGTCGAGGTACGGCAGCTCGCCGGGCGTGATCCAGGCCGAACGGGTGTAAGAGATTTTCACAGCTTGATTCCTTTCGCCTCGTAGGCGTTGATTTTGACGATCACCTCCGGTAGGTCGGGGTCGAGCGGGTGCATGTCCCAGCGAGCCCAACGAAGGTGAACGTAGTTGAGAAACTGAAAGATCGGAAGGATGGATTGCCAGAGTTTAGTCATGATGCTTCTCCTCCTCTGTCGAGATCCAGAACAGCAGCATGGCCAGCCCGCCGAGGAAACCCGCGAGGAAGGGCTCACCCTCGACAGTGCATAGGGCCGAGGCTAGCAGAGCGTAGATGCCGATTAGACGACTCATCCCGGCGGGCTTCATTGCCCCTCCGACTTCTTGATCCCTGCGAGCAGGCCCTTGAGCTTCTCCAGGGTCGCGGCGGGATCAGGCTTGGCCTTGGCAGCCTTGGCCTGGGCAGAGACAGTCGCGGCGATCTTCCGCTCACCGCGGATGAGTTGGACCACCTCAGCCTCTTCCTCGCGGGTGAGCGAACGCTGCTGGGCTATCGCCCGGAGCTGATCGATGCGGGCGTGAGCTTCTGGGGAGAACATTCTGTATCCTTTCGCTGGAAGAAGGCCTCGAGGGCCTCATTGATGATGCGGGATTGCTCGCCGTGGATGGGCTTGCCCAGCTCGGTCGAGAAACAGAGCAGGGATAGCTTCGTGTAATTGGCCTGGGAGATGTAGGCCTTGACCTCGAAGGTCGGGGTGAGTGCTTTACGTCGAGCCATCGAGGCCCTCCTTGTGGGGGTGGAACACCGCGGGCTCGCCGATGAAGGGCTTGGTTGCCTCGCTGATGCAGGTGATGCAGTATTGACTCTTCGACTCGAAGAGCTTCTTCTGGAAGGGCAGGCCGTGATCGAGGCAGTCCGCGGCCGCGATGCGCTCGATGAACGAGGCTTTCTGCTGCATCAGGGTGCCGAAGCCGCGGAAGACTGTCGCCTCGGATGCACAGGTCTTGCAGGTCTGGCGCTCGAACATGGCCACGGCCGCCACGGGCTTCCACTCGAAGCGTTCGGCCTGGATCTGCGCAAGGCGCATTCGGCGGGCCCTGATCGCCTCGCTCTCCTCCGTGAGGGCACGGGAGGCAGCCAGGACGCGATCCCGGTCCCGGAGGGCAGAGGCTTGCTTCAGAAGTAGATCGAGACCCATGCGGGCCTCTTTCAAATCATCCTGAGGGGGTGCCACTCGGTGTACGAGGGGTTCCCCGGTGTCTTCGTCTATTCGCATTAGGATCTCCTGGTTATCGTCCCTATTAACGCGAGAATTATTAGGGACTTTTTAGAACCCTCTCGACTGAAAGGACTCTAAAAAGCCCTGCCAGGCATGGGGCAAGGCAGGGGAAGGCGGGCTCACGCACCCGCGAGGAGACACCAGGAAGAACCCGGCCCAATGGAGGCGTGGGCTGCCTCCATCAGGCTGGGTTCTTACTCCCGCACGGGCTCGTCGGTCGCGGGCTTCGCCGGCACCGTGCCGGACTTCAGGGCATTGAGCAGTGCCGCGGCCTGATCGGCCTTGGCCTGGTCCTTCTTCGACGGAGCGCGAGCGGCGCGGATCTTCTCGATCTCGGCGGCGACGGGCTCCAGGCGACGCAGGCCCATCTTCTCCCCCGCGGTCAGGGTGGCCATCATCTGGCGGATGGTGTTCAGATCGTGACCCAGGACCACGACCAGGGCCTGGACCAGCTCGGAAGAACCCTTGGCGGAGCCGCCGCCTTCGCCCTTGGCCTTGGACCACTCGCCCTTGTTCAGGCGGGCCGCGACTTCCAGGATGGCCTCGTAGGCATCGTCGACCGAGTCGGCGCCGGCCGCGGCATCGCCCAGCTTCTGGCTCAGCCCATGGCCGATGAGCTGGATCGAGACCTTGGCGAGGCCGGCCAGGGGGTTGGACTCGTCGGCGGCGATCTCGGGCAAGTTGCCCAGGGGCATCAGCACTTCGATGGTCTTGCCGTTGTCGAAGTCCAGGACGCAGGACATGTTGCCGTCCTTCTGGTTGTAGTCCTTCTTCAGGCGGGTCTTCTCGCCGAAGATGATCGTCCGGCCGTCGTCCATCTGGATGCTGCGGCCCTTGGACTCGGTGGAGGGGGTGGAGCCGTCAGAACCGGCGTCATCATTACGGAAAGCGCGGCCCATCAGGGCGCTGTGGGAGGGAATCTTGGCCATTTGGCAGGGTCCTTGAAAGTTGGAGAATTCCGCGTGCACGGAATTGCGCACGCGTGGGGACAATTATACGGGGTAAATCGGGTTTGTCAAGCGCTCATGCGAAAATCGCACGCATTACTCGTCGGGTGTCTCCTTCGAAGCCCCCTTTAACAAGTCAAGCAGGGATGAAGAAGGCTTCATCGCTTCGGCTGTCGTCGGGCGGGTGGTCTGCCCCAGGGCCTCGAGAATCGAGGGAGCCACGGGATCGGTGTCACGAGGGGCGGCGACGAGGTTTGTTCCCTCGATGCGGTAGCGAACCTTTTTGCAGATGTTTGCCAGCTCGCGGGCGATCGGGTCGCACTCTTTGTCTCCGGCCGCCGTCTTGAGGGCACCGTTGAAAGCGTAGAGCCTGCCCATGAGCTTGCGGGCATCGGCAGACGAGGGCTGTTTGACCTCGATCTCGCGGGTGCAGGCTTCGCGGAGGAGGTCATGGAAGACCTCGGGGTAGGTCTCCCAGTCTTTGGAGCGGGCCATCAGAGCTCATCCCCGTCGAGGGCATAGCCGGGGCCTTTCACTCCCAGGACTTCCCAGGCCGAAGACCAGACAAACCCACTGATCACGGTGAGGAGATCCTTGCGGGGCTTGAACCAGCCAGAGGCGACGGCGGCTGCTGCCCACCCGGCATTCTCGGTCCAGTCTTTGATGTAAAAGCAGTTCGGCGGGAGGGTGGCCGACTCGGGGAAGTTCACGGAGAGGGTACCCCAGGGTTCGCCTTCGCGGCAGAGGCCGAAGACTGCGAGCGAACCCGTCGTGTATCTCCCGGCCATGAGGGTGATCTCTTCCCCGCAAAAGCGGATTTTCCCAATCTCGACTTTGTCCTTCATCATTCTTCCTTCGCCCATTCGAGGGCATCGAACGCAGTGTGGATGACAGCCTGCGCCTTGTCCCGCTCGGAGAGGATTGGGAACACAGACTGCTGCTGGGAGAGGAGAATCAACCCCTCGAAGATCTCCGCGGCCGAGAGGGACTCGCCGGAGCGGAGGATGACCTGGGTGTCGGCGGAGATCATTGGATTGCCCTGCCTTGCTCGCCCGAGGCCTCGAGGATGTCCTGATCCATCGCGGAGACGAACTTGGCAAACATCACCTTCACGACTTCGCCTGCCCGGTCGACCTCGGCCTCGATGGCGGGATTGGCCTCCCGCTCCATCAGCTCGCGATCCGTCATCCAGGAAATGGCGTTGGCCAGTGCTTTGCGTTGCACTGCACCCACATGCTGGCGGTAGAAGTTCTTCGCCTGTGCTTCGACGGGCGCTCCGTTGAGGATCTCGATGCTGAGGCACAGCCTCACAGCATTCACGATGCAGTCTGCTCGGAAAGGGGTTGCACCCAGGCGGGTGAGTTCCCTCAACTCCTCCGCGACTGCGCGATCAAGGTGGTTCATAGTATCTCCGTTGTCACTGGAAAGGCTCCAGCCCGGAAGGGAGGCTCGCTCCCCTCGAGGCTTCAGTCTTCGGCGGCATCCTGCTCAAATTGTATTACCTCGGCCTCAAGATCATGGAGGATCTCGTCCGACAGCATTTCGACCAGATCGACGGGCACTTCCTGGCCATTGACCAGGAGATACACCCCACCGATCTCGACGGAGGCTTCATACGGAGGATCATCCCACGTGCCGGACTGCCCCGGCTCGAAGGTGTAATACACCACAACATCGGCATCGCGAATGGTGGTCAGCATTTTGGGTTCGGTTACTGCCATGAGGATTCTCCTGTTCATTTGGTTATACGCAGGCGGGCCGCGATCTCATTGGCCTCGCGGATCTCGGCCCGCAGCTTGTTCAGACGCTTTTCGGTCGACGCCTTGGGGGTGGCAGGGCGATCGAAGGGCTGCCCGCCGCGATGCCGCGGCTCGCACTCTTCACAGCGCTCCTTTCGGGTGAACTGCCGATCATCCTGGCCCGTGAGGAACCAAAATAGACGGCCACCGGACTCGACCGAGTCCACAACATGATACTGCTTGAGGGAGTGCAGGGCTGCCGTAATCTGGTTCGACGAACCCTTGGTCTTGGCCATGATCTCCGGCAGGCCGAGGAAGTCATCCGCCCGGGCCAGAGCCTCGACGGTGAGCGAAGTCCACGTGGGACGGGGAAGGCCCGAGGGCTTGCGGCGGGTCATAGCAAGTCCTCCAGGGTAATGACTCGGTTTGCTCGCTTGAGGGCCAGGGTCTGCAATCGTTCCCAGGGAAAGAGGTCCGTAGCCTTGGCGTGCAGGATCTCCCGATAGTGAACATGTGTGCGGATCAAGGCTTTCCAATCCTCCACGGTCAGGGCCTCGGCGGGCACCCTGCATGAAATCATCACAGTAATCAGAACACTATCGATCACTTCACCACCCACCCTTTCCCCGTCCGCTCGATCTCGGCGAACTTCGACCTCTTCGGGTGATTCGTCACCACGCCCCGGAAGCCCATCGACAGGGCCTTCGCGGGCTTCTTCCACGGATTCACAAACGACGGGTCTGTGAGCATCACCTCACCCTTGTCCAGGGCCTCTTTCAGCGCAGCCTTCGAGGTGAAGACGGCGGGATCGACAATGAGTGTCACTATGGTATCTCCTACTATCAACCTCCCGGGATGTCCGGGCCCATTTCGCGCTTGCGAACCCCTATTATACGGCGGCGGGCGAAGAAGTCAACTAAAACTGATGGGGGAAAACCGGGTGAAACCCGGGGGAAACCGTCCCGCAAAACCCCCCACGGGTAATATCACCCTGACTCTACCCCAGCACCACCCTGACTCTACCCCCCATTGGCCGTTTCGGCCACCCCCCGTTTTCCCAGAATTATCCTCCCCAAGAATTCCGTCCCCTTGGATTCCCTGGCCTCTCTCTTTATCTTAAATTTTTTATATATAAAAATAGGGAGAATAATAAGAGGAAGGGTGGGGGGGTCCGAAAAATCGACATGTGGGGGACTTCTGGGGTAGAGCTGGGGTGAAGTCATGGTGATAAACACCCATGGGGGTATTTGTGTACCGTTTTTCACCCCCACTTTTGCCCTATCAGACCACGGCCCCGGGTTCGGCCACATGGAAGCGACCCCCTCTCGACCAAAAAATCAGGCCAGACTGGGGAATTCAGGCCTTATTCCCGGGGAGGCCCGGCCCGAATTTTCCCGTGGCAGAAGCAGGAACAGGGCCCGGAGGCCCTGGTTCGTTCCCGGCGGGTTAGCCCCGGAGGTTTTGGATCATCGCCATGATGGCGGGATCATTCGTTACCTGATACATCTTCTCCAACGCCGCCAGGGCATTAGCCTTGGCCTTGTCCTCGTCGACCGGCGCGGAAACCCAGCCACCATCGCGCAGGGTCTCGATCCCCCGGCGGATGAATTCGACGCGATCGTCGCCTTCGAGTTTGTTGGACGAATCCAACAGGTTTTGCGTATACCCATGGATTGCCGCCTTTGCGATGGCAGGCGGAATGTCCGCATCGGGTGCGATATCCGCCAGCCGAAGGGTGCCAATCCGGCCGGCAGCCGCATTCTCTTCTCGTGCATCGTAGAACGTGACCTGACCGGAAATTGCCCGATCCGCGCGCACCAGCTGGGTGCCCCGTGTTGCTTTTGCCATTTTCACTATCTCCTAGTTACGCCAGTCGCCCCATGCGACCAACATGCATAGTATATGGGATCTCCCGCCCGAACGTCAACCCCTAATTCTGGCCACCCGACGAACGGTAGTTATCCCCAGGCTGTGCATATCCCGCCGCCCTATCCCCTGTCCTGTGCATAACCCCGCCGTGCGATGTAAGCCCTCACTCTCCCGCCGGGATACCCGCATACCCCACTGGGACATAGGGCCATGCATGTAAGCGCTCACACACCTGCAGGTTAGTAAGCCCTCACACATTCCCTGCGATGTAAGCCCTCACTATCATCTCCCCATTCCCGACTGGGGTATGTGCCCATTCGTAACCTTAACACGAATCATTCGCATTCAGGGGCCCCCTTCCGCAGTTAGCACTCACTTCGCCTCCCCGGGGGGTCTGGCGGCAGCCCCCGGGTAAGGCTGTGGCTAGACTGTGGCTGATGCACCTGTGGTAGGGGGAGGTCTTGGAAATAATTCTCCCCAAAAATCCCATAATTATTGTCCCCATTGATGCCTACGGCATCTGCACCTTCCCGCTCCCCAGGGCCTTGCCCGCCGGGCGAGCCTCCCCCATTCTCGCACGTATGAGCAACGAACAGACCCTCCCACTCGCCGAGACCTCGTCCGAAGTCATCGTTGTGCCGAATCCAGCCCCCGAGCCCGCCCCGCCGCCGAAGCGGATCTCCGGGATGCGAGGAATCACCTACGATGCGATCATCGACTTTGTTCTCTCCAACCCGCGGGCGACGAGGAAAGAGATCGCCACCGCCTTCGGCTATAAGTCGGAGCAGTCCATCACCATCCTCATCAACTCGGACGCATTCCAGGCCCGCCTGCACGCCCGCCGAGAAGACCTGATCGACCCCCTCATCCTCGGGAATGTCCAGGACCGGATCAAGGGTCTCGCGGACAAGTCCATCGCGATTCTGGAACAGAAGCTCGAAGGCTCCGCCGATGGAAATTTCGCCCTCAAAGTCCTCGAGGTCACGCAGAAAAGCCAGGATTACGGCGCCAAACCTCCCGGCGTCAACGCCCAGTTCGTCGTCAATCTCCCAGGGCCCGCCTCCTCCTCGGACGAGTGGATGCGGAAGTTCGCTCCCGCCGACGCGCCCATTCTCCGTCCGGACCCTTCCAACCTCCCCTCGGAATGACTCAAGACTACTCCGCCCCCTTTCTCGGCCTGCCGAACGAATCCCGCCGGGCAGATAAAGCTCGCGCCAAGCGTGCAGTGCCTTACCAAAACACATGGCTGGATGACTTTCTCCAAGGGATGTTTGGGAAGGAAGAGGCTTCGGGGAGTGTATTTGACTCTGATCGCGAAGCCAAAGTCAAGGCCAACAATGCCGGGCAAATGCTCGGAATTGCTACCGACGTCGCGGGGCCTGCGAAGGCTGTGGCTCTTGGGGCCCTCCCGGCCTTGGGCGGCATCATCGGCGGGCCACTCGCAAAGTCTGCCCTCGTCACCCCCAAGGCCGTTGCCCGGGCAGAGGAAATTCTGACCAAGCAGGGCTCGCCCGGGTTTGCCTTGCAAGAGACCGGCCTTGTGCACACTCCACTGCCGGACGGCAAGCGTGCCTGGGGGCCTCAGATCTACGACGGGAATGTGACAATCAACCAGGAAGCCCTGCAAAACCTCCAGCCGTTTTATCGAGTCAAAAGCACCCCGTTGCCGGACCTGCTTGATCATCCTGACCTGTACAAGGCCTATCCTCACTTGAAAGATATCAAGGTGGATCGTGTGCATGGCATGGATCAACTGGCGGGCATCCAGGGTTCTTACAACAGCCGCAATAACAAGGTCAGTTTGACCCAGGTCAATGAGCACATGCCGCCGGAGACTGTTCCGACGCAACTTCGAGACAAAACGGGGATTCTGCTCCATGAACTTCAGCACGGGGTGCAGGACTTTGAGGGCTGGCCTCGAGGCGGAAACACGGCAGAATTTGCTCTCCGCTCGACTCGAAACGCCTCCAAAATTTTAAAAAAGCAACAAGACGAATTTAGGGACATTCTCACGGGCTTCCAGGGCGAACCTCTCAAGATCAACCCTAAGCTCATGATTATCAGTG
>ERZ650310.616-NODE-616-length-10576-cov-6.254539_pt1 | contig 10576 bp, 9 predicted proteins | sample MGYA00376246_ERZ650310 | MGnify/ENA primary metagenome ERZ650310 (study PRJEB26733, sample SAMN07839286) | wastewater metagenome | biome: small river; feature: stream; material: water | place: USA: North Carolina | collected 2016-03-01 ...
ACGAGATCGCTGATCGTGACTGGAGTTCAGACGTGTGCTCTTCCGATCTGCTGAAGGTAACCCATAATGGCAAACGCAACAGGCACTGCAGAAATCAACTTCGGGGCATTCCCCGGGTCAAATGATGCAAGTGTGGCTGTGACTGGCCAGGCAACTATCAGCGCGACAAGCAAGGCAGAAGCGTTCGTGATGGCGGATGATACGTCGACTGACGGTCACACAGCCAATGATCATAGGTATTTCAACTTGTTTGCGAGGTTGGCCTGCGGCACACCCACTGCAGGTACTGGATTTACTATTTACGCCACATCGCAGCAAAAGCTGCAAGGCAAATTTGCCCTTCGTTGGGTTTGGAGCGATTAAATGCCATTGGATTCAAGAATCGTCGGCTCTGTTACCGGGTATGGTGCGGAGGTTGATGTCAACAACAACGCCAAGGTCAATCTACCCACAACAGTTAACCAAGCGGGTTACGCAGCGCTAGCTGCTGAGTCTGACCCCGGCACGGTCACTGGCACACGAGAGGTTCGCAAGGCACTTATCTCTGCCGAAGGTCGCCAACTGGTCGGTGCTCCTGCTCTACTAATGAGCAAGACATTCCCAGGTACAGCGGTAAACACCGGCTACTGGCACCAGATCGCAACGACCCAAACTGTGGCAGTGGCGTCCGGCCTGCTTACCCTGAATAGCGGTAACGTGACTACGCTATCCACCGGTTCTGGTAACCAGAGCGCTCAGCCTGTACCCATCAATATGGGCGGCGTTACGGTAGCGGAGATCGACGGCTACCCTACCAATACACCACTGACAAACAACGTCACCGAGTGGGGTGCATTCAACTACACCACGTTCAACGGTGCTATCACTGACGGCGCATTGTTCCGCTTTAACTCTTCCGGTGAGTTTCGCTGCGTGCTGGTGACTAACAGCGTAGAGTTGCAATCTGCATCACTGACCGCTGCAACACTGGCACCAGTCAACACGATTAAGAACTACTTTATCCGCATCTCGGATGAAGGGGCCGAGTTCCTGATTGACGGCGTTCGGGTGGCAAACCTTGTGCGCCCATCTACAGCAGGCAGCTCCCTGCTGAACACTGCGCTTTATATCTCTCAGCGCACCTACACACTGGCCACTGCCCCGGCGAGCGCATCGCAGTTCAAGGTAGGACATGTTGCCGCTTGGATGGAAGAGGAAGCCCAGAACCGCAACTACACCATGAGCATGACCGGCCAGGGTGGTCACAGCTCCTACACGCAGGACGGAACGGCGGCGGGTATCACTGCTCTGTACACCAACAACACAGCCCCCACTGCTGCTGTACCAACTAACACCACGGCGGCGCTTGGTACAGGTTTGGGCGGTCACTTCACGGCTACTGCCACGGCGGCGGTTAACACCGACCTGATTATCAGCAGCTACCAGAACCCGGCCAACGGTGCAGCTGTAACTGGCAAGACGCTTTATCTACGTGGATGCTGGCTGGACACCTACGTTCAAACTGCCCTCACGGGTGGTGGTATGAATATCGTGTGGTACCTGTCCATTGGTAGCACGGCGGTATCTGAGGCTACGACCGAGAGCGCGACAACCAAGATTCGACGTGTCATCCCATTGGGTGTGCAGACCTTCGCTGCCGCAGCCGCTGCGCTGGTAACTGGTGCTCGTATTCAAGTGCCACTGACTGACGTTCCGATTTTCCCCGGTGAGTTTGTGAAGGTGTGCTGCCGCTATGTGGGCACTGCGGCAACTGCTGGTGCTTTCGGGCACTTGATCGGCTTCGACGGCTTCAACGAGTAATCTAAATGTCCCTGCTGCTTGCGCTAGTAGGCGGCGGCGGAGGACCGGCCACCTATACCCAGACCGTTGCGCTGACCCTGGATGGGGTAGGCGTAGCGGTAGCGCAAACCGCACAGCACGACCAGGCGAGCAGCATAGCACTGGCGGACCTGACGCTGGCTGCAGTCCAAACTGCGCAGCACGCGCAGAGCGCAACGCTCATCTTAGGTGACGTCTCTGCCAGCGTAGCTCAAACAGCTAATCACCCGCAGGCCCTTGCCGTTACGCTGGACGATGCTACTGCTTTTGTAGCACAATCGAACACCGGACCTGGAAGCAACACCTGGTCTCAGACGTTCACACTGACGCTCGACGACGCAGCGGTGGCCGCAAGCCAGGTCAGTGCGCACGCCCAGTCGGCAACGCTCACTTTAGGTGACGTCAGCGCGACTGCAAGTCAGACAGCAAACCGCGCGCAGGCCCTCGCCGTTACTCTAGCTGATGCTACCGTTTCCATAGCACAGGCAAACGGAGTTGCAACCTACGACCAGGCGTTTGCGCTGATACTTGACGACATCGTGGCGAGCGTGCAGCAGGTTGCACCGCCAGAGCCAGGTGCGACAATCGGGTCTACCGGCGGTGGACTGCAACGCCAGATACGCCAACAGAACGAGGACATCATCGCCCTGGTTCTTTCACTGATACATAGCGAGGTAATCTAATGGGCACGCTCACAGGCTGTATGGCCAAAGCAGGAAAGCTGCTTAACTCCAAGGATCGAGAAGCCATCCTTCAGCACGCTGCTGACTTCCGCGCCAAGGGCATGGAGCCCCAGGCGGCTGCCGTGGCGGCGGTGGATCGGCACATCTCCGACACAAAGAACGTGCCAGAGCGGCGCACGCTGGGTAGCGTCAACACGCTTATCGCAGCGGCCAAGCAGTTCGCGGATGGGCTTATTGCGAACCGCAAGGTGCGCGACCTGAAGCCAGGAGCGCATGCCTCTGCCGAGGCACGGGCGGCACGCAATGCAGAGAAGGCAATCGCCAAGGGTGACACCCAGGCAGCCATCATTGCCAAGCGCGACCAGCTGCTGCAGTTCTACGCAGCCAAGGCCACTACCGATGCGCAAGAAGAGATTGGCAAGAAGGTAGACGCTATCAAAAAGATAGCTGCAAGCGACAGCCTGCCGGTCGAATACAAGGACCAGATAGAGAAACTGCTGGAGCGAGTGGACCTGAAGGAACGCACGCTGCGTGAACTCGACAAGCGCGCCAAGCTGGCCGACTGGCTGGACGCCCAAGCCGAGATGGGCCTGGACCCTGAAGTGCCGGACTACCTGAAGGAAGACAGCCAGCTCACCAACTACAAGGACATGACTGTCGAGGAGTTCCGTGGGCTCTACGACACGATCAAGCAGATCGAGCACCTGGGCCGCCTCAAGAACAAACTGCTGACAGCCAAGGACCAGCGCGAGTTCGACGCCGCCAAGGAAGAGATTGCAAGCAGCATCGTCACCCTAGCTGGTGAACGCAAGGCCAACCCAAGGACCGCAACCACCAAGGGTGGGCGCTGGCTCCAGGCGGTAAAGGACTTTGGTAGCGCCCACATCAAGGCCGCCACCTGGGCTCGCGTATTCGACGGAGGCAAGGACGGCGGCAAGGTGTGGGAATACTTTGTGCGTGCTGCCAACGAGAAGGCAGGCTGGGAAACCACCAAGCGCGCAGAGGCGACAGAGAAGCTGACCGACATCCTGCACCCGTGGCTGGCCAAGGGCGACCTGGGAAAGCAAACCTTCTTCCCATCAGTCAACCGAAGCCTGACGCGCCAAGAGGTACTGGCCATCGCACTGAACACCGGCAACGAGTCCAACCTGCAACGACTGCTGGGTGGAGAGGGCTGGACCCAGCAACAGCTGGAGCCGGTGCTCAGCACCCTGGACTCTACCGAGTGGTCCGTGGTCCAAGGCGTTTGGGATCACATGGAAAGCTACTGGGAAGCCATCGAAGCCAAGAACCTGCGGGTGTACGGCAAGCGGCTCAACAAGGTGGAGATTGGCTCGGACATCGCCACCAAGCACGGCCTGCGCGGCGGGTACTACCCCGTCAAGTACGACCCCCGCGCCAGCATACGGGCGGAGGAGCATGCGGACGCGGAAGGCGCACGACGCCAGCTCAAAGGTGCGTACAACGCCGCTACCACGCGCCGGTCATTCACGAAGGCGCGTGCCGACGAGGTGAACGGGCGCCCACTGCTGTACAACCTGAGCGGCCTGTACTCCGGTGTCAATGACGTGATCCACGACCTGGCCTGGCACGAGTGGCTTATCGACACCAACCGCCTGCTGAAGTCAACGGCTATCGACACTGCCATTCGTGAACACTACGGAGACGCTGCTGCACGCCAGCTCAAGACCTGGCGCGATGCGATTGCCGAGGGGGATACCGGAACCCAGGAGGCCATGGACAGCGCCCTGAGCTGGTTGCGCCAGTCGGTGAGCGTTGCGGGCCTGGGGTACAACGTGGTGTCTGCTGCGATGCAGCCTATCGGGTTGACCAACTCGATCAGCCGGGTGGGCATGAAGTGGGTGTCAAAGGGCGTTGCTGCCTACGCTGCGCACCCAGTACAGCAAACCCAGGAGGCACGCGAGAAGTCGGTGTTCATGGCCAACCGCGCACGTACCCAGTTCCGTGACCTCAACGAGCTGCGCAACCGCGTGCAGGGCGAGGACACGGTAATGAACGGCGTGCGCAAGAACGCCTACTTCCTGATGATGCAGGCCCAAAGCATGGTGGACGTACCAACCTGGCATGGTGCCTACGAGAAGGCCATCAGTGAAGGCAACGACGAAGTGCGCGCCGTCGACCTGGCAGACCAGGCGGTCATAGACTCCCAAGGTGGAGGTGAGACCAAGGATCTGTCGGCTATTGAGCGTGGCGGCCCTGCGCAAAAGCTGTTCACCAGCTTCTACAGCTTTATGAACACGGTAGCCAATATGGGTTACGCCAGTGCTCGCACAGGTGACACAGCGCAGAAGGCTATGTCCATCCTGCTGCTGGGCGTGCTGCCTGCCATCCTTCCGGCGCTACTGAAGGACGCCATGACCCCTGGCGGATCGGACGACGACTGGAAAGCGCTGATGCGCAAACTGCTGGGCGAGCAGCTGTCCTACCTGATGGGCATGATGGTGGTGTCACGGGAATTTGCCGAGGCAGGCAAGACAGTTACCGGAACGACAGACCACCCGCGCGACTACTCTGGCCCTGCCGGTGTTCGCATGGTGGCTGACGCAGGAACGTTTGCCAAGCAGCTCTACCAGGGCGAGCTGGACGATGCCTTCCGCAAGGCGGCCATCAACTTGGCAGGCGACCTGGCTGGTCTTCCTTCGGCCCAGCTCAACCGAAGTATCACCGGAACCAAGGCCCTGCTGGACGGCAAGACCAACAACCCGATGGCAGTCCTGATGGGCTACCAGGAACCGAAGTGAGTGTGCTTAAAAGCACGCTCGCTTTGGACAATACGATGTAACCAGGACCACCGCCATGACCGTACCTTCGACAACCCGAAAAGCTGGACCGTACACCGGCAACGGCGTCCAGACTGTCTACCCGTTTTCGTTCAAGGTCTTCGCCGCCACCGACATCAAGGTCGTGCAGGCGGATCTGGCAGGGGTGGAAACCACACTGAGTTCAGGCTACACCGTCAGCGTCAACAGCGACCAGGTGGCTAGCCCGGGCGGCAACGTCACCATGACGACGGCCCCAGCCACAGGCTACAAGCTGTCAGTGTTGGGCAACCTGCCCTACGACCAGACTCTGGCCATTCCTGGTGGCGGCAACTTCAACCCTGTAGCCGTCGAGAACGCACTCGACCGCATAGTGGAGCAGCTGCAGCAGGTCGCCGAGGCAGGCAGCCGGGCTCTCGCTTTGCCAGCCTCGGCAACCGCGAGCGGCACATTGCCAGCGCCGGTGGCCAACAAGTTGCTTGGCTGGGACTCCCTGGGTGCAGCACTGCAGAACATCGACGCAACAACATTGGCCACTATCGTTGCCTTTGGTACAGCCAACGCAGACATCTTCACCGGCACCGGAGCACAGACGGTTTTCACGTTGAGCGCCAACCCCGGCGCCCAGGCTAACCTGGACGTGTCCGTCGGTGGCGTGACGCAGTACCCAGGCCTAGACTACACCTGGTCCGGCGGAACGACAGTTACCTTTGCAGTAGCACCTCCGAACGGAGTCAAGGTATTGCTGCGCTACTTCCAGGGGCTGCCGCAAGGCACCACGGATAGCGCCGCGTCGACCTACACCCCGGCCGGCACTGGCGCTGTGCAGACTTTGGTGCAGACCAAGCTGCGCGAGCGTGTGAGCGTCAAAGACTTTGGAGCCAAGGGCGACGGCGTCACTGACGACAGTGCAGCGTTTCAAAGCGGGCTGAATTGGTGTTTCGCGCGCGGCCTGGAACTTGAGGTTCCTGCTGGCGGAATCTACCTCATAGGCACTGGCCTCACGATTACGTACGACGGATCTGGAACGCAAGCGCTGCGAATTCGCGGTGCATGCGGCACAAATTACAACGCTAACGGCACGGGCGCCGTTATCAAATTCACACATGCCACTGCAGACTGCATCACTATTGGTGGGGTCGGCCCTGTGATGGTAGACATTGAGGGCGTTTCGTTCCGCGGTACGGGAACCGGCTGTTGCGTGAGCGGGACCAACGTGTGGATGATAAACGTCCAGCGCAACACGTTTTATGGCATGGGCTACGGCATCAAGCTCAAAGCGTCTACGTCAGCACAAGCGTTTGCGGGCGATGTGAGGATTGAAAACAACCGTTTTGAGGCGTTGCAGACAGCCCATATCCTGCTGACGGGTGACAACGGGCTGGGGCAGATCAACGTGGTTTCGATTCAGAAAAACAATTTCTTGGACGGTGCCACGCATATCAGCAGCAACTGGGGCGGCAACCAGGCGTATCTGCACAACATCATCATTAAAGAAAACGATTTTGAAAACTGGTCGGTCAACGCTATCGCTTTCGACCGTGGCGCGCAGAACGTCACCATCCAAAACAATTACTTTGAGCGGGGCGGTTCCTCGTTCACCGCAAACTGGATCAATTTCTCCACGGGCGGCTATAGCTCCCTGGCGGTTCTTGACAACTCATTCGTTGGTACGTTGAACGCTGCTAGCCAAACTTTTTGCTATGTAGTCAACACCAACGGTTTCAAGTTCTTAGGAAACCAAGCCGCTAACGGCGGTCTTACCGACCGTTTCAGCACCGACATCGTAGTTAGCACGGGGGTCGATGCTGAACCTTGTTTTACGCAATACGGGGCCGGCACGACGCCATACCCGGCGCGCGTGATGAACTATGTAATAAACAGCAGGGTCAACGAAACGTGGATGCAGGCCATGCCCACGGGTTCTGGGAAGTGGGTCGGCATCAGTTCGGGGGACGGTTACCCTGGGGGTACGGTCGCCACGCTGAACATTAACCAGATCAGCAAGACCAACGGCATGGTGTCCGTTGTCAGCAAATCCACTATTGCCACAAAATCCGGCGCTGGAACAAGCCTTCTGTTGGGCGCGCTTCCCTACGCAAACGCAGGTGGGGAATTATGGTTTCCCGTATACACCACCAACGTCACCGGCACCGGCCCCTTTCACGGCATTCTGCCGAACGGCTCTACGGTCGCCACGGTGTACGACGCCAACAATGCCGCCGTCAACTATCAAACAGCGTGCTCAGTTGGGTCCGTGGTCGTGGCGAACTTCAGCTACCCAACGCAAAACTGATCTTCAACTTGCAACCAATACGAACCGCCATGACTAACGATCAAATCGACCGCCGAGACTACGGCCGACTGGAAGCGCAAGTGGCGCAGCTCACCGTGGACGTGCACGCCCTGAAGGAAACCGTGGAGACGATGCGCGACATGATGCAGCAGGCCAAGGGCGGCTGGCGTACGCTGATGTTCCTGTCAGGTGTAGCTGGCTCCATTGGGGCAGGGCTGTCTTGGATCGTAAGCCACATCAAATTCTCGTAGGAGGCACCATGTTCACCGCACTTTTCTCCTTCCTTGGCGGCAACGTTTTCCGCATGATCTTTGGCGAGGTCGTGAGCTTCTTCAACAAGCAGCAGGAGCACGCGCAGGAGATCGAGCGCGTGAAGCTCCAGGCTGAGGCTGAGGCCGCCCAGCACGGGCGCAACATGGAGGCGATCAAGACCCAGGCCGAGCTCGGCGTCAAGACCATCCAGGTGCAGGCGGAAGCGGACATCGGCAAGCTGGAGATGGAAGGCTGGCTGGAAGCCGTCAAGGCTACAGCCACAAAGACCGGAGTGCTTTGGGTCGACGCCTGGAATGCAACGATCCGTCCTGGTGTGGCCACCTGGTCCGTCATCATGCTGACCTTGGCTGAGATTGGTGCTATCCACGCGCTCAGCGAAAACGTGACGGCGATCAGCAGCTGCGCGCTGGGCATCTACCTGGCCGAACGAAACCTAATGAAGCGGGGCAAGTAGTGGACACCCTGGCCATCACGCTTGCGCTGATCCGCAGGTTTGAGGGCCTGTACCTATCCCCCTACCTGTGCTCCGCTGGCGTGCCCACGATAGGCTACGGCGCGACTTTCTATGAGGATGGCACCAGGGTATCCCTGCACGACGCGGCGATCACCAGGGAAGGCGCAGAGGCCTTGCTGCTGTGGCATGTGCAGGCGGTCTTCCTGCCTGCTGTACTCAAGCTGTGTCCATCCCTAATCCACGAAACGCCAGGTCGCATCGCTGCGATCCTGGACTTCACGTTTAATCTAGGCTCGGGCAACCTGAAGGTCAGCACTCTGCGCAAGCGCGTCAACGCCGGAGACTGGGACTCTGTTCCGACAGAGCTACGAAAGTGGGTGAGGGCGGGTGGCCTTGTACTTCGAGGCTTGACCCTGCGCCGAGAGGCTGAAGTTGCGCAGCTATAGCTTGGCGCCAGGCGGTGTGCAGCGCTTTGTTGTTTTCACGCAACACTAGGTTTTCGTCTGCTGCCTCCCTGGCAAACTGCTCTAAAGTACTGCGATCCCAAGTAGTGAAGTCTGTGGCCATCACAGTTTCTCCCACTTAAATCCCGCGTGGCTTTTCAACGCTCCCGTGAAGGCCGCCCACACCCGGTCCCTGCGCGCTCCTGGGGTGGCTAGGCAGGCCGCAGCGATAGTGCTAAACACTCTGCGCTTTCCATCTTTGCCGACCCGAACCACGCTTTGCGCTCGCGGGTGCGCCGCACCTTTTCGGTTGGTCATGTCCACTAGCCCGTTAGCGTAGGCGTGCTTTGTGTTCTCCGCATGCGAGCACCACGCCAGGTTGGTCGCTGCGTTGTTTCTTTTCTTTCCATCCAAGTGGTTTACCAGGTTTTGTCCATCTGGTGGGGGTCCGTTGAACGCTAGGCAAACAAGTCTGTGCGCTTTCTCTGAGCGGAACAACCCGTTGCGGCGCAAGGTGTACGTCAAGTACCCGCGGCCGTCCATCACTCCTGCAAGCACGTAGCCCACACGGGTCCCTTGTGAGGCCTTTACCCGACGCACTTTTCCGGTGCGGCTAACTTGGTAGATACCTTCGTATCCTGGGCAGTCCGCCCATATCCTATTTACCACGTTTCATGTACTCCATTAAACTTTCTTGGACAGAGCGCTTGCCTTCTCTCCTAGACATAACGACTTCATCAAGAGTGTCCCTTGCTACTATGTAGTGGATGAACACCCCCGCAGTTTTACCTGCCTGATACTGGCGCATAGGCCCTATGCGCTCCACAATTTGATCTGCATATTCTAAGTTCCAGTCTTGGGCGAAGAAGCATATCTGGTTACAGTGGTCTTGCAATCCGTCGACGCCATGACCAATGCTGGCCGGGTGGCCAAGCCACACCTTGCCCTTACCGGCTTTGGCATCCGCCATGTGGTCGTCGCGGCTCAGGTCCAGCGCATCAGGGAACGCCTTAAGCAAGCGCGCCAGGTCGCTCTTGAACTGGTAGGCCACCAGGATCGGGTCGTCGCCGGTCTCCTCGACCAGCTCCGTAAGCGCTTCTATCTTTCCGAAGTCGCACTCCACAAACGCGCCTTTGCCGTAGCGCTCTGGGTCCAGATACACCGCGCCGTTGGCCAGCTGCAAGCACTTGTTGGTAAGCCCAGCAGCGTTGAACACCTCAACGTCCATGCCCTCGAACTGCGCGAAGAGTTCCTTCTCTAGCTCTCGGTATTTGACCTTGGCACTGGTGCTCAACTCCACCTCGATCACGTTGACAATGGGCTCCTGCAAGTCGAACCAGTCCTTGGGGTCCAGCGACATGCAAATGTCCGCCAGGCGTTCGTGTATCTGCTCGCTGGCGAACGGCTGGATCACCGGCACGATACCTGGCTTGTGGCTGATGGCGTCGATGATCCGCTTGTACGCGAACCACCGCTCCTCGAACGATGCGTAGCTGCGACCCAGACGTTGCCCTTGGTCCAGGAACCACATCTGCCCCCACAAGTCTTTCAGTCCATTGGGGCTGGGCGTTCCGACCAGCTCAATGAACTCTTTGACGTGGACATGTGCGAACTTGGCTAGGGCCTGGGCGCGCACGCTACCTTGCTTGAGGCGAAAGCTCTTGAGCCTGGTTGCCTCGTCTGCCACCACTCTGCGAAACGGCCACTTGCGACCCTTCTCCGAGAAGTAGTCGCACAGCCAGTTCAGCTGCTCGTAGTTGGTGGTGTACACCGGGGCGTCCACCTTCAGCGCAGCGATACGTGTAGCGGTATCCCCAACGATAGGCACG
>ERZ650310.617-NODE-617-length-10558-cov-13.316671_pt1 | contig 10558 bp, 14 predicted proteins | sample MGYA00376246_ERZ650310 | MGnify/ENA primary metagenome ERZ650310 (study PRJEB26733, sample SAMN07839286) | wastewater metagenome | biome: small river; feature: stream; material: water | place: USA: North Carolina | collected 2016-03-01 ...
GTTTGCATCGCCAGCGGCCCGAGCCTGACGGCGGCGGATTGCGAACTGGTGCGCTCGAGCGGCCACCCGGCCATTGTCACGAACACGACGTTCAAGCTCTGCCCGTGGGCCGAGGTGCTGTTCGCCTTCGACGCCAAGTGGTGGCAGCACTACCACGCCGAGGTGAAAGCGAACTTCAAGGGCGCGTGCCTCACCTACTGCGCGGGCCGGCGCTTCGAGGGTGTCGAAACCATGCACAAGCAAGAGGCGTGGTTCCGGCACTTCCACAACTCCGGGGCGTCGGCGGTGTCGCTGGCGATCTGCGGGGGCGCGGCAAAGGTCGTGATGCTTGGCTTCGACTGCCAGAAGACCGGCGGCAAGGCGCATTGGCACGGCGACCACCCGGCAACGATGGGCAACGCGCGGTCCATCGGCAACTGGCCGACGCAGTTCAAGAACCTCGCGCGCTACGCCGAGAGCAAGAAGGCCAACGTCATCAACGCATCGCGCGAGACGGCGCTGAAGTGCTTTCCGCGGGCGCCTCTGGAGTCGGTCCTTTGAAGTCGATCCGCTGCGGGCGCGGCCTGGGCGACTCGCTGTACCTGCAGGCTGTCGTCCGCCTGATGCTGGCGAAGAACACAGCGATCAGTTTCAAGGTCAAGTCGGACTACCCGGACGTTTTCAGCCAGCTCGGCAACCGGGTCAGCGTGGTGCCATTCGACCGGAACGTCGACATCACCGCGCACTACAGCGTGCGCAAGGGCGTGCCAGGCACGACGCAGTGGCAAGACTGCTGCATCGCCGCCGGCATCAGCCGCGACTCTGAAATGCACATCGACTGGCGCGCGACGAACACGGCGCTGGTGGAACAGATCAAGGCGCCCGGAAAGCCCATCGTCGTGGTGCAGATGCCGCGCCCGCCGATGGGGCGAACGGATGGATTCGGCGCGAGCCTGCTGCCGGACTGCTCTGCGATCCAGCGGCTGATCCGGGAGGCAAAGACAACGCACACCGTCGTGCAGATCGGCGCCGGCAAGAACATCTACACCTTCGACGGCATCGACTTCGACCTGTCGAATCGGACCACGGTTGCGGATGCGCTCGACGTGGCATCGGTGGCGGATCGCTTCCTGGGCTACTGCTCGTTTCTGGTGCCGATGGCCGAATCGTTCTCGCGGCCGGCGCTGTTCGTGTGGTCGCATCGAGGCCTGCGCGACCCGCAGCCGTTCGTCCGGCGGATCACGCCGCAGAAGGTGCTGCACAAGCCGACATCGCGCTTCGTGATGGACAACGCGACCGAGGCGCAACTGTTGGAGGCGTGGCATGCGCTTCGTTGACCGGCAGCACCTTCGGGGCGTCTTTGCAGGCAAGTCGGTCGCCATCGTCGGCAGCGGGCCGGGCGTGCTTGGCAACGAGCCAGGGTTCGTTGACTCGCACGATGTCGTGGTCCGGGTGAACAACTACAAGACCGGCACCGAGGCGGGTTTCGGGACGGACGTGTTCTACAGCTTCTTCGGTGCGTCGATCAAAAAGAGCGCGGCCGAACTGAAGCGCGACGGCGTGGCGCTGTGCATGTGCAAGTGCCCGAACGAACGATTCATCGAGTCCGAGTGGCATGTGCGGCGCGGCAAGGTGGCCGGCATCGACTTCCGGCGCATCTATGCCGCCCGGCGCGACTGGTGGTTCTGCGACACCTACATCCCGCCGGTCGGCGACTTCATGGCGCACTTCAACCTGCTGGGTCGCCACGTTCCGACAACCGGCTTCGCCGCGATCCTCGACGTGATGGCGCTTGGCCCGGCCAGCATCTATCTGACCGGCTTCGACTTCTTCGAGTCCCGCGTGCACAACGTCGATGAGCCGTGGCGGGCGAAGAACACGGACGACCCCATCGGGCATGTCCCGGAGCGCGAGCGCGATTGGCTGGCGGCGAACGCGGACGAGAGATTCAGCTTCGACAAGCGGCTTGCACACACCATCGGGAAAACGAATGCAGTTCTGGACCAGTGAAATCGAGAAGCAAGTCGGCGCCCGCGTTCAGACGGTCCTCGAAAGCCCCGAGCTTCTGAGCCTGCACGCCAAGTTCGGCGCCGAGGTGTTCCGCCGCTCAAGCGTGTTTCACGGCCTGGGTCGCGTCCTCGCTGAAAACAAGGTGCGCGGCGGTAGATGCTTCGAGGTCGGTACGTGGAACTGCCTCACCGCTGTGGTGCTGTCCAAGCACTTCGACGAGGTGGTGACGGTGGACATCGCGCACAACGACATCAAGCACGAAGTGCTGCGCCACCTCGGGATCACGAACGTCCGGTGCATCGACATCACCGACAACGACCAGAAGGCCAAGGTCGCGCGCAAGACGGACTTTGACTTCGCCTACCTCGACGGCGACCACGCGCACGACACCGAGCGCGATTTCGAGCTGGTGCAGCACTGCGGGCGCGTGCTGTTCCACGAGGTGTGGCCGTGGCAGCGGCCGGTCTGGAATCTGGTGCACACGCTGCCGGCGCACCAAGTCAAGCACAACGGCCAGGGGCTGGCGCTTTGGGACAGCAAACGATGATCTTCGACTACCGCGGCAAGACCTATCCGCAGTACCTTCGTGAAGGCAACGCCTGCCGATTCGTCACGCCGATTGCGCTGCAGTTCTGCCAGGGCAAGGGGCTGGATGTCGGCGCCGGCAAGTGGCCGCTGCCTGGCGCGCAGCCGGTGGAACTGAAGGACGGCGGCGACGCGATGGACCTGCCGGACGGCTCGTTCGACTTCGTGTTCTCGAGCCACTGCCTCGAACACCTCGTCAACCCGGTCGCGGCCATCGAGCACTGGAAGTCGCGCATTCGCCTGGACGGCGTGCTGTTCCTGTACCTGCCGCACCCGGACATGGAGTATTGGCGCCCGCAGAACTGCCGCAAGCACCTGCACGCCTGGGCGCCGGCAGACATGGCGCAGATCGTCCGCGACCTGGGGTTCGTCAACGTGATCCACAGCGAGCGTGACTTGGCCTGGGGCTTCTCAGTGGTGGGCTTCAATGGCTGATCTTGACCGCTTCATCGCCGCCATGCCCGCAGAGGCTGACGGCGACCTGATGCTCTGCCGCGAGAACGGCGTCGCGTATCAGGCCGACCGCTCGCACATCGTCAACTACGACGAGCAGTATTTCGACAAGTGCCGCAGCTACGAGGGCGCCGAGATTGCCAAGGCGATCAACGCAGGCCGGGCCGAGATGGTGAACCGGCATGTCGGCGGCGCGGCGGTGTGCGATGTCGGCATCGGGTCTGGCGAGTTCATCCGTTCGCGGCCGAACACCTTTGGCCTGGACGTGAACCCCGTCGCCATCGAGTGGCTCAAGCGCAATGACCTGTGGGCCGGGCACATGGCCGACTTCGGCGCGTTCACGTTCTGGGACGTGATCGAGCACGTCCCCGAGCCCGAGCAGTACCTGAAGCAGATCCGGCTGCACTCCAAGGTGTTTTTCAGCCTGCCGCTGTTCTACGGCCTGGGCGCGATCCGCACGAGCAAGCACTACCGACCGGGCGAGCACCTCCAATACTGGACCGAAGGCGGCTTCATCGACTGGATGGAACTGCACGGCTTCATGCTGCTCGAGCGCGACGACTTCGAGATTCGAGCTGGGCGTGAGTCGATCTACAGCTTCGCTTTCAAGCGCTACCGCTGGCCGGCATGAAGGTTGAAGTCAAAGTCTCCGGCCTTGACGGCGTGCTCGACACCCTCAAGAGCCTGCCGGCCGAAGTGGTCAGCAAGCGCGGAGGTCCTGTGCGCGCCGCTCTGCGCAAGGGCGCGGTCGTCATCCAGAAGCAGGAGAAGGCGAACCTTCAAGCGGTCACGGTCAACGCCGAAGACCCGGACAAGGCCGCGTCTACCGGCCTGCTGCTGAAGAACGTCGTCGTCACGCGCGGCAAGGCGCCGAGCAGTGGCAAGGGCGAACGCTACTTGGTGCGCGTCAAGCGCCGCGTGTACGCGCGCATCGGCAGCAAGCCGGTGACGACGCTCAAGACCGCGCAGCTTCTCGAGTACGGCAGCAGCCAGCAGCCCGCCGAGCCGTGGATTCGCCCTGCGTTCCAGGCCAAGGCCGAGGAAGCGATCAAGACCGTCGAGAGCGAACTCTTGCGAAGCATTGACCGCATCGTGAAGAAGCTCGCGGCCAAGAACAAGGGGCGCTGATGTTCCCGCCAGTTTTCCAGACGCTCAAGGCGTCACAGGCCGTCAAAGACATCGTAGGAACGAACCCGCCGCGCGTGTACCGGCACGGCATCGCGCCTCAGGACGTGACGCGGCCCTACGTGACGTGGTTCATCGTCACCGGGGCACCCGAGAACACCCTGAGCGAACTGCCGGCCGTGGACCGCGTGCAAGTGCAGATCGACTGCTGGCACCAGACCGACCAAGGCATCGAACTTCTGGCGCTCGCCGTGCGCGATGCGGTAGAGCCCTACGCCCACATGACCAACTACCCGATTGACCAGCGGGAACCCGAAACGCGCCTGTTCCGAATGGCGCTCGTGTTCGATTGGTTCGTGTCCCGCTGATCCGCCACTTTCCCCAAACCAAGCCCGCTGAATGCGGGCTTTTTCATTTCTGAAAGGCCATCATGACCACCGGAACCGTCAAGACCCAAGGCACCGAACTCTTTGTCATCGACGCATCGGTGACCGCGAGCGAGGAAGAACTCGTGAAGATGTCCTGCCCGACCGGCATCCAGGGCCTGGGCGGCCCGCGCGACCAGATCGAGGACACCTGCCTCGACACCACGGGCGACAAGACCTTCGTCGCCGGCCTCGGCAACCCGGGCCAAGTCTCCGTTCCCTTCAACCTGATCCCGCGCGACGGATCGCACCAGAACCTGTTCGCCTGGAAGCAGTCCGGCACGCTGATGAAGTGGCTGGTCTGCCTGAGCGAGTCGACCACGCCGCCGACCGCCGACACGGACGGCAACTTCAGCAAGCCGACCGACCGCACGACCATCGAGTTCTCGGCCTACGTGTCCGACGTGAACATCGACGTTGCGACGAACGAGATCGTTCGCGGCACGCTGACGCTGCAGCGCTCGGGTGACGTGACCTTCGTCGGCTACGTCCCGGCCTGAACATGATTAGCGACAAGTTCTTCATCGACGAGAAGATCGAGGAACGGCCCATCGAGATGGGCGACGGCACGTCCGAAACGCTCTGGTTCAAGCACCTGCCCAACACCGCTTTCGAGCGGTACGCGCTTTGGTGCAACTCGAGCGATGAGGACGTGGTGTCGAAGGCCGGGCCGCGCCTTCTCGTTCTCGGTGTGTGCCAGCCGGACGGAACGCCTGCTCTCACCCAGGAGCAGGCCGAGCGCATCAAGCGCCAGATCATGCTGCGCATCCTCGCCGCGCTGATGGAAGTCAACGGCTACGGCAAAGAGAAGAAGACCGACGCGGGAAAGCCCTAGCCGCCAAGGGCGAGCGGTGGCTGTGGCACGTCCTCGCTCTAGCCCTTGGCGGGCGCACCGTCACCGAGTGGAAGGGCCTCATGTCGCGGGACGAGTTCCTCGCATGGGCTGACTTCTATCGGCTGTACCCGTTCGACGACTTCCACCGCTACCACCGACCGGCCGCGCTTATCTCTGCTGCGTCCGGCGGCGGGTCCGTGCTCGACCGCCTCGAATGGCTGCAGCCAGAGCCGAAGGTTGAGGGCTACACGGATGCCGACCTGAACACCCTGAAGGCGTTTGGCTTCAAACCGCCAGTGAAGGACTGAGATGCCGGCTGGATCAATCGTTGTCGACCTGTTGATGCGAACCGGGTCGTTCGAGACGGACACCGCGCGAGCCGAGAAGTCGCTCGCCAAGTTCAAGAAGGAGGCTGTCGAAACCGCCAAGCAGGCGGGCGCGGTTCTCGGGACTGCTGCGGTGGCTGTCGGCGGCGCGCTGGTGCTGATGACAAAACAGGCCATCGACGCCGCGGACGAGCTGAACAAGCTATCGCAGAAAACAGGCGAGAGCGCCGAGACTCTGAGCGCGCTGTCCTACGCCTTCGAGCTTGGCGACGTATCAGGCGAGGCCTTCGGGTCGAGCATGATCAAGCTGTCTCGGAGCATGTCCGAGGCCGCGCAGGGCAGCGGCGATGCGGCGGCGGCGTTCAACGTGCTCGGCGTGTCGGTCAAGAACGCGGACGGCTCGCTGCGCCCGACTGCCGACGTGCTCGGCGACCTGGCGCAGAAGTTCTCCGAGTTCGCTGACGGCCCGGAGAAGTCTGCGCTCGCAATCGCCATCTTCGGCAAGAGCGGCGCGGACCTGATCCCGGTTCTCAATGCCGGCAAGGATGGCTTGAAGTCGATGGCCGACGAGGCGCGAGAACTCGGCATCGTCATCAGCGGAGAGACGGCGCGCGCAGCCGAGGAATTCAACGACACGCTGACGAAGATCGGCAAAGGCGCAGACGCAGCCGGCCAGCAACTGGCCGCGCAACTGCTGCCGACGCTGCAGGTTCTGGCGACCGAGTTCCTGAACTTCCAGAAGGAAGGCAACGCGGTTGGCTCGGTGCTCGAGTTCATCGGCGACGCGGCCAAGACCACCATCGAAACGCTAGTGATCCTGGGCGCCAATGTCGCCTTCGTGTTCAAGGGCGTCGGCCGCGAAGTCGGTGCAATCGCCGCCCAGGTCGTCGCGCTCGCAAGCCTCGACATCAAAGGCTTCAACGCAATCAGCGAGGCCGTGAAGTCAGACGCTGCCAGGGCGCGCGCCGAGCTGGATGCCTTTGAGCGCCGGATTCTGGCTGTGCGCCTGCCTGACATGGGCCAAAGCGATCCGCGTGAGCTTGCGCGCCGTGGCCGCAGCGTGCCGGCGTTCGGTGCGCCGGCTGCCCCGCGCCTTCCGTCAAGCGGTGGCAGTTCTTCGCGTGCCGCTGGCTCGGCCTCCACCCGCAGCGTCGACGACTACCAGTCCGACATTGCCCGCACCGTTGGCAACGCGATCAGCAATAGCGATGTCGTGCGCGCGAAGGAACTCGCCGATCAGGTCGCGTACCTCGACAAGCTGTATTTCGACGCTGGCTTGTCTGCCGAAATCTACGAGTCTGCGATGCGCAAGCTCACCGGGCAGACCAGCGGCGCTAAGGACGTGACGAGCGAGTTCGTCGAAGAACAGCGCCGGCTTGCCGAACTTCTGGGCTCGACCGCGAGCGCGAAGCTCGAGGAACAGCGTTCCGACATGATCCTGCTCGCCAAGGCCTACGAAGAAGGCCGGATCAGCGTCACGCAGTTCACCGAAGCGGTGGAGGCGCGTCTTGGTACGTCCGCCGAAGTCACCAAGGAAGCCAAGACCGCTGCCGAAGAACTCGGCATGACCTTCGCGAGCGCCTTCGAGGATGCCATCGTGCAGGGCGAAAGCCTGCGCGACACGGTGCAGGGTCTGCTGCAGGACATCCTGCGGATCAGCACTCGAAAGCTCGTCACCGAGCCGCTTTCGACCATGTTCAGCGATCTGCTGAAGGGAAGTGGCGGCAGCAATCCCCTCGGGAAGATTGGCGACAGCATCAAGGATGGATTCAAGTTGATCTTCGGTGGCAAATTCGCCGCAGGCGGCCGACCGCAACTTGGCAAGGTGTCAGTCGTCGGCGAGAACGGCCCCGAACTGTTCGTCCCCGACTCGGCCGGCACGATCCTGCCGAACTCCGTCGCGCGCCGCGAGTATTCGGCGCCTGGATCTGTGTCAGGTGGCGGCAAGGCCCAAGTCTGGGCGCCCGTGTTCAACATGAACTTCCCTGACGGCGTGTCGCAGCAGACCGCGAATCAGGCCGGCGCCAAGATCGCCCAGCGCGTGCGCCTTGCATCACTGAGGAACGCATGAGCTACGTCGACATCACGTTCCCGGCGCGCATCGCTTTGGGTGCGCTGCGCTCGTCCGAGTGGTCGACGGCGGTCAACCCGACATTCGGTGGATGGGCGCAGCGCAACAGCAACCGCTCGCGTGCGCTGCACTCGTGGGACATCTCGTTCTCTGTCCGCACCGCGAGCGACTACGAGTCCATCGTCGATCACTTCCACCAGGTGCGCGGGCAGGCCAACAGCTTCCCGTTCTGGGACTACCTCGACCACACCGCGACATCGGCAGAGGGCGTGCTGACGCTGGTGTCCGGCAGCAACTACCAGCTTTACAAGCGATACGGCTCGTCCAATTCCTTCGACCGCAAGATAACGCGGCCAAAGACGGCGATCACCGTCTACCGCACGCGCAGCGGCGTGACTTCGACCATCAGCCCGACGATCAGCTACACAACGGGCGTGGTCACGGTGTCAGGGCACGTCGGCGGCGACACCTACACCTGGGCCGGCGAGTTCTACGTGCCGTGCCGCTACGCCAGTGACGCGCTCCCGGGCGCGATCATCAACCGGCAGCCAGGGCAGCAGGGCGAGCACTTGGTGCAGTGCGAGTCCATCATGATCGCCGAGGACTTCGAGTGATCAGCGCATCCGCAGGGATGATCGCGCACATCGCGCAGCGCACGACGACGCTCGCGATGCTGTGGCTGGTGACGCGCACCGATGGCGAGGTGTTCGGGTTCGCTGCGCATGACGTGGACATCACCTATGACGGCGTGACCTACATCGCGAGCCAGGGTTTCAGCCCCAGCGCGCTCGCCTCGGGATCAGGGCTGGCCGTTGGCAACGCAGAGGTCGGCGCGGTGTTCAACGCCGCCTACGTCACCGAGGGCGACCTTCGAGCCGGCGTATGGGATCACGCCGACGTGCGAATCCGGCTGATCAACTGGGCCGACACAACGCAGGGCGTCCTGAAGATGCTGCGCGGCTGGCTCGGCGAGGTGAAGTTCGACGGGTTCACGTTCACGGTCGAGCTTCGCGGCCTCATGGACCTGCTGAACCGCTCGACCGGCGACGTGGTGACGCCTGGATGCAATGCCGTTCTCGGTGACGCGCGCTGCGGCGTTGAACTCTCCGACTACACCACCAGCGGCGAAGTGACGGCGGTCACGGACAACCGGGTTTTCGACACCGACCTGTCCGGCGCGACCGTGCAGATCACGCCATCGACAACCGGGGCGCCGCCGCTCGACTACTTCCAGGCCGGTCTGCTGACCTGGGTCACAGGCGCCAACGCTGGCCGAAGCATGGAAGTCCGCACCAGCGCCGTCGATGGTCAGATCGACCTGCAGCTACCGATGGAGTCGGATGTTGTCGCTGGCGACACGTTCTCCGTCGTCACTGGTTGCATCAAGAGCAAGGCCGTGTGCAAGACCAAGTTCGGCAACGTGGTGAACTTCCGCGGCTTCCCCGAGGTGCCGGGCGTCGATCAAGTCTTGCGGATCGGCGGGCAATGAGGGCGCCGCAGGAAGTCGTCGCCGCAGCCCGCGGCTATCTGGGCGTGCCCTGGGTTCATCAGGGCCGCAGCCTGCGCGGCGTGGACTGCGCCGGGCTCGCGGTCATGGTCGCGCGGGCGCTGTCGCTCACCGACTTTGATGTCATCGGCTACGGCCGGCGCCCGAACGGCGACGCGCTGCGGCAGGCCATCGAGGATGCCGGCTGCGTCGAGTCCGAGCCTCAAGTCGGCGCGCTGCTGCTGATGCGCTTCAAACGTGAGCCGCAACACGTTGCCATCGCCGCGGATCACCCGTCCGGCGGGTTGTCCATCGTGCACGCGCTTTCGACTTCGCGGGCGGTCGTCGAGCACCGCATGGATGACGCTTGGCGGCGTCGGATCGTCAGCGCCTGGGAACTGCCAGGCGTGAACTACAGGGGCGCCTGATGGCTCGCGAGATTCTGACCATTGCCGGCCAGGCCATCGGCTACAGCCTTGGCGGCCCGCCGGGCGCCGTCGTCGGCTCGTTCATCGGCGGCACGCTCGGCAACATCATCGACCCGCTCGACCCCGTGTATGGGCCGCGCCTGGAAGATCGCCGGATTCAGGTCGCAAGCTACGGCACGCCTGTCGGCCGGCTGTACGGCGTCACGCGCACCGCGGGCTGCGTGATCTGGGCCGCAGACCTTGAAGAAGTCGAGTCGAGCGAGCAGGTCGGCGGCAAGGGTGGCCCTTCGCAAGAGGTCGTCAGCTACACCTACTTCGCGACCTTCGCTGTCCTGCTGTCCGAGAACGAGATTCGCAGCATTCGTCGCATCTGGGCCGATGCCGTGCTGATCCACGACGGCCGGCTCGAGGTGGACAACCCGGGCGCTGCGCGTGTGGATTACACGCTCTACCGCGGCACCGAGGATCAACTCCCAGATCCGACGATGGAGGCCGCGCTCGGCGTCGGCGAGGTGCCTGCGTACCGCGGCTATGCCTATCTCGTGTTCAACCGCCTGCCTGTCAGCCGGTTCGGCAACCGCATCCCGAGCATGACTTTCGAGGTCGTCGGGTCGGGCGACTTCACGGAGACCTTCCCAGCTACGAGCATGGGGTCGACGCACTCCAATACCTGGGATTACATGCGCCTTCGCAGCGACGGCTATCTGCTGCTCGTTGAGCGGGTCAACACCACCACCGCGACCGTTGCCGTCGCGAACCCGCAGACCGGCGCGCTCGAGGACTCGGAGACGTTCACGCTCGGCACGTCATGCGCGCTGACTGACGCGCTCTACGT